>FWWM01004062.1_pt1 | contig 21376 bp, 19 predicted proteins | sample 2228351 | NCBI WGS metagenome assembly FWWM01 (sample SAMEA103939774, study PRJEB20133) | metagenome
CTATAACACCTTTTTTTAGTGCCTCTGTCTCAGTTGAGGAAATTCCTTTTCTCACTGCAAGCTCTGCCCATTGCTCATTTCTTCCTCTCTCTTTTGCAATAGCTTTTATATATGCTACTGCATCGTTCGTAATCTTTTCTGCAAGCTTTTTATCCATCTTTTCTCCACCCATTGCCACAGGTGAGGCTGCACCGATGTTTGTTCCAGGTGACATAGCAGCTATGTGGGCTGCCAATGTAATAAATGCACCTGCACTTGCTGCCCTTGCTCCCTTTGGAGCAACATAAACAATAATAGGAATTTCGGAGTTTAACATCTCTTTAATAATGTCCCGCATTGAACTGTCAAGTCCTCCAGGTGTGTCAAGCTGAATTATTAATGCCTCTACCTTTATTTCATGGGCTTTTTTTATTCCTTTGGTGATATACTCAGCATGTGGAGGATTAATCACTCCTTCTACTTTAAGCAAAAGTATCTCTTTTGCATTGGCTTGAGCAAAAAGTAAAACAACTACAAAAATTGCAAAAATAAGAGTTCTTATCATGTTAATACACCTTTAATTTTCTCCTTTAAAATACCTATAATTTTTCCTGCAGTCTCCTTATTTAGAGCTCCATTTGATGAGGGAGTTTCAAATATTCTTTTAGGAAGAGAAAGATTGTCAAGGTCAAATCCGCAATTTATCTTAAAACGAAATTTTTCTGCATATATTTGCTTTGCAATATCGGAGAGTTTGTCTTTGTCAAATGAGTATCCTGCAAGTTTCAGACATCTTAAAACTGTATCTGGTGGATAAATTTCCCTTGCAAAGAAACATATGACAAGGCTTGAAAGTATCTGTCTCCAGCATTCTTCATTGAATATTTTTTCTGCAATCTGATCTTCGCTAAATTTTTTTGTCATTGCCTCTTTATCAATGCTATATCCGGCACTATCAAGATGACTATGCCTTGCTCCAAATAAATAGCCTATGTGTGAAGCATATCCTGTATGATAACCGGGCATCTCATTTTTACCATAAGTTAAAGCAAAATCTTTACCACCGTATTTTGATGAAGCATAATCAATGCCCTTTGCAACATCTCTGAAAAATTCACTCTCTCCATAAACGATTTTTTTTATAAGCTTAATATAATAGTCAACATCTCCCCACTTTGGAATAATACCTTCTGTATGCTTTTCATTTATAACTCCTCTTTCAAATGCCTCTGTAATCCATGCAAGCACAACTCCTGCAGATATTGCATCAAGTCCCATGTCTTCAACAGCTTCAATAAGTTTTAAAACTCCTTCAGTTGAGGTAATGGCAAGCATTGAACCCAGTGAATAAATAAGTTCATAATCATAGGAGAGATAAATTGTCTGATAAAAATAAGGCTCATCTTCATAAGGCTTTCTCAAAGTTGCAAGATGAATACATGCAACTGGACAATGAGAACATGCAACCCTTCTTCCAAGATGTTTTTCAGCAAATGCCTCACCAGAAATTTTTTCTAACCCCTCAAGTTCATTTGTAAGAAGATTTTTTATTGGAAGACCCTTTGAAAAAATAAGGGGAAGAACATTTGCAGGAGTGCCAAGTTCATGATATTTTTTCATCTTGTCTGATTCTGTAATCTGCTTAAACAACTGGGAATAAAGTTCCTTGTATTCTTTGAAGTCTGTGACATTCAAATCCCTTTTGCCTGAGACAACAACTGCTTTCAAATTTTTGCTTCCAAAAACTGCACCAAGTCCAAGTCTTCCAAAGTGTCTGTAAGTCTCCAGAGTAACACAGGCATAATTTACAAGTCTCTCACCTGCAGGACCGATTCTCATTATTGTCCTCAGGCCTGCTCCTGGTTCTTTTCTACGAATAAGTCCTGCGGCAGAGACACCTTCAAGTCCCCAAAGGGTTGTAGCGTCTCTGAAGTAAACTTTATCTCCATGAATTGCAACATAGCATGGTCTTTCGCTTTTTCCTTTAATTACAATTGCTCCATATCCTGCCATTCTTATTGCAATCGCACTTCTTCCGCCTGCATGGGACTCTCCTAAATTTCCTGTAAGGGGTGATTTAAACATTGCAACTGTTTTTGATGCAATTGGGAATAGTCCATTAAGTGGACCAACAGCGAAAATTATAGGATTCTCTGCAGAGAAAGGCTCTATATAAGGAGGACAATTTTCATGAAGAAGTTTTATTGCAACGCCTGTGCCTCCTATGTATTTTGAAAATAAATCATCTCTTTCTTCTGTCCAAAACTTTTTCTTTGAAAGGTCAATGTATAAAACTTTCATCTTCTAAGCTCCAAAACCTTGTAATGACAGCTTCTTGCACATTCTCCACATTGAATGCATATTACAGGTTTGTTTTTCTTGTTATTCCAACCAATTGCATCAAGAATGCATGCTTTCACACAGTGTCCACATCCTGTACATTTGTCTTCCTTAAGCATAACTCCCCCACCTTTTCTTACAACCAATGCATCCTCTGGACATGCACGAGCACATGGTGGATCTTCACACCCTCTACATACCAAAACCTGAAATCCCCTTGAAATTCCTCCTCGGGAGCTTACCTTTATGCATGAACTTTCAAGACCAACTGCTTGATGTGCTCTGCCACATCCGAACACGCAAAGAAGACATCCAACACATTTTTCACTGTCTATTACAAAAACAGGCATAGATAAATTATAACATGTTATAATTGAATTCTAAAATGGAAAAAGCAATTCAGATTTTTTTCCATAAAACCCTTGCAAACAGTTTTCTTGATACCACTATGGTATTTTTAACTGAAAGAGGCTGGATTATGTATGTGCCTATTTTGCTTTTTTATGTATTTAAGCTTTATAAAACTAAAGAGAAAACCCCAATTTTATACTTAATTCTCTCACTTTCTTTAGGAATTTTTCTTTCTGATTGGCTAACTCAGGAGATTAAAAACATCGTCCAAAGAATTAGACCATGCCATTCAGAGTACTTTAGAGCTATTGTTGGATGTACAGGTTCTTTTAGCTTTCCTTCAAATCATGCAACAAATCATACTACAGTAGTAACAATTTTTGCCTTTTTCCTAAAAGAGAGTTTACTTTCAAAAAGATTGAAAATTGCTTTAACAAGTTATGCCATAACAGTAGCAATTTTGGTCTGCCTGTCAAGAGTATACTTAGGAGTTCATTGGTTCAGCGATGTTTTGGCTGGTTGTTTCTTAGGAATACTTTTTGGTTATATCGTTTATAAGGCATATGTAAATACAAATTCTATCAAGAGAGTTTTCTATTTGTGTTTAATTGTTTTAAGTCTTTTTAGGATTTATTTTATTCTTCATGCACCTGTTGACATTTCACCAGATGAAGCCCATTACTGGGAATGGTCAAGAAGACTTGATTTAAGCTACTATTCAAAGGGTCCAATGATTGCATATCTAATTGCCTTTTCAACTTGGATTTTTGGAAACAATCCATTTGCAGTAAGAGTATTGGCAGTAGTATTTTCTTTTTTAAGTAGCATTTTTATCTATAAAATTGGAAAAGAGTTTTTTAGCGAGAGAGCTGGATACATTGCAGGAATACTTTTTCAGCTAATTCCTCTTTTTACAGTCTTTGGAGTAATTTTCACTATTGACAGTCCATTTATTTTTTTCTGGATTCTCTCAATTTATCTTTTTGCTGAGGCATTGAAAGGCAAAAAAGTTTGTTGGATTTTACTTGGAATAATAATTGGTTTCGGACTTCTTACAAAATATACAATGGCTTTCTTCTATTTGTGCATGCTTGTTTATTTATTAAAGTACAAAAGTACAAATGATTCCCTATTATCTAAACTTTCACTTGCACCTGCACTTTCACTTACAATTGCTCTCTCCCTCATTGTTTTTTCTCCTGTAATTATCTGGAACTTTCAGCATGACTGGGTAACTCTTAAGCATACTGCTGGACAGGCTCATGTTTATGAAGGATTTAAAATCTCATTAAAATCTTTAGCTGAATTTATTGGAAGCCAACTTGCAGTTGTAACACCTTTAATTTTTGCACTTGGATTTTATTTTATTTTTAAACCATCAGCTCTAAATATTAGCAAAAGGCAGTGGTGGTTTGTTTTGTCTTTTTCAATGCCAGTCTTTTTATTCTTTTTACTTAAAAGTATACAGGGAAAAGTTCAGGCAAACTGGTCAATGATGGCTTACATTCCATTTTTATTTACAATTGCCTATGCTGCTGAGAGAGAAATTTTAAAAAAGCTTGTCATTGCATCTATTGTTCTTTCAAGCATATTTACAGTTCTCACATATGCAATACCTTTTATGAATCTGCCTGCAAAATTAGACCCATCAGCAAGGCTTAAAGGATGGAAAGAGCTTGGAGTGAAAGTCAGTCAATTAAAAAAAGAGCTTGAAAAAAATGGAAAGGTTGTGATTTTTTCTGACAGATATCAGATTTCAAGTGAGCTCGCATTCTATGTTGAAGGAAAACCAAAGGTTTACTGCATTAATCTTGGCAGAAGAATGAATCAGTATGACCTGTGGGAGTCAATAAACAGTGAACTTTTAGGAAAAGAAAAGATTAACGGAGTATTTGTCATGTACGGAACAAAAAATAATGCACCAGAGGAAGTTAAAAAAGCCTTTGACAGATGCGTAGGAGAGAGTTTTACTGCCAAGAAAAAAGGTGTTAAAATTAGAGATTATACAATATTTAAATGTTACAATTTTAAAGGTATTGAAGATAAAAAACCAGAAACCTATTAAGGAGTGAAAAATGGAGCTTTCAGTAGTCATTCCTATTTACAATGAAGAGGAAAATGTTGAAGAGCTTCATAAAAGACTAACTGAAATCTTAAATAAACTTCAAATTTCCTATGAAATAATTTATGTTGATGACGGTAGCACTGACAATACTTTAAAAATTCTTGAAAACATTCAAAAAAGCGATCCACATGTTGTTGTTCTTAGCTTCAGAAGAAACTTTGGACAAACTGCAGCATTCGCAGCAGGATTTGATTTTGCAAGGGGAAACATTGTAATTACAATGGATGGAGACCTGCAGAATGATCCAGCTGACATTCCAAAACTCCTTGAAGCAATAAAAGATGCTGATTTAGTAAGTGGATGGAGAAAAAAAAGAAAAGACCCTTTCCTTACAAGAAGACTTCCATCTATTATTGCAAATTGGCTTATTGGAAAAGTTACTGGAGTGAGAATACACGATTATGGATGTTCGCTTAAAGCTTACAGAAGAGAAATCGTCAAAAATCTAAAACTTTATGGTGAAATGCATAGGTTTATTCCTGCCCTTGCAAGCTGGTATGGAGTTAAAATAAAGGAAGTTGAAGTAATTCATCATCCAAGATACAAAGGTAAATCAAAATACGGCTTAAGTAGAACAATAAAAGTTCTTCTTGACCTCCTTACTGTAAAGTTTCTTCATAGTTTTTCCACAAAACCACTTCAGTTTTTTGGACCAATTGGATTTTTATTTATGGTGTTAGGGACTTCAATCGTTGGATATCTTTTATTTTTGAAAATCTTTCAGGGAGCATCAATTGGTGGAAGACCTTTGCTTCTTGGTGGTTTCTTTTCAGTCCTCATAGGATTGAACTTTATAGGAATGGGGCTTCTTGGAGAGATGATTGTAAGAGTCTATCATGAAACTCAGAAAAAGCCTATTTATATTTTAAAGAAAATTTTGGGACCGGGAGATTGAAAAAAGCCTTAAAAATACTCTTTAGAGTCTCTGTTACTTTTGTTTTAATTGCTTATTTACTAAGTAAGATTGATTTATCCTCATTATTTCAATCACTATCAAAAATCAACATCTATTTTTTTCTCTCTGCATCATTTCTTTATATTGTCTCATCCTATATATCCACCTTAAGATGGAAACTCTTTATCATACCTTCAACCAATCACCACTCAACAATCACCAACCACCAAACACCATCCACCATTTCCAACTACAGCCTTTTTTCCTTATACATGATTGGTTGTTTTTTTAATACATTTTTACCCGGAATTATGGGAGGAGATTTTGTAAAAGTGCTTTTAATGAGAAAACACTTATCAATTAAAGAAGCTGTTGCTTCTGTTTTAGTGGAAAGATACATTGGGCTGATGGCTCTTTTGTTTCTGGGATTTGTCTTTTTTTGCATTTTTTATGAAGAAATGCGAAAAAATTGGATTCTCTATTCAGTTCCTGCATCCTTCATATTTTTTTTGCTTTTAACATTTGGAATTTTCTCTTTTGGAAAAAAATCAATTTTTAAGGGCTATTCAAAAACTTATTTTCCAATTATTAAAAAAAACTTTTTTAAAGCCCTCCTCTACTCTTTTTTAGTTCAAATTGTTGTAATGATCTCTGTTTATTTAATTTTCATTGGGCTTGGAATTTCAGTGAAATTCTACGCAATTTTCATTTATCTGCCAGTCATCATTATACTGACAATGCTTCCTATTTCCATATCAGGCATAGGAGTAAGGGAATGGGGATTTTTTCTTTTCTTTGGAAGTTCAATAGGATATGAAAATGCTGTTTCAGCCTCGTTTCTTTGGTTTCTCTCAGTTGCCCTTGCTTCTTTATTTGGTGGGATTGAATACTTAAGATTTAAGGATTTTTTTGATATGAAGCAAAAATAAGAATCTCTTTAAATCCCTGAGATTGTTTAGAAATGGGTCTTTCTTAAACTTTTCAATTACTTCTGGAGCATTGAGCTTATCTTCAATATTTAATTTGTATTTTTTTACAATCTCTCCTGCAATATAGAAAACATCTTCTCTTCTTTCCCTAAGAGGTGGAATCCTAAAAAATACTGGATTGAGAAATTTAATAAGCTCACTTGAAAATTCTCCTGTAGTCATTTTAATTCTTAGGTCCTCTTTTCCAACCAATATAAACCTTATGTCTTTCAATTCAGTAGGATATATATCGCCAACTCTATAAAAAATCTTATTTTTCAACGCATTATAAAACTTCTCTTGAAAATCCATTGGCATTTCATCAAAATTCTTTATTACCAATGTGCCTCCTTCTGCGTGTTTTAAAGCACCTCTTTTACCTTTTTTGCCCATATATCCGTCTTTTATTCCAAAAAACTCTTCCTCAAGTAATTCTTCTTCCAGGTCGCAGAAAATCATTATAAAAGGCTTATCTTTTCTTGGATTGTTGTCCGCAGAATGCAGAGCTGCTGCAAGAAGTCTTTTCCCTACAGCTCTTTCACCATATATGTAAATATTTCTGTCCTTAGAATTTTCTTCAAACAAATTTGCAAGCATTTTTGCAAAAACAGGATTTTTACTGTCAAACTTGAACTTTTTGAGATGAAAGACATTTTCTGCAGAAAACTGAATTTCCTCTCCAACATCAAACTCATTAGCAACAGAAATTACTCTATCCATTGCATTTTGGAGAATTTCGGTTGAGTCAGCCTCTTTTATCCTAAAGTATCTTTTAGCAAGCTCAAGAAATAGTTCTCTGTTGTCAACTACAGATGGAAACATAAGAGCCTGTGCACCATAGGTAGATAAGTCAGCAAGTAATGCCATATCATAACTGTTTTGCAATGCTGAACCGCGAGGTGGTATAGCACCTTTTATGTCCTTAATTCCATCTTTTGAAAAAATTTTATTAAGAATTTTTGAGACTTCCCTGAAAGGTGGGCATAATATATTTCTCTGAAGAGCTTCCAAATTGTTTGTCCCTAAAATAGATTGTTCAAGAAACACTCTATCTTCCAAAGGAAGTTTTATTAAAAAAGGAATAACGCTTCTGTAAGATGGAAAGTCATTTGTCATAAAAAGTAAACCGAGACAAGGAAGAAGACCTGCAAAAAATGCCTCATCCCTGTGAATATGGGGCAATTTTTGAGCTAAAGCAGTTGATACTTCAGCGCTGAGTATTCCGTAAAACCAGATGTTTAAATCTTCTTCCTCAAGAAAAAGGTCACTCTCAAGAATAATCTGTTCAACCTTTTTAGTGCCAAGAAAATTAATCATCTGAGAGAAATTTGTAATCTCTGTTTTTCCGCAAGGAGAATTAACAGCCTGAAAAATTAGGTATGCAATTATAGGATCATACTTAACCAAATATGAGAACTTTTCGCTGTCTTCTGTAAAAAGTTCCCTGAACTTTGAAATAGTATGCTTAAAAACTGGTAAACTCATGCTTTCTTATTATAAATCAAAAAAATAAAAATTCCAAGAGGTATTCCCAAAATAGCGATAGAAATCAAATAATTGGTATAACCATTTGAAAATTGAGTATTTTTTGCTGTCATGGCGAGCCTTACCGAATGTGAGGCGTGGCAATCTCTCCGTTATGAACCGACGAAGACGTGGCGATGCCTCGCAATGACACTTGATAATTGCACAATTTAGATTTAATCAAACTCAAACTTCATTATAATTGCGTCTTCATCTGGCATAAGGTAATATTTCTTGCGAATTGAATACTTCTTAAATCCTAATTTTTCGTAAAGATTTATTGCTTTTAAGTTGGAAACCCTTACTTCAAGAAAGCAGCTTTTTACTGTATTTTTCATATCTTCTAATGCTTCTCTGACGAGAGCCTGAGCAATGCATTTTCTTCTAAATTCAGGTTTTACAGCAAGAGAGAGAATTTCAGCTTCATCTAAAATTTTTCTGTAAATGATGTAACTAACGACTTCACCATCAATTTCTGCAACTTTTATTTTTGAGGATGGATTGGCTAATTCTTCTTTAAAAGATTCTAAAGACCACGGAGTTGAGAAACTTTGTAGGGCAATTTTATAAATAAATGGCAAATCTTCTTCCTGAGCAAATCTGATTATCATCCAAATTTTATTTCAGCCTCTGATTTCCTGAGATAAAGCGGTTCAAGCTCTTTTGCAGAGACTACTTCACCTTTTTTAATTTTCTCCTCAGCTATCAAAGCAACCAATGCCGGATTTAAAGTTGAATAAAAATTATTCGCAAAAAAAGCATACTCATGTAAGTGTTCTTTTAATTTTTCTTTATAAATTTGTACTGCATCGCCTACAAAAATTGTTTTTTCGTTAATCCATTCTAAAAGATTTTCCAATTTTAAAACCGAATCTTCTTTAAGTCTCTGCAGAGTCTCTCCGCTCCATTTAAAAAGTGCTGCATAAATCTCTTTTTTTCTTGCATCAAGTATTGGACATATTTGATAACAGGCAAATGGAAATCCTCTTGCAATTGCCTCTAAAGTTGATACAGCAACAACAGGCTTTCCTGTTGCAAATGAAAGCCCTTTTACAGTGCTTACTGCAACCCTTAATCCTGTAAAAGAACCCGGTCCTGCTGTAACAGCGTAGTAGTCAATTGTTTCAAAAGGAATTTTCATGATTTCAAGAAGATGAGCAATCTCTGGAATAAGCTTTTCAGAATGGGAAGCCATAAACTGCATGGTTGCCTGTGCTGTTAAAACACCATTCTCAGTAACTGCTACTGCTGCATATTTTGTTGATGTATCTATACTTAAGATTCGCATCTTTCAATTTTGATTATAAATCTTTTAGGGCTCTCATTGGAAAGGGGAAGAGTAAATTTCTTAAACTCTGCTTTAAAATTATGCGGCAATTCCTTAAGTTCCTCTTGCATTTTTAGAGCTTTGCTGATTATGAAAAATCCATTCTCTTTTATAAGATGTTCACAGTTTTCTATGAAATCCCTAATGCTCCATACTGCTCTGCTTATCACAATATCAAACTTTTCATCTATCTCCTTAGCCTTTGCCTGATAAACAAATATATTCCCAAGTTGAAGCTTTTTTTTGATATTTTTCAGAAATGCGCATCTTTTCCACGAAGGATCAATCAATGAGACTCTAAGTTTTTCTCTTACAACTGCCATTGGCACTCCGGGAAATCCCGCACCTGAGCCAACATCTGCAATAATTAATTTTTCATCTGGAATGTAGTAAAGATAAAAAAGAGAGTCCATAAAGTGTTTTACAATAATTTCCTTTTCATCTTCAATTGCAGTAAGATTATAAGCTCTGCTCCATTTCTTAAGCTCCTGAAGATAAAGGATAAATTTTTCACTTAGCTGATTGAGCCTTTCAGAGGGTAAATTAAGAAACCTAAACTGTTCATCCTTAAGACACTCTTTTAAAAAATTTTGTAAATGTTCCACCTCAACCAACCACGCTTCACCACTCACTATTCACCAATCACCTTTTTTTCTGAAGGGCTATCATAAGAATAGATATTGCTGCAGGGGTAACACCGGGAATTCTCATTGCTTGTCCAAGCGTTCTGGGCTTTACTTCGTTGAGTTTTTGGATGACTTCCCTTGAAAGTCCTGAAAGATTAAAGTCAAAATCCTCAGGTATTGTTTTTTCCTCAAACTGCTTCATTCTCTCAACAAGCTCCATCTGCTTGGCAATATAGCCTTCATACTTGATGTGAATCTCTACAAGTTCTTCAACTTCCTGTGTTATCTGAATCTCTGACAGAGCAAACTTTTTAATAAATTCGTAGTTAATCTCTGGTCTTTTGAGAATTTTATCCAGAAATGTCGCTTCTTCAATAGGTGTAGTTCCCGCTTCAACCAATGCTTTATTCAACTCTTCAGATGGCTTTATAGTGGTTTCCTTAAGTCTTTTAATTTCTCCCTCAAGCATTTCTCTTTTTTTTCTAAACTCCTCGTAAGTTTCCCCATCAACAAGACCAATTCTGTGACCGTACTTCCTTAGTCTAAGGTCTGCATTGTCGTGTCTAAGAAGAAGTCTAAACTCAGCACGGGAAGTAAACATTCTATACGGCTCGTTTGTTCCCTTTGTCACAAGGTCGTCAATCAAAACTCCGATATAAGCCTCATCCCTTCTTAAAATCAAAGGCTGCTGCCCCTTTATCTTTAATGCTGCATTTATTCCTGCCATCAATCCCTGAGCTGCAGCTTCTTCGTATCCGCTTGTTCCGTTTATCTGCCCTGCGAGATAAAGTCCGTCAATACCCTTTACTTCAAGGGTATGCTTTATTTGGGTTGGATATACAAAATCATACTCAATTGCATAGCCTGGTCTCATTATTTCAGCATCTTCAAGACCGGGAATTGTTCTTACAAAAGCAACCTGAACATCATAGGGAAGGGATGTAGGGATACCATTTGCATAAAACTCTTTTCTGCTTAACCCCTCGGGCTCAAGAAAAATCTGATGCCTTGTTTTCTCTCTAAATCTTACCACTTTGTCCTCAATTGAAGGACAATAGCGAGGTCCTATTCCCTTTATTTTTCCACTGTAAAGAGGAGAACGGTCAAGGTTATTAAGGATTATTTCATGGGTTTTTGCATTTGTGTATGTAATGTGGCACGGAACTTGTGGATTTGTGATTGCCTTTGTTGAATATGAAAATGGAGGAGGTGGGTCATCGCCCCACTGCTCTTCAGTTTTTGAAAAATCAATGGTTTTTGCATCAATTCTTGGCGGTGTGCCTGTTTTAAGCCTTCCTAACTTAAGTCCAAGTTTTTTAAGTGAATCCGAAAGTTTTTTGGAAGGAAACTCGCCAGCCCTTCCTGCTTCAAAGCTATCAAGTCCAATGTGAATAAGCCCGTTCATAAATGTGCCGGGAGTTATTATTACTGCCTTTGCCTCATAAAAAACTCCAAGAGAAGTAACAACTCCATTAACTTTTCCATTTTCAACAATAATATCATCCACCATTGCCTGTTTTATAGCAAGATTTTCAGTGGATTCAAGAAGCTTTCGCATGTAAACATGATAGAGAATTCTGTCAGCCTGAGCCCTTAATGACCATACAGCAGGTCCTTTTGAGCGATTTAGCATTCTAAACTGTATGCCTGCCTGGTCTGTAATGACTGCCATGATTCCACCTAATGCATCAATCTCCCTTACTAGATGTCCCTTTGCAAGACCTCCAATTGCAGGATTACAGCTTAATTGAGCAATGGTATCAAGGGAAATCGTAAAAAGAGCTGTTGCAAGCCCCATCTTTGCACAAGCATGGGCTGCCTCACATCCTGCATGCCCTGCACCAACAACTATTACATCAAAATCTCTTTCCTTGTACATTTCTTCCCTTCATTAAAAAATTGAATACCTGTAATCGTTACAGACACATTTGCAGTCAACAAAAAATTCTATTATGATTATAACCTGAATTGTACGATTTTTTATAATAGATTGCGAGCCTCACCTTTGGTGAGGCTCGCGATGACGCCTTTTTCGTCACTACGAGCCCCTCGATGGGGCAAAACAGTCTCTGAGATTTCTTCAATACACTGTCAATGATATTTAAAAATTGATTAAAAAAGCGGGTTTTTCTCAAAAAATCAATAAAATTCAGGCTTTAAAGCTCTATTCATAAGGTCAGATGCTGCTTCCCGAGGGGACTTTCCTTCGTATATGACCTTATAAATTTCTGATGAGATAGGCATTTCAACATTGAGTGTCTGTGAAAGTTGCATAGCAGAAACACAGGTCTCAACGCCTTCAGCCACTGACCGCATACTTGCAGATATTTGCTGCATAGTCTCTCCACTGCCAAGTCTGTAGCCAACAGTATAATTTCTTGAAAGCGTTGATGTGCAGGTCAAAAAAAGGTCTCCCAACCCGCTTAATCCTGAAAATGTTATCTCCTTTGCTCCCATTTTCTTGCCCAGTCGCATAATCTCATGCAATCCCCTTGTTATTAGAGCTGCCCTTGCGTTGTTTCCAAGTTGCAATGCGTCGCATATTCCTGCTGCAATGGCAATAACATTTTTGACTGCACCACCTATCTCTGCTCCCAATGGGTCATCATGTTCATAAACCCTGAAGTAGGAAGTATTAAAAATTTCCTGCAACAAAAGTCTTTCTTTTCTTTCTGGTCCTGAAACAGTAACTGCTGTTGGTTTTTCCTGTGCAACCTCAATTGCAAAGCTCGGACCTGAAAGCACATAAACTTTCTTTCCCAATATCTCTTCAAGAATCATAGAGGGTGTCTTTAAAGTGCTTTTTTCAATTCCCTTAGATGCACTGACAACAATTGATTCTCCGTTAAGTTGCCCAGCTATTTGACTAAATACAGCTCTTATATGTTGAGTTGGCACAACATTAACAATAAATCTTGCCTTTTTTATAGCTTCAGTAACAAAATTTGTGCAATAAAGATTTTCAGGAAGCTTAATATTTGGCAGATAAAGAAAATTCTCCCTCTTTGAGTTTATTGCTTCAGCTAATTCAGGCTCCCTTGCCCAGAGGGTAACATCAAATCCTTTTTTGGAAAGCAGGAAAGCAAGGGTTGTTCCCCAACTTCCTGCTCCTATGACCGCTATGTATGACATTTTTATAGCTTACCAAACTCCTTCAGTTTAAGCTCTTTTCTTTTTATTTTACCACTTATTGTTTTTGGAAGTTCATCTACAAAGTCTATTTTTCTTGGATATTTATAAGGAGCGGTCTCCTTTTTCACGAAATCTTGAAGCTCTTTTATCAGTTCCTCAGATGGCTCATATTCCTGCGTAAGAACAATAAAGGCTTTTACAACCTCTCCTCTTACCTCATCTGGACTTGCCACAACTGCTGCTTCTTTTACCGCAGGATGCTTTATAAGTGCGCTTTCAACTTCAAAAGGACCAATACGGTAACCTGCACTAATTATAACATCATCTTCTCTGCCTACAAACCAGAAATATCCGTCCTTGTCTTTGTATCCCCTGTCTCTTGTGTAATACCAATCACCCCTGAATGCTGCAGCCATTTCAAGTTTGTCTCCGATGTATTCTTTGAAAAGTCCAACAGGTCTGACAGGTTTTATCTTTATGGCAATATTGCCCTCTGTTTCTGGTGGAACAGGATTTCCCTCATCATCAATAATGTCAATTTCAAAGCCTGGTGTAGGTAATCCTGTTGCTCCTGCCTTCATAGGAATTCCCCTAAGCATAGCAAGAGTATTAACGGTCTCGGTTTGTCCGTAACCATTGTATATGTATTCTCCAGTTGCCTCTTTCCAGATATTGATAATTTCAGGATTGAGTGGCTCACCTGCAGCAACAAAATGTCTCACTGTTTTGAATTTTAATTCACTTGTTGGGATTTCCTTTACTATCATTCTATAGGCTGTTGGTGGAGCGCAGAGGGTGGTCACTTCAAATTTTTTCAAAGTCTCAACGATAAATGCAGGAGAGAATTTGCCTTTTCTATGAAAAGTGAAAACAGTAGCTCCCATGTTCCACGGTCCGAAAAAGCTTGACCATGCAGCCTTTGCCCATCCTGTGTCAGAGATATTCCAGTGAATATCACTCGGCTTAAGGTCAAGCCAGAACTTACCAGTTATCACATGGGCAAGTGGATAGCTGACCTGTGTGTGAAGCACCATTTTTGGAAGTCCTGTAGTGCCTGAGGTGAAAAAGATAAATGCAGGGTCATCTGAAAATGTTCTTTCTCCTATGAATGCTTCGCTCTGAATAAGCTCATCGTAGTTTTTCCATCCTTCTTTTTTCTCTGTATTAATCAAAATGACATCTTTGCCGTATTTATTTACAGCCTCTTCAATTTTTTCTGCATTCTCAGAGTTAGAGAAAACTGCCTTAATATCCGCTGCCTTTAATCTATATTCAATATCCTTTTCTGTCAAAAGAGTTGTTCCGGGAATTGAAACAGCATTGATTCTCATTATAGCAAGAATTATCACCCACCACTGAGGGACATTTGGCAGCAATACTAAAATCCTGTCACCCTTTTGTATGCCAAGTTTTTTAAGCCCGCCTGCCAATTTGCTTGAAAGAGAAGTCAAATCCTGAAAGGAAAACTTTTTTACCTCTTCACCGTTAGTCCATATAAGGGCTGTCCTGTCCCCCCATTTGTCAAAGACATCCAATGGGAATGAAAATTTTTCTGGCACATCAATTTTAAAGTTTCTGATCTCATCGTAAGACTTTTCAATACTCTTCTCCATAGACTCCCTCCAAAGAAATGTGAATAATTTTAAATCATAAAAAAAATGATAAACATTAATCAAGAAATTTTTCTCTGCATGTGATTACTATATTAAAATGTCACCTGTATTTACTACATTGAAATGTCACATATATCTTAACCTCCTTCTTTTTAGACAAGCAATAAGATTTTTAATATTTAGAAAGGTTTGATTTTTATGAAAACTTGTACTGATAATCCTATTACTCAAAAATTGCAGAGTTACGGATTATGGTAAAATAATTGAAAAATTATGCTACATTACGCAATAGTTACATCTTTATAAGCTTTATGGGAGCAGTATATGGTAACAAAGTGGTAACAGTAGCTAAAAATGAGGTGGGGCAGTTTTTGTAAGTTATTGAAAAATAAAGTGGACAGTAGGGGAGTTTAAACCCCCAACCTCCAGAGTGCGATTCTGGCGATCTCCCAGCTGAGCTAACCGCCCTGTATTTTTATAATATCATAACTTCAATATTAATTGAGCACATGCCTACCGAAAAATTACTTAAAGACTTAATAATTGGCATTTTTCAAAAGGATATTTATACTGCTCCCCATCAAGATTGGACACAGCAAATGTGTAGAGGTTAAAATCTCTGCATGAGCAGGGATAACCTTTTAAAATGGGAATGCAGTAAAATGAAAGCAAAAAATGGACAGCAGAAGAGAAAATGGCAATAGTGCTTGAAAAAGAGGTCTGTGGCAGAGATATGCAGAGAGCACAAGATAAACCAGACACTGTATTACAGATGGCGGGATAAATTTTTAGAGGCAGGCAAGAAAGGACTAATGAATGGCTCTGGTGATGATAAATATTATAAGGCAGAGATTGACAGACTTCAAAGAATTATTGGGAAACAGACTATACAGATTGAGATAAAAAAAACAGAGGAACTATTTCCAACAAGGTAGAGGCAGTGCAGAGACTTGAGGGGCAGGGTTATAAATTAAAAGAGGCATGTGAGGCTCTTGGTATACCAAGAAGCACTTACTATTGTTCGGTCCAGAAAGTAACAGTTGAAGAAGAAACAGAACAGACGAAGGATGATGAACTAATTGAAAAGATAAAAGCGATAAAGACTGAGCATCCTTTTTGGGGATACAGACGAGTGACAGCATGGTTAAGGCATAGAGAAGGGATATTGGTCAATCGCAAGAGAGTTTACAATCTCATGAAGAGAGAGGGACTTTTAGCAACACGAAATATACATAAGGCAAAGAGGACACCACAGAGTAGTAACCCCAAGACAGACAGACCGAGACAATATTGGGGAATAGATATGACGAAGTTTATAATTCCAGCGATTGGATGGGTCTATTTAGTGATAGTGCTTGACTGGTAAACCAAAAAGATGGTTGGATGGAACCTATCATTAAGGAGTAAGGCAAAGGACTGGAAAGAGGCGATAGAGAAGGCTGTAGAGAAGGAATTTCCTGAAGGGGTAAGAGACAGGGGTTTAAAACTAATAAGTGACAACGGATGTCAGCCCACAGCGAGGTCTTTTATGAGGGACATGGCTACATTGGGGATAGAGCAGATATTCACCTCGTATGATAATCCGAAGGGAAATGCGGAGACAGAGAGGGTGATAAGGACAATAAAGGAGGAATTCATCTGGCTGAATGAATTTGAGAGTTTTGAAGAGGCACAAGAAAAGATAGGCAAATGGATAGAGGTTGATTACAATCGTCTTTATGTTCATAGTGCATTGGGATATAAGAGTCCTGAAGAGTTTGAGATGTTATACTATAAAGAGACAGACAAGAGAATAGCATGACCTCTACACATTTAAGACATCAAAAATGTCTAACCAAAGGGGTGCATTACAAGCCTTTGGTCCTTTGCTTAGGGCATTTAAATCACCAAGCAGTCTTGCAAGCCAGTAAAGAAAGCTTTTGATTTTAAATATGCTCATAAATAAAACCTCAGGCAACTATACATTTTAAGATATAAAATCCACAGTAATTAATTTTAATTTGTTCATATCAAATGGTTCTATGGTTTCTGAATTAATAGGAGTTTTGTCAGATAAAAAGTCTTCAAGTTCTTTAATTAGCTTTTTCCAACTTTTGTGTGCTTGTGTATAGGCTCTCCAGATAGCTCTCAGCTGTTTTGTTCTCTTTTTTGTCAAATTAATTTCAAGAAGTTTATCTCTTATCGCATTCCATCTTTCTTCCCATTCTTTGTCTTCTTTAAAGTCAAGAAGATATTCGTCAAGTCTGATATCAATTTCTTTTATCATCTTTAGAATAAATTTTTTAGATGATTCTGCTGAAACATATCTCAGCAAAGGGTCAACATTTTGTTGCTGTTCAAGTTCTTTATATGTGTATTCAATATCCTCAACTATTTTTTTATTTATTTCAAAAACAAATTCAAAGAAATCAGGTATTACTCTTGCTTCATCAGGAGGACAGGAGATGTATTCAAGTATTTTTGTCTTTCTTTTTTCTATTGCACCAGAGACAATGTCATAAAGATACCAGAAATGAAAATCTTCATCGTATTTGTAATAGAAAAAGATAGCTTTAATACCTCTTTTTAATCCACTGTAAATTCCACAGGGTATTCTCTGCAGATGTTCAATTGATTTCGTTCTTAAAAAATCCATTAAAGGCTGATAAAATTTCTCACCACCACCAAACATTTCTGTTTCAAGTTCGTCAAAAACCTTAGTATCTTTCTCTTTGATCCTTCTTATTACTCCAAATACTTTAGGATTTATCTCTTCTCCAAGCACAGAGGCATCAAGACCTATTGAAGAGTCTATTGCTCTTATTTTGTTTTGTAGGATTTCAACAAGCCTAATTAAGTCTTCTAATTCTTCTTCAGGAAAGAAGTTATACACATAAATTTTTTCAAAGGGACAGCCTATTCGGTCAATTCTTCCTGCACGCTGAATCATTCTCGTTGGATTCCAGTGAAGGTCATAGTTTATTAAAAATTGAGCACTTTGAAGATTCATTCCTTCTGACAGGACATCTGTGCTCATAAGAATGTCAATTTGTCCCTTCATAAATTTTTCAACAATTGCTTGTCTTTGTGCCGAGGGAGTGCGTCCTGAAATTTTCTCAATCTTTAAATTAGAAAAACATTTGTCATTTTTGCAAATTGACTCATATAAGTAATCAAGTGTATCAGCGTAATAGGTAAAAAGAACAATTTGTCCTTTTTCGCTTAACTTAGAAAGAATTTCTTTTAACTTTTGAAGCTTTGCATCTTTCTCAGGCGTTATATCTGCAATTTTATTGTAAATTTCCTTAAAAATTTCTATATCTTTATCAATATCCTCAAAAAGTTTTTCCATTTGATATTCATCTTTGTTAAAAGGCTCAAGCTCTAACTCAATTTCTTCTTCTGACTCTTCATCAAGATTTGAAAGGTATTTATCAAAGCTTTGCTTTGTAAGAAGTATTCCGTTTTGAAGATTTTTTTTAAAATGTTCTAAAAAATCTATATGTTTACTTACACTTTTTCTGAATGCTTCAACGCTGCTTTCAAGTCTTTTAAGAAGTATTGTTCTAAAGATTCCCTCAAGGGCTATCATTCTTCCTAAAGCCATTTCTTCTGCTTGTGTTAGTTTTTCAGCCTTTTTATAATTGAGAAGTCTGTAATAAGCCATTGTAAGACCTTTTGTTATGGTATCTGCAATCCATTGATAAAATCCTTGATAGGCTTTGTCAAGCTGATATTCAACATTCTCAAGTTCTCTCTCAGGGAATATTATCTTCTTTCCATCTATTTCAGCATCAGGATAATTCTTTTTTATGTAGTCTCTTGTTCTTCTTATGGATATTTCATTGAGAATATCGTTTAAAAGTGAAGGGTCTTCTTGTTTGTGTATCTCTTTAAAAAATTCGGTCAGGTCTTTTATCCCTTCCTTAAAGAAGGTTTTAGTATCCATCAGGGTCATATGCATAAGTTGCCAGTATAAATCCCAGATAGTGTTGTTTATTGGTGTGGCTGTCATAAAAAGCATGTAAGGTCTTCCGTTTTGTCCCTTTGCTATATGGTCTGAGATAAGGGTATAGAGATTTTCCCAACGGTGTGATAGAGGATTTCTAAAGTTGTGGCTTTCGTCAACAACTATGAGAGACACCTCCTCAAGGTTTCCTCCAACAGCTCTTTTTGCTTTTTCAAGAAAGTCCTTACCTGCAAGCTCCTCCTGTGAAAGAATGCTTTCAGAAAGTATCAAGTCCTTTATCTCTTTAGCCCACATTGCTCTTAATTGTGCAGGACATACTATAAGAAATTTCTTCCTTCTGTAAAACCCAAACTCTTCAATCACCTTTTTGGCTATCCATGTTTTACCAAGTCCCACAGAGTCTGCTACAAGACAGGCTCTATACTTTTTAAGTCTGCTCATTACTCTGCGAACAGCATCCTCTTGAAACTCTGCAAGATCAACCCTGCTTTCTGGCTTAAAATCTTCTATAAGCTTTTCATCTATTAAAAAGTCCTCTTTTTGAAATTCAAAAAGGGTTTTTATGAAAACTTCGTAAGGAGTATATTCTTTTGTACCAAATCTTGAGGATTCAAGAAGTTCTATAAGTTCTGCCTTGAAATCTCTGGCTTCATTCCAAAATTTTTCAAACCATCGGTTTCTTACATACTCTGCTTCAGATTCAAGAGCAACTGCGTTAAGTTCGGTGTTGTAAGTAAGCCCTGAAGGAGTAAAGTTAGAAGAACCAATCACCACAATACTGTCAAAGATATAAGCTTTTCCATGAAGGAATTCCTTATCATAGAGCCTAACTTCAACATTGTCTTTTTTAAGAAAAGAAATAAGCTCTTTTGTGAGGTTATCATAATCCTTCAGTAGAGGGAATCCCTCAATTTCTTCCTGAAGAGCATTAAGCAGTGCTTCTCCAAGTGTTTGATTACTTTGAATTTCAGGAGTTTTGCCAATGAGAAGGCGAAATCTTTTTAATGACTGAAGGTTATCTTTCACAAGTGCAAATGCTTTAATATTAAAAAAAGCTGTTGCTATGTCAAATTGAGTATCAGGAATTTCTTTAAGGACTTCGTTTAAAAACTGAGCCAGAGTTATGTCACTGTTGTCAATAATTTTTTTAGGTATCATAACTCTTAAAATATTGATTTTCTTATACGAATACCTTCAGGTGAAATAATCACCAAATTTCCTTTAATTTCTCTTTGTCTTATGACATTGAAGTATTGCTTAAAAAGTTCAAGAGTTTCGTCAACAGTTCTTTTGTAAATCTTAATAACTATAATTCCACCACATTTTTGTGGAGGAAAATTAAACATTCTTGAAAAATCCTTATCCATTGTAATGATTATTCTTTTCTCTTTACAGGCAAGTTGATAAACTTCTTCATCAGATATTCCAGAAAATCCTGCCTCTCTTATACTCAGCACATCATAACCAAGTTCTCTTAAATACTCAATAATTGGTTCAAAGAGATTCTCATCCGCAATAAACTTCATGCAGTAATTCCAGCCTCTTCATCAGCAAGCATAGCAGCATAACTAAGGCAAGCCCTTATATCCTCGTCCGTAATATTTGGATATGCTCTTTTTATCCCTTCAAAGGACTCCCCTGATGCAAGTAGATCCAAAATGATATGCACAGGTATTCGTGTTCCCTTTATACAGGGTTTTCCACTGCAAATTTTTGGATCACTTATTATTCTTTCAATCAATTTTTGCATTTTGTTCTCCTTGAATTTTATTTTAGTTTATTATAAAAAATTTTACACGCTCCTTGCCTTCTCCAATCTTGCTTTGACGAGTTCGGCTACTGACCAGTAAACTTCTTTGCGTTCTTCTTCTGTTAAGCCAAGTGCATCAAAGACAATATCATCAAGTGCCTTGCGGTCAGGGAGAGGATTTGGCTCCTGCTCACGGATGGGCTTAGTTGGGTCAAAGCCGAGTTCGGTGAAGATAGAGTGGATTGGTCTGCTACACATTTTTTTAAAAATAAAATCTATTTCCGATTTGACATTTATTGTTTTTAATGTAATAAGATTTAAAACTTCATATACTTTAACATCAACTGGACCACCTCCACCACCATACCCCCGAGCTTGTAATTCCAACCAAAGTAAGCTCAAAGATGAGTTAACTATAATGCCTGTTTTATCATCACAATACATATCATATAACCTAGCATCTGCATATGCATTATTATTTTTAGCAACGAAAAAACGTTCTCTATAAGTCATAGTCCATAGATAATTGCTTGTTTTTACAATGCCCAAATCCCACCATCTCGGTCTTGCTTTGCAGGTTGGTCTTTGATGAAACTTCTGCTTTTCTCCCCAAAGAATATATTCCAGCACTTTTTTATCTTTTAACTCTTTCTTATCCTTATGGCACATAAGGACAAGGTAGTTTAGGTCTTCTATACGAACCATTATTGTTTTTAGTTCTCTTGGGCTTTTTATCACCGGCTTTAAAAACTCTGCCTCAATTTCTCCGCGCCAGCCAGCTCCGTTCTCTACTTCTA
>FWWM01007696.1_pt1 | contig 21365 bp, 13 predicted proteins | sample 2228351 | NCBI WGS metagenome assembly FWWM01 (sample SAMEA103939774, study PRJEB20133) | metagenome
CTGGCGTGAGGTGGGCCTGGCCGGCTATGAGTTCGGCATGTACGAGACCTGGGTGGGCGCCGTGTGGGAGAGCATCGGCGCGGTGTTGGCTGGCGACGAGGACGAGGACATCGTGCTGGGCGGCTCCAGCGTGGTGGGCAGCGATATTGCCGACAGCGGCATCAACCTCGAAGCTGCCAACGACAGCGGCATTTCGCTGGAAGAACCGTTGCAATTGGCCAGCGAGGAACTCTCCTCGGCCGACGAAGTCGCCTCCAGCGAGGTCGAGGCTCTGGGCAGCGACGACGAGTTCAACCTGACCCCCATGCTGGAACTGGACGACGAAGAGTCCGACAGCAGCGGCTCGCAGGTCATCGCGCTGGACAGCGAAGCGCCGTTCGACGAAACGGCCGCCACCCTGCTGCAGCAGGAAGTCCCGGCCATGGCGGAAGTGGCCCTGCCCGACGTGGGCGTGGGCGCGGCGGTCCCCGCCGCCGGCGGTCCCCTGGCCGCGCAGCAGCCGGTGGCCGCCCCGGGCCGCCCCGGGCACGTGCCGGTCGGCCCAGGCCAGCAGCGCGTCGAGGGCCGCCCGGGCCTCGACCAGCGCCTCGACGAGCAGCGCCGCGTCGGCGGCGCGGGCCGCCAGGACGTACAGTTGCTGGCGCAGCCGCAGGAAGCGCAACAGGGCGGCGCTCAGCTCCCATTCCGCCCGCTCCGCGGCCAGGTCGTCGGCGGCAAGCCTGGTGGCCCACAGCGCCGCGGCGCGCCGCAGTTCGTGTTCCGCGGCGCACAGGGCCTCCAGGCGCAACTCCACCGCGCGGCGGGGCCCGGCGATGATCTGGTCGAGCACGTCGGCGGGCGGATGGGCCACCGGGTCGCGTCCGCGGGGCGGCAGGCCCTCGTCGCGCTCGGGATCACGCTCGAGCACCGGACGCCAGGCGCGACTGAGGGCCAGGTGGGCCTGGGCGAGGGTCGTTCCCGCTCCGGGCGCGCGGGCGGCAGCGTACTCCGCCAGCGCCGCCTCCGCGTCGGCAGTGGGCGCCCAGGCCAGCCGCGCGAACAGGTAGGCGTTGGGCGGCGTCGCCACGAAGGGCCGATCGCCCGTTAACAGCGCATGCACCGCCGTCACCCCGGTAGCGCGGTAGTGCCGCATATCGGCAGCGATCACCTCGGGCAGCGGCGGCGGCGAAGATTTGAACAGAATCCCGTCCAGGTAGTACTCGAAGATCGCCAGCTCTTGCCCTGTGCCTGTGTCGGCAAAGCGAGCCAGCCTGGCAGCGACCCCGGCGTTGGCCGGCGCGTCCATTCCGGCGGCGTAGCTGCGCAACCGGGGCGCGACGAGGGTCGTGACGCGCGGGTGCGGGCGGGTTGCCACGGGCGGCGTTTCGGTGTCGTGATAGGCCAGGAAGGCTACCCGGGTGGTCGGGCGGTCGCCGGGCAGGGCCTCGGCCAGCGCATTCGCGGCAATCAACGCCTGGTCGGAGGGACCCAGGGCGGCGCAGCGCGGACAGTGGCACCACCCGCCTGCCCGCAGATCATCCGGCCAGAGGTGGTAGACCTCGGCTTCGGGGTAGGCGGCGAAGAACGCTGCGGCCAGCTTCTGGGCGTGGGCGAGCGCGGCGGGATTGCTGACGCAGAAGTTGTGGTCGGTGGTGCGACGGCGCCCGTTGTGGCGGAACATATCGGGCCGGGCACCAAACAGGCGTCGCGGCAGCAAATCACGCAGATGATGTCCGCCCAGCTCGATCCGCAGCCCCCGGCGGTGGATCAGCGGCAGCAGCGTGGCGCGGCGCTCGCGCCAGGCGGCGAGGCGGCAGGCGCCCAGGGCGGGGGCACGAATGGTGGTGTGTATGAAGATCGTGTTGAGACGATTGCGCGCCGCCCAGACGATCCACCGCTCCGCCTCGGCCAGGAAGAGATCGTGGCCGATGATCAGCCCTCGTCGGGCAAGGCCAGGCCGGTCGGCGACGGCAACGCCCGGCAGGATCACACGGGGCAGGCGGGGAACGCATTCGGCGTCGGGCACAGGCCAGCGGCAGCCCAGGGTCTCCAGCAGGTCATAGACAGCGTAGAGCAGGCCCCGCGGCCCCTCGCCGTGCAGGCTCAGGCCGTGCTCATCGGGCGCGCGAATGAATCCGTCGCCCGCGGGGCCGTGAGACAGAGCGATCCGCGGACCCTGCGCCGCCGCGGTGATCGGCAACACCGGCGCGCCCATCTGCGCCAGCGTATCGCGCAACTCCTCGGCGGCCAGGCGCGCCGTGGGGTGGTCACCGGCAAGCTCGATTGACCAGACACGACTCAGGTCCATCTCCCTCACCGCCAGCGGGTCAGTAGAACTCCAGCCACAATCAGCACCGCGCCGGCAGCCTGGTTCCAGGTAGGCTGTTCGCCCAGCAGCGGCCAGGCCAGCAGCGCCGCGCAGAAGGGGATCGCGCAACCATAGATCGCGGTGCGCACCGACCCCGCGACGCGCACGCTATTGTTCCAGAACAGATAGGCCACCACCAGCGCAATCGCCGTCGCATAGGCCAGACTGGTCCACGCCGCCGCGCTGACCGTGGCCCAGTCCAGCCACAGCAGGTCCGGGATGCCGATCAGCAGCAGGGCAGGGGCGCCAGTAATGGTCGTCCAGGTCGTAATCGCCAGGGGCGAGAGGCCCTGGGCGAGGGTGCGCACACCGAGGGTATAGATCGTCCAGCACAGGGCGCAGCCAAAGAGCAGCAGATCGCCGAGGAGACTTTCGGTGGTGAAGTGCAACTGGCTCGAAGCGACGATCAGGGCCACGCCAAGGAAGGCCAGAACGATCCCGGCGACGGCGTGGCGGCGCAGGCGCTCGATGCCGAGCAGGGCGCCGAAGAAGGCCACCAGGGCCGGAGTCGTCGCAATCAACAGCGAGGCATTGGCAGCCGTGGTGATCCGCAGCCCGTAGGTAAACCCGAGCTGATAGAGGGTATTGCCAACCAGCCCCACCCAGGTAAGCTTCCACAGCGCCCCTCGCGGCAGGCGGGGCAAGCCCTCGCGCCAGACCAGCACCAGCCAGAGCAGCAGCGAAGCCCCGGCGAAGCGCAGCCCGGCGAAGGCCAGCGGCGGGATCTCGCGCAGCCCCAGTTTCATCGCGCTAAAATTCAGGCCCCAGATCATCACCACAGCGATCATGGACAGGTCGGTACCGGGCAGGCCGAGCCTGGCTCGAGCCTCGCCCGCCTGGGTTGGTATAGCCATTACAGTCGCCTCAACACCACGGGTACAACACAGCATGTTCCTGAGCGGGCCGCGCCCTGCCAGACCCTCCTATCGGGCAGGGGATTGGAGAGGGGGGATTTCCCCGACTTGAGCACCGCGCTATAGTAACACTCCCGGCGCTCCAGCACCAGTGGCGGGCAACCCCCACCCGCTCCTGCCGCGCCGAGGCGCGCGATCACCCCGCCGCGGGGGGGATGGCCGCGATAGGCCCGCGCCCGTCGCCCCCGTCCCCACGGGTACGCCGTGGGAATGGCATGCCGCGCCACGGTGCGCGAGCGCGCCGCGAGGAGCAACGTAGAGACGGCCCGGCGGGCCGTCTCCCCACACCGCCCTAGGAATGGCATGCATCGTCATGGTATGCAGGCGCAGGAGCAGGCAGTGCGGGGCCATACCAGGCGATGAGAGTCGAGACAGACTGCACCGTAACCGTCGTCTGGCGATGAGGGGACACGGGCAGGGTCGAAGCATACACCTCCAGGCATCGACCCGATCAGATCAGCGGATGGTCAGCGGATGGATAGGTGAATACTGTGGTGTAACACCCCGGTGCAGTTCCAGGCAATCTGTTCGTCGTTGCGCAGCGCAGGCGAATAGGGGCTAGAAGGCAAAGATACGGAGAAACCGGGATGACTTATACCAATTACCGTTGATAATGTCGCATTGCTTGAAGCGATTTCAGGCGTTGTGCTGCCCAGCGTGGCAATCTAAAATCCAAAATCCAAAATCTAAAATCTAAAATAGATGAGCATCAGCGCCGCTCGCAGCGTTGCTGTAGTACGGAAGACACTCAAGTCACTATCCTGACCAACGAGTATCTGCGCGACTTGAGGACTAACACCGGCCAGAGTCGTCTCTGCGCCCATTAAACGCGCCGCCCGGCCTATTTCTACGAGCGCAACCGCAGCAGGATGATCAAGCGTCATAACGCCGGTCATGTCAATAATAAGCGTGCGAGCGCGGGTCTGCTGAATGAGTTGGAGCGCGGGAGCGAGCAACTGTTGCACCTGTTCGCCATTCAGAACGCCAATCAACGGCACAACCAGCGTATCTTCGCTGACAGGAATAACCGGTGCGGCCATACGGGCTATCGTCTGGTTCAACAGTTGCTGCGCTTCGAGACTTTCCCGTAGCTGCTCTGCGATGGCGCGCTGTTCTTCTGCGAGTTGTCGCAGCGTTGCGGTGCGCTCCTCGACCCGCATCTCCAGCGCTGCATTGGTTGCGCTCAGTTCCCGGGTTGCTGCTTCGGCCTGCTGGCGAGCAGCGTTTGCCGCCTTCAGCGCCACGGAGAGACTGCGTCCTCCAATGAAGGAAATGAACGCGCTGACGGTCAGCAGTACAATCAGGTGGGCGACAGCCGGACCAAAACTGTTCGCCGCGCGCTGTTCAGGCGGGAGCGCCACCATCACTCCCGCAACACTAAGCAGACAGAGACCAAGCACGATCCAGATTTGAGAGGGGGGCAGCAGGATGCTGGCAAGCAATACACTGATCAAGAGGTAGAAGACGTTAAATGGCGAGTTTGGATTCAAGAACAACCCGCTTAGCGACCCGATCATACTGACAACGACCAGCACATACGCTCCTGCCGCAACATACCCCTTGCGCCCCAGAGTTGCGGCAACCGTAAACACAAACACCGCAAGCCCGAGATTAATCCAGCGACCGGGCGATGGTTGAAGCAGGGTCAGCGCCACGCCAACGCTCAGCAGCAGCCCGATAATGCCTGTGCAGATGATGATCAGAATTCGTCCACGCCGTTGATCATCGGGACTACTGGCTGCATTGTAAGTGATTCTGGCGAATAAGTTTCGTATGTCCATAATTGAAAACTGGTCGGTATTGTACGTTATTGGTCTGATTGCCAAGGTGTCGCATTAGACAGCTCCACACCTCCACAGCTCCACAAAGCCCTGTGTGGAGGCGTGGAGCTAAGGGACGACCTGAACTACGCGGCGCCTCCATTTCCACCCGGTATCAGGCGCGCTGCTTGAGTGCGTAGGCAATCCCTTCTTGCAGGGTTGGCCGGGCCACCATCTCGCGCAGCTCGGCCCCGATGTGCACAAGGGTCTGCGCAATTGCCGGACTAATACCGGTCAGCACCACCTGCGCGAGATGCAGACTCGATGCCTGGGCGGCGCGGATCAGCGCTCCAGCAACCTGTGTATCCACTACCCTCACCCCCGTAATGTCCAGAATGGCAATCCGGGCCTGGTGCTCGGCGATGCCCTGGAGCAGCGTTTCCATAATCTGCTGCGCTCGCCACGTATCAATCGTGCCGATGATTGGCATAGCCACCACTCCCTCGGCAATCGGCACCAGCGGCGTACTCAGTTCGCGCAGTGTTGCCTGCTGGGCCTGAATAATCTGCTCCTGCATTGCCTGCCGCTCGCGTTCAGCGCGTTTCTGCCTGGTGACATCACGTGAAAGAACGAGAACATCGTTGCCGCTCAGCACCATACGCGCCTCGAAATCGCGCAGCTCATCGTTGAGCGTAATCTGGTACGCGTATGTCTGCATTTCATGCGTGCGCTTAAGCGCTTCGAGACTTCTCATCGTCAACTCAGCCAGCTCCGGCGGCATAACCTCGGTGACCTTCTTGTTGAGGAAGAGTTCTGGCGGAATATACAGATCTCCGCTAGAATCAGCCTTGTAATCTAAGAAGACGCCATTGGGACTCAGCACAAACATCAGGTCAGGGATACCATTGAGCAGCGCGCGGTTCCGCTGTTCGCTGGCGCGCAGACTTTCCTCGGTCCGCAACTGTTCGGTGATGTCGCGATTGATGGAAGCATATCCGATCAGATCGCCATTTGTGTCGCGCAACGCCAGCGCCGATGCCTGTACCGGCACAAACGACCCATCGCTACGCACGTAGCGAATTGTTTCGTGGGGCACTTCCCCTTCCAGCAACTGTCTGGCAATCCCTTCCAGACGCTCAAGATCATCAGGATGGGTGATTTCGGGCACCAGCATCCCCTTCAGGCTCGGATAGCCCAGCATTCTGACAAATGCGGGATTAGCGTAGGTCAGAACCAACCGGGGATCGGCGATACCGATGCCATCGGGCGCATTCTCAATGACGAGTTTGAAGATCCGCAGTTCCTCAGCCTGACGCTTCTCTTCGGTAATGTCCTGGAACATGCCCAGAACGCCGATGACTTCGCCGTCGCGCTGGAGCGGGATCTTGCTGGTACGCATCCAGATGGTAGACCCGTCCTCGCAGGCCAACCGTTCTTCAGTGTTGAGTCTCGGTCCGTAGGTCATCACCGCGCGATCATCGGCCTGGTATGCCGCTGCCTGATCCTTCCACGGCATATCAAAGTCAGTCTTGCCAACGATTTCATCCACCGAAGATAGCCCGGTCTGCGCGAGAAGATGCTGATTACAGCCCAAAAAGCGCGATTCGCGATCCTTCCAGAAAATCCCCTGCGGAAGATTATCAATAACCAGTTGCAGCATTGCGCGGCTTTCCTGCAACTCGTCGCGTAACTGATGAAAGGCGCTGATATCCTGAGCGAGAGCGGTAGCGCTGATCAGAGCGTCGGCTTCGTAGTGCGGCGTCACAATCCACAGATAATAGAACACTACCCCATCAAAACGGACCAGGCGGCCCTCAAATGTTATCGAACGCTCCCGCTGTTCAATGCCCTTCCGATAGATTTCCTCGGCATGGATGCGATCATCAGTATGCAAGAAGTCGAATAACGACCTGCCGATGCAAGCTGCCGGCGCATACCCGAGCGCATGATCAGTAGCGGGATTCGCATAGGTTATTGTGCCATGCCTGTCTATCTGCACGCTCAGGATGCTGGATTCTTCGACAAATCTCCGATAGCGCGCCAGATCGCGCTCGCATTGCGCTACTCGCTCGTACAGGCGTTCACGTTCCGCCAGCAGGTGTTCTATCTCAACATTCGGATTCGTATTCATGGGGTCTTCTCCCGAGGTGAACATAGCCTGTGCGCGGGGAAACAACGCGCCAGCAGGGAGGATTTGAGAGGCGTAACCCTCCAGGGAAACAACCTGTCTTCATCTTGTCAGCGTATGGGGAAACCGGGTTTTCCTATGCCCCTCCCTGTAGGAGGGTTTGGGCGTAGCGGCGCAGCGGCGCTGCGCCGCTACGTTGCCCATCCCGGCAGTGCGCGGCGCAGTCGCGCGGACGGCTGATGCGAACTCAGGAGAGACCGGGTTTTCCCACACTTCTGCTCGCGGTGTCGGCAAGCGCCTCCAGCGCCGGTTGGAGGGGGAAACCGGCTTGGTCCACACCTGTCCCGGCGGAGGTGTCGGGATAACCTTACTACGCCTGGCTTACGAGTAGCTTACCATGGCGAGCAACGCAGCAACGGCCCGCCGGGCCGTCTCCACACGCCGCTGTAGGAGTGGCATGCCGCGCCGCGGCGTGGTCGCCTCCCTATTCCGGCGGAGTCATATGCCCTGGCGGACAGATCATTCAAAAGGGAAACAGCAGCGGCACCACAGCAACGCAAACGAGCATCGCCAGCACCTGCAACGGCACGCCTACACGGGCATAGTCGGTGAAGCGGTACCCCCCGGGCGCCAGCACCAGGGTGTTGACCGGCGATGCCACCGGCGTGGCGAAGGCGGTCGAGGCGGCAATTGCGGCTGTCATCAGCAGCGGCTCCGGGGCGATCCCCAGCCCCACACTGGCCTGGAGGGCGATTGGCATCACCAGCACCGCCGTGGCCGTGTTGGAGATGAACTGACTGAGCAGGCTGGTCAGCAAAAATACTCCCGCCAGCAACGCCAGCGGGCCAAACGCCCCCAGCGAGTCTACCAGCACCGTAGCGATCAACGCCGCGCCGCCGGTATTTTGCAGCGCCGTGGCCATCGGCAGCATTGCGGCGATCAGCACCAGACTCTCCCAACTCATGCGTGTGTACACTGTCGCGAGGCGCACACAGCCGCTCAGTACCAGTGCCAGCGCCGCGAGCATCGCGGCGATCATCGTTGGCAGGAGATTCGTCACCATCACCACCAGCATGGCGCCCACAATCGCCACCGCCAGCGGCCAGCGTGGCGAGAGGGGCGTTCCGGCCTGCGCTTCGAGTTCCGGCGGCACCGTGGCCACAACGAAATCACCGTAGTAGCGCTGGTCGCGCACCACGGGCGCCAGGGTGGACGCGGGGCCGGCCACGAGCAGCGTATCACCGAAGCGCAGCGGTTCGTTGGCAAAGTCGCCATCGAGCACCTGGCCGAGGCGCTGCACACCGAGCACGCTGACGCCGAAGCGGTTCCGCACGTCGGCTTCAACGATCGTCTGGCTGATGAAGCGTGAACGGGGCGTCAGCGCCACTTCGAGATACGCTAGATCGTGGTGCGCGGGCAACCCCTTGTCGAGAGGCGCGCGCTCGAGCCCGGGGACCGTTGGCGGTTGCGGCCCTTGATCAGGCGGCATCTGCACATCGAGCAGATCGCCGGCCTCAAGCCGCGTGTCGGCGTTCACCGGGCGAGCAGGCCCCGGCAGTGCCGCTCCAGGCGGCCAGGTGTGCGCCGCCAGAACAGTGATGCCGTAGTCCTCGGCGAGGCGGCTCTCGGCAATCGTCCGGCCAATCAGGGGCGAGTCCGGACGCACCCGCAGCCGCTCAAGGGCGCCCTGCACGCGGTAGGCGGCAGCCAGTTCCTCGAAGGAGAGTTGATCGGCGCGCTGCGGCGTTCGGACCGGTTCGACCCGGCTGGGCAGCAAGCGCCGGCCTACGGTCATCACAAAGACGATCGCGGCGCCGAGCACCAGCACGCCGATGGGCGTGAAGCTGAAGAAGCCAAAGGCCCCTCTGCCGGCTCCGGCGCGGGCCTCGCTGGCAATGATGTTCGGCGGAGTGCCAATAAGAATTGGTATGACAGTGGGTAAACCCGGTTGCCCCACCTTCCAACCGCTGTTGGGAGGCGCCTGGCGCCCCGGTGGGCAGGGGTGATGGTCACCTCAGGAGAGAAACGCCGCGCCACCTCTGGGGGCAGAGGTGGCGCGGCGGGGGGGTGGAGGTGGAAGAATTATCTGCTGGCGAAAGGGCTCATCAGGGCAACATCGGCGGCAACTTGTCCGGATAGTTGATGCCAGCCTCGACGCCCCACTGGTACCAGTTATTCACAAAATCAGGCATCGAAAGGAACACGCCGATAGCGCCGGTGACGCCACACAACCAGGCGAACCAGAAGGCCCAGAGGTGGATGGAGTAGGCATTGGCATTGAAGCCCATGCACCAGCGCCAGAACAACTGCGCTCGCTCGGTGCCGGTGCCCGGCGCCTGGATCTCCTGCCACTCCTCGTGGGCCGCGTACTTTTCGAGCGCCCAGATCGTGCCGGCATGCATCGCCAGGAGCACCGTCGAGCCGAGCAGGAAGAAGATCGAGAGCATATGGAACGGGTTGTAGTAGAAGTTCCCGTAGCGCACGCTGACGTTGTTGGTCCAGTCGAGGAGCGCCTTGAGGCCATGGGGCGGCGCCTCGGACCAGGCGCCCATCCACATCGGGCGGATGATGTAGATCACCAGGTAGAGGATGATTGCGCCGGTGAAGCCGTAGGCCAGGTAGGGTTTGAGGCCCAGGCGGACGGCGCGGGTGTACAGGTGCATCAACCAGGCGAAGATCGACACGGTCAGGAAAAAGGTGGAAATCAACCACCAGCCGCCCACTTCCAGCGGCGCCCAGCCCAGCCCGAAGGCAGCCGGCGGCGGGTCGATCTGCAGCACAAAGAAATACTTGGCAAAGGCGATCGGGTTCCAGCCCACCTGGGAAGCCATCACGACCAGCCAGATGAAGAAGAACATGCCGCCGGTGACAAACGCGGTGAGGTTCCAGAAGCCGATGAAGGTCGGCCCGATCTGGCTATCAAGCCCGAAGTTCTCCAGGATGGGCAACTCGACGGGCTTACCAACGCGCCCCTTCTCACGTGGCCCCAGTTCCAGATCGCCGGGTGTCGTATTCAACGTAGCCATAGTCATTCCCTCTAGGGTGTACAGCCTTCAGCCCTCAGCCTTCAGCCCGCAGCTTCCGGCCGGCCCTATACCCCGCTCCACCAGGGCAACGTGTTCCAGAAGTTCCAGAAGCTCACCCAGTCCTGCACTGGCCAGCCCGAGAGCAAGATGCACAGATTGGCCGAGAGCACGCCACCACAGGCGAAGATGAAGCCGAGGCGATGGATGCCCGACTCGCCGATGGAGTAAATGATCGTATCGCGGAAGAAAATGTTCTCAATATCGCCGCCTTCCGGCCCGCGGTACTGCGCCGCGCTCAGGATCAGCGAGCCGTGACAGGCAAGCAGCCAGGTAGAACCAAAGAGCCCTGTGATACCGATGGCGTGGAAGGGGTTGTAGAAGAAGTTGTTATAGCGGTAGCCGAAGTTCGAGACCCAGTCCAGGTGAGGCATCACCCCCAGCACGAAGCCCTCGTGCCACTGCCCCAGCGCAATCGGGCGAATGATCTGCAAGGTGAGCCAGGAGGAGAAAACCACGCCGTAGGCCACCGCGATGTGGTAGCCCATCCGCAGCTTCATGCTGATGTCAACCTGGCGCATCAGCCAGCCGAAGAAGGCAAGGGTGGCAAAGAACACCGTCATCTGCCAGGCAAAGCCCGGCTGCCCGGGGCCGACGAGGGCCAGGCCCACCTCGGCGGGGGGCGGATCGATGCGCCCGGCGAAGAAGTTCTGCGGGTAGGAGTATGGCCCCCGCAGAATCGTCGCATCAATGTAGAAGTAGGTCCCGAAGATGATCCCGAGCACCGACACCAACCCCCAGAAGCCCACGTAGAACGGCCCGACCCAGAAATCGAAGGGGTCGATCTTGAACAGGGCGCTGAAGGTGGTCCGGCCCTTGATCTTGTACTCGGGCTCCAACTCCTCGATCGTTCGCCCGCCTGGCACCCGGGTTGCCCGGGCGCCCTCCTCGACGGTGTACGAAAAGTCGGGGAAGCGTGGGTCCTTGGCCTTGGCTTTACTCATAGCCGGCTACCTTTCCAGAAGGCTCAGTCGCGTCGGGGTGGATCGCCGCGGCCGGGGTGGAGCCAGTCCACTCCTTGCGCCGCCGGGTTCGTCGTGCACGAGGGTACCGAAATTGTAGAAAATGCAAAAAGCCAAGCGTTCAGACAAAGTATAATACGCCGGTATGGGGTTGTCAAGCAACGATGTGTTTGTTCCTCTGAGCATCAGAACGCGCCAGAACGGTTCAGGCGGCCCAATGTGCCGCCTGAACCTCTTCACCCTGGATTGCATATAGATAACCGTTGCCCGGTCCCGGCTGCGAGGCTGGCGCGGGGCGACCGGTTGGTGACCCGGCGCGACCTCAGGCTGCGTCCAGATGCGCCGTGTCCGATCTGTCATCAATCCGCCGCGATCGGCGCGCGCTTCAGGATACCTGGGCCAGGGCGCGCCGGGCCGCCCAGGCTGCCAGCCGCTCGGCGATGACCTGGTCGTAGATCGCGCCGATGCGCCGGGCAATCGGTCCCCAGCCGTACTCCTCGGCGCGTCGGCGCGCGCCAGCGCGCAGTGCCGCGGCCAGAGCGGGGTTCTCCAGCACGCGCAGGATCTGCTCGGCCAGCGCGCGATGATCGTCGGGGGGGGCGAGCAATCCGCTGCGCCCATCTTCAATCGTCAGCGCCAGCCCTCCCGCACGGCTGGCTACCACCACGGCGCCGCAGGCCAGCGCCTCCAGGGCCGCCAGCCCGAACGACTCGTAGTGCGAGGGCGCCGCCACCACGTCGGCAGCGGCATAGTACGCCGGTAGCCGTTCCTGCGGCTGCGCGCCGAGGAAATGCACCCGCTCGGTCACACCCAGGTCGCGGCGCAGGGCGTCGAGTCGGCGCTGTTCGGCGTTCCAGGCTGCCGGGCGCGCCTCCTCCTCCCCCCCGATCAGCAATACTCGCGCTGCCACGCCTCGAGCCAGAATCAGCGGCAGGGCGCGGATGAGGGCGTCCATGCCCTTCAACGGCTCCATCCGCCCCACGCACACCAGCAGCCGCTCGGCCGCAGGCAGGCCCAACTGCGCCCGCGCTTCGGCCCGGGGCCGGGGCTGAAAGCGGCGCAGATCCACGCCGCAGGGCACCACATGGATGCGCCGCGGATCGGCGCCATAGTGCCAGACCATCTGCGCCCGGTCCAGCGGCGTCGCGGCGATCACGGCATCAACCTCGTGCAACAGGCGCCGCTCGATGGCGATGCGCTGCCCGGTTTCGCTCTCGTCGCTGCTGCGGGCCACCTGGTTTTTCATAGCGCCGAGGGTGTGAAACATCTGCACTACCGGCACGCCCCAACTGCGCCGCAGGCGCAGCGCGGCTTCGCCTGAGAGCCAGTAGTGGCTATGGATCAGGTCATAGGCCAGATCCTCGCCATCGGCGAAGCACCGCACCCGGCTCACGAATTCGGGCAGGTAGGTGAGTACCCAGTTCTTGTCATAGGGCACATTCGGGCCGGTGTGCAGGTGGATCACCCGCACTCCGCAACTCAGGGCCTCCACTGTCGGCCTGCCCGGATCCTGACTGCGGGTAAAAATATCTACCGGCGTGCCGCGGCTGCCCAGCTCGCGCGCCAGTTCGCGCACGTAGACGTTCATCCCACCGGCTTCTTTGCCGCCCAGCCGCGCCAGCGGGCTGCTGTGCACGCTTAGCATTGCGATACGCACCAGCGCTCTCCTTCCGTCCCGCGGGGATGGCATGAAAAGGGGCGGAAGGGGGAATCTTACGCGTCCCTTCCGCCCGCCATCGGGGCTTTCGCTTGCGCCCGCGGCAGCGCCTCCGCTGCCCTGGCGCCACAGGTTGTTCCCTACTGTTATACCATCAGTCCAGGAAGCGCACAACTCATACCGTTTTGATGGCGCCGCATTGGTTCAGATCCCGCAACGCTCCAGCTCCACAGCGCCACAAAGCGCCGTGTGGGGGCTGTCGGGCTGTGGAGGTGATGCTAGAGCATGCGAGGTCGTCAATTCCAGTTGGTATCACTGGTTCTGCAATGAGCTATGCATTATACCAATTACCGTTGATGATGCCGCATTGCCTGAAACGGTTTCAGGCGTTGTGCTGCCCTGTGTGGCAATCCGCAATCCAAAATCCAAAATGGTATTACCCACAAGTTGGGGGGGTGAGGACAAAGCCGCTTGAGTCGCCCTCAACCGCTCCATTGGTCCGTAAGCTTGCTGGCGCTCAGGGGCAGGCAGGTCCTCACCCCCCCAGCCCCCCTCTCCACCTACAGTAGAGAGGGGGGCGGGAGCAACCTGCTCCCCCCGCTTCAGCTCGGCTAGCGCGGGGGGCAGGGGGGGAAGTCCTCCTCTCAAGTGTAGAGTTTTTGCGGGCGCAACCCCCCGGTTCCGCATACCCCACCCCCCTGCCCTTTCTCCTGCCAGGGAAGGGGGTCAGAATCTGGCGTTGCGGCACGTCAGCGGAACCGGTGTATCGCAGCGTCGGCCACATACCCCCCTCTCCCGCTCAGGGAGAGGGGGGCAGGTGAGGACCAGCAGCGCATCAGGACGCCATCCGCCAAAAACTCTACACCTGAAAGGAGGGGGGCAGGGGGGTGAAGACCAGCAGCGCATCAGGACGCCATCCGCCAAAAACTCTACACCTGAAAGGGGAAGTCCTCCTCCTCTCTCCGTCCAGCCGCATCCGCCAGAAACGCTACACCTGAAAGCCCTTCCCCTGAGCGGTGCAGGAGCGAACAGAACATATGGACGCCGACGGGCGGTATGGCATTGGGATGCACTGGTTGGTCCTTACCCCCGGCCCCGCTCCAGCTTCGCTGGAGAGCCTGTGCTGAGCCTGTCGAAGCGGGGAGACCAGAGCCATGCGCGGAGATGTTCCCATGCAGTACAGGCCATGCTGGCTCGGATGTTCTGTAGGCAAGGTTCAATGGCGGACGTTTCTCTGTTACCGTCGCTCCACATCTCCACAGCTCTACACCTCCACACAACCGGTCTGGAGAGCTGTCGAGGTGTGGAGATGAAGGCCGGATTGTCAAGCGGCTCTAAACCACGCCTGAAGCGCATAACCGGGGCAGTGATCAAGGCTCAGTCCACAAAGCGATAACGGAACAGCGCCAGAATGGCATAGAAACCCTGGCTGGGCTTCATCTTTTTGCCTTCTTCGTAGGTGCGACCGATGTAGGTAATCGGCACCTCAAGAATACGATGCCCCCGCTTGAGCACCTTGGCCGTAATCTCGGGCTCGAGGCGAAAATCATTGCTCTCCAGGTTCAACTCGCGAATGATCTCGGTGCGCATCACTTTGTAGCAGGTCTCCATATCCGAGATCCAGCAGTTGAAGAGAAAGTTAGTCAGGAAGGTGAGACCCTTGTTGCCAATCGCGTTCCAGAAGTACATCCCGGTATGGCTGCCCATAAAGCGGCTGCCAAAGACCACATCCACCCGTCCTTCGATAATCGGCTTGACCAGGGCATAGTAGTCATCCGGATCGTACTCCAGGTCAGCGTCCTGGATGATCGTGATCTGCCCGCGGGCATGCGCCAGGCCGCTCCGCACCGCGGCGCCCTTGCCCCGGTTCTCCGGGTGGCTGATCACAGTCAATCGCGGACGGCGCGCCGCCTCGGCGCGCAGCACGTCCAGCGTAGCATCCGAGGAATGGTCATCAACGGCGATAATCTCCTTGTCCAGATCCACCGCGTAGACGCGCTCCAGGATGTGCGGCAAGGTTGCCGCCTCGTTGTAGCACGGCATAATAATGGAGAGAAGGGGACGCTGGTTCATCATTCGTGTTATTGCAGGTTGCTCTGAGGTGAAAATAGGGGAAACCGGGTTTCCCCAACCCCCTCCCTGAGGGGAGGGTTTGGGAGGGCTGCGCCCTCCCAGAAACGAGCCCCCAGCGAGGAGGGTTTGGGAGGGCTGTGCCCTCCCAGGAACAAGTATTTTCATTCTGGCGTTGTGCGGCGCAGCCGCATGGATGACTGATATGAACATGGGGAAACCGAGGTTCCCCATGCCCCTCCCACCGGGGTGGCAAGCGCCTCAGCACTGGAGGATGGGGCAACCGGGTTGCCCCGAAGTTCAGGATAGCCCGCTCAAAGGGTTATGTAGACCTGATCCGTCAATCCGATGCCGAAGGACGATCAGGGGCAGGTTCGCCGCGCGACAGGGGGGCCGGCGCAGGGGCCTGCCGCACCTGGCGCGCAATCTCCAGTGTAATAATGAGCACAACCGCCACGAAACCGGCCAGCACCGCGGCAATCAGCCCATTCCGGGCTAGCAAAACGGCCCGTGAGGTTGGGGGTTCGTCGGAAACATCGCCAAGGTAGCGCACCGAGACGCTGGAAGTCGCCTGCGCAATCACCTGCTCATCGCGTTTGGCCTGCAACACCGCCAGCGTATTCAGCGCCAGATCGACCGTCTGGCTCAAGACGCGCTGCTCGGAGATCAACTCGGCCAGGCGCCCCTCGGCAGCCGCCAGTTCAGCCTCATAGCGCGCGCGGGTCTGCCCATCAAGGCCCACCGCAGAGGCGTCGCCGGCGGCAATAGCCGCAGCGACCCGCTGCGTCTCACGCACCAGGCGATCACGTTCGCTCTCGATGATCGCGGTCAGACGCTCCAGATCGCTCAGCGTCGCCTCGCGACCAGCCGCGAGCGTTTCGGGATTGTTAATCGTCAGACCCACCGGCAGTTGGCCACCACCCGCCGTGCGCAAACGCACCACCAGGGCCGCCAGGGCATCGGAGGGAACACCTTCGCCGCGTTCAATCTGGGTGCGCAGTATTCGAGCGTCTTCCAGCAGCAGGCTCAACTCCCGGACGCGTCCGAGGTACGTTGCGTGGAGGGCTTGATGGGCCTGCCGCGACGTGCCTAGCAGTTCGCGCAGACGGGTCACCTCTTGAGAGGTGCGCGCCAGATCGCCCTGGCGCAGGAAGGCGTCAACCGCGCGCCGGGCCTCAGCATGGCGCGCGCGGGCGTCGCTCAGTTCCTGATCGATCTGCTCAACGCCGAAGGCGCCTCTGCTGTATAGTTCCCTGATCAGGTCTTCGTAGGCCTTGCCCCACAGCCCGGCAAGTTGCTCAGCATCAGCGGCATCCCTGCCGGTAACGGTGATGGTCAGCAGGTCGCCGGTAGCGCTTACTCGCACTCGCGGCAGCAGATCGCCCGCCTTCAGGTCGCTCTGCGGCAACTGGTCCAGCACCCGCGCCTCGAGTACCGGGCTGGTCGCCAGGTCAATCAGTGCCCGGCGGCGGTCAGCCGGGTTGGTAACCAGGCTCGAATCACGCTCGCTGAAGCGCCCGTCCAGCACTACCTGGGAGGTCGGCAGATCGAGCAGTACGGTGACACGGGCGCGATTTGCGCGCGGCTGGATGAGGGTGATGATCGTCGCAAGCACGACAGCCGCCAGCACCCCCATCGCGATCCAGCGCCAGCGACGCAGCACAGCTTGCGCGTAGGGACGCAGATCAATCTCTTGTTCCATCACAAGTATCCGCTCTTGTGATCTACGCAGCACATACCTATCCAGCCGCGCTGCATGATGCCAGAATGAACATACGGTGTTCCCGAGCCGGCTATGCCCTCCCCTCGGAGAGGAATGTGGTACGACTCGGGTTCCCCGCCCTCCAACCGCTGCTGGGGGCGCCTGTCACTCCAACAGGCAGGGGCGTGGGGAAACCCGGTTTCCCCTAACCAGCGCATCCACCGCGCGATTGTAGCAGAAGGGCCCTGAGGCGTCAACGCAAAGTCGTGGCAATTGTCACGAGGGCAACCAGGTCGAAGATGACAAACAGCCCCACCAGGAGCCATGTCCCGCCCGAGCGCCAGGCGGCAGGGAGCAGGAAGCGCAGGCCCAACAGCAGCAGCCAGAGGGCAGGCGCGATGGCCCAGAACATATAGCGCCCCCGAGGGATGTACACTCCAAACTCGAGTGGCGGCAACGGGTGAAGCCGGGCGACCAGAGCCATCCAGGCGACGGTGACAGCCCCGAAGCACAGCCAGACACAACGCCGCTGCCACAGGGGCGACGCCTGACGCGCCGTCAGGAAGCCCCGGGCCAGGCCGAGCAGCGCAGCCAGCGTCAGAATGGCAAATATCCAGTCCCACACATTGCCCGCCGACACATGCCCCCAGGCAAACCGGTTCCAGAAACTGGTAAACGCAACCACCATCAGCGTCTGGTAGCGCGGGCCGATCAGATCAGGATCGCTAATTGAGCGAATCCAGTTGTCAATATCCAGACGCACATAGGCTGCATCGAGGGCTACGAGCCAGGGGCGCGCGGCGAGGACCATGTGCGGGCCGCCGGGTCCCTCAACCGTAACGGGCCGAAGCGCGGCAATGCCGACAGTACCAACCGCTCCCAGAGCAATACCGATGGTCAGGAGGCGTCGCAGCGGACGGCGGCGCAGCGACCACAGCAGCGCAAGCCCGAGCACCGGCACGAGAACCAGGCCGGTCCGCTTGGCGAGGACGGCGACGAGCAACCCCAGGCCGGCCAGGGCCAGGGCCAGGGGGCGCGGCCCATCGCGGACGAGCAGCGCCGCTCCGAGCAGGGCGCTTGTGGCGGCCATATTCAGCAGCACATCATTGTTGACCGCTGCCATCAGATCGGCAAACGCCGGAGTAAACACCACCAGGAGCGGAAAGGCGAGGTGCAGCGCAGGCTCATCCGGGGCCAGAGCGACGGCGATGCGCCAGGCGGCAAGCACTGTCAGGGTGTAGAGCAGCACGCTGAAGGCGCGGGCCAGGTAGAGTTGCGTTTCCACTGCCAGGTAACGTGTCACACCGATAGGGAGCGCAACCACCTGATAGTAGAGCGGCGGATGGACGCGCTGGCTGCTCCCCAGCGGCACCGGGTCGGGGCCCAGTAGATCCGGGCGCACGCCTGGAGGCCAGAAGCGGTGACGATACATCGAGTCGGCGATCTCGCGGCTGAGTTGCACCGAAGCCCGGCCCGGCGCCGCGCCTTCGCCAATGGCGATCTGCGCAGCATACTCGAAGTGGTTTGGCTCGTCGTAGTGTTGCCAGGGTGGAACGACGAACAGGTACAGCAGCCCATGAGCCAGGGCCAGGGGGATGAGCCAGCGCAGCACGGCCCGCTCGACCGTAGCCAGCCGTAAGCGCGGCAAAGACAGCCCTGCTATGCGACGGCGGGGAGCTTCTGGTGTAACAATCGGATGCGTGGATTGATCCACAGCAAAACCCGCTTCCCTGGAAGCCGCCGACCCGGGGCGATAGACTCAGCCATTAACCCATGCGCACACAGGCACGACCGGACTTCCCCGCAGTCATATCAGCCGTCCATACGCCCGCAGAGAGGGGCGTGGGGAAACCTGGTTTCCCCATATGTTCACCTCAGTATGCCCCTCTGCCCTGCACCACCACAATCACCGTCTTGAACAGGATGCGCAGATCGAGCCAGAGGGAATAATTTTGAATATAGTAGAGATCATCCTCCGTATGCAGGTGCATGGGTTTATCGCTGCGCCCGTTGACCTGCCACCAGCCGGTGATGCCCGGCGGCACGCGGAAGCGCTGCCACTGCCAGGGCTGATATTCGGCGGCAATATAGGGCATCTCCGGCCGCGGACCGACGAGGCTCATTTCACCCCGCAGCACATTGATCAACTGCGGCAACTCATCAAGGCTGGTGCGGCGCAACCGGCGCCCGACGCGGGTCACGCGCGGATCGTCCTCGCTCTTGTGGATCAGATTGCCCTGCTCATCACGTCTGGCCACCTCGCGCCAGCGCCGATCGGCGTCCTGGTACATACTGCGAAACTTGATCATCTTGAAGCGGCGACCCTGTTCACCGATGCGTTCCTGAAGAAAAAAGACCGGGCCGGGCGACTCGAGCTTGATCAACAGGGCGATCAGCAGCATCAACGGCGCCAGAAGGAGCAGCAACGCGGCGCTGGCGACGATATCGAACAGGCGCTTGAAAATCCGTTGCGGCTCGGTGAGCGCCGACTCGCGCAGGCTGATCAGCGGAATGCCGCCGACGGTCTCCACAGGCGTGCGGGCAAAGATCAGATCCAGCACCCCGGGGATCATATGCACCATCACCGGCTCCTGGAGCAGGCTGAGCGAGAGGCGGGCCACGCGTTCCTGTTGCTGGTGAGGCAGGGCGAAAATGACTTCGTCTACCTGATGCTCATCGATCAGGCGGAGGGTCTCTTCAACGGCGCCCAGGCGAGGCACGCGAGCCGGCGCATCCAGCGCATCGCTAGTGTACCCCACCACGCTCACCCCTGTCCAGGGCCGGCGATCGAACTCATCGGCAAGGCGCTCAGCAGTGCCTGCATCACCCACCACTAGCGCCCGACGTCGGGTGTGCAACCGGTTGCGCGAGTAGGCATAGGCGCGAACCGCCAGATGAAACACCAGCAGGACAGCCAGGTTCAGGGCCGCGAAGTAGAGGAACTGCAACCGCGAGACATCGCGCAGGGACAGGTAGAGCAACCCGGCGAAGCTGGCGGAGGCCAGGAGCGCCGCGCCGATCAGTCTTCCAATCGCTTCGATGAGGCTACGGGTAAACAAGGCGCGCTGGGGTGTGAGCAACAGAAACACCGCCAGCCAGATCAGCGCCACGGCCGCGTAGATCTGCCAGGGCAGCCGGGCCGCCTCGGAGGGTAAATCCAGGCCGAACTCCAGGTTCAGGCGCATGTAGGAGGCAAGGTGGAGAGTGAGGAGGGTGAGGGCCAGATCCCAGACCAGCACGCTTCCGACAACCCGGTAACGTAACCGCTCGAGCATAGAGCCACCTGGCGTACTGTGATGGCGATTGACGAAATACGAGGTCCAATCGCACCGCGCTGTGGATCAGATGACAACTCGCTCATCAAGCGGCGTAAGTGTACCACAGTTGAGCGTATCCGGCAATGAGAGCAAGTGAGATACGTGTTCACACTACTCCTGGGTGGCGCAGGCATCTTGCCCGCATTCAGGCCTTTGCGCGCGGGACGCCCGCGCTCCCGGGGTAAGGCCTTACCCCAAATGTGAACAGATATGCGGTGAGCGGCGCACCGACACGCTCTCGAACAGGAGGGGCAGAGAGAGGGGACAGCCCCCACCAGGAACTGTGCCATTCCAACCAGTTTATCAAGCTCAAGGCACACGTCACATACGCCTGACAATCCGGTCTGCATCTCCACATCTCCACAGATCTCCACCTCCACCGACCGGTCGTGTGGAACTATCGAGCGACAGGCAAGCCGGGACGCCCGGATCTGAAGCGCATTCGGGCTACGAAGGGAGCGGGCGACGAGCGCCCCGTAGCAACTGGCGCGCCACCAGGTACACAAAGCGCGGATTGCCGAGCAGATAGCGCTTCCAGAGCCGTCGCGGATCCTGGGTCAGGCGAAAGAGCCATTCCAGGCCAGCGCGTTGCATCCAGCGCGGCGCCTGGCGCACCCGTCCGGTGTGAAAATCGAAGGCGGCACCCACGGCGATCAGCAGCGGAGCGGTGAGCAAGGGACGGAAGCGCGCCACCCAGTAGTCCTGCTTTGGCGTTCCCAGACCCACCCAGACAATATCGGCGCCGCTGGCATTGATCCGCATGGCTACCTCGCGTTCCTCATCCAGGGTAAGAGGCCGGAAGGGTGGTCCATAGGCGCCAGCCACGAGCAGCCGGGGGAAGCGCGCACGCAGGCGTTCGGCCAGGGTCTCGGCCACACCCTCTGCGCCGCCATAGAAGAAGTGGCGGTAGCCCCGTGCCTGTCCACGCTCACACACGGCCAGCATCAAATCCGGGCCGTACACGCGCTCGACGCGGTGACCACGTAGGCGTCCGAGCCACACCAGGGGCATTCCATCCGGCGTGGCCATCCCTGCCTGGTTGACGATCACAGCCAGTTCAGGCGCATCGTGGCACTCGAGCACCGTGTGGGTGGTGCAGACATTGGCGTAGTGACGCTCGCGGCGGGCGATCCAGCCATCGATGAGATCGAGGGCCTGGTTGAAGGTCAGGGCGCTGATGCGCACATCGATGACCGGGAAGCGGGCAGGAGCAACTAATCGTGCAGGCTCACCCATTGCTTAACTCAGTCGTGCTCAGGTCCATAACATCAGGCCAGTAACACCAATCGCCACACGATCCAGCCAGAGGTGCGCCTGGGAGAACTTCACCCTCTCAAACCCTCCCGCGCACAGGCTATCTTCACGTTAGACGGTCATGCGCATGGCGCACAACGCCGGAATGAAAATATGTGTTCTTGGGAGGGC
>FWWM01007703.1_pt1 | contig 21358 bp, 15 predicted proteins | sample 2228351 | NCBI WGS metagenome assembly FWWM01 (sample SAMEA103939774, study PRJEB20133) | metagenome
CCCGGCTCCGGTGGAAGCCCGCTTGGGTTTTTCGACAGCGGGGAGGTATAATGGAGAGTGACCGCCTCCCGCTTGATTGGGGGGCGTGTGGCAGGAGGCCGGTGCAACCGTGCCCAGCGGCCCGTGCTGAGCGAACTGTTTGGTTTTTGGGCCCGCCCCGTCGGGTGCCGGAGCGGGGTCGGTTTTGGCTGCCGCAGGCCGCGGCAAGAGGCGGCGGCTGGACTGCTGTCATAAGTTTCGTCGAGGTTTGGCGTTACGCTCGAAGGCCCCAGGCCTGGCACGATTGCCGGGGCCAGGGGTTCCCCAGGTTTCTCGGGTGCCGGCCGCTGGTGTTGTCCGATAACTACCGCATGAAGCTCCGTGTCGGTCTAGTGGGTGTAGGAGATGCATGGGAGCAACGGCATCGGCCGGCGTTGCACGCTTTGGCCGACCGCTTCGAGGTCCGCGCGGTCTGCGACCAGGTGGGGCGGCGGGCCCAGCTTGCGGCGGCGGAGTTCGGGGCCGAGACGGTCGATGGCTTCCGCGCCTTGGCCGCCCGCGAAGACATTGATGCCATCCTGATGCTGGCCCCGCAGTGGTACGGGACGCTTCCCATCCTGGCCGCCTGCGAAGCGGGCAAAGCCGTTTACTTTGGGGGCGGCCAGCCCCTGGAGCCGGAATGGGCCGAGACCATCCGGCGGCGGGTCGAGGAATCGGGGATTGCCTTCATGGCCGAGTTCCTCCGCCGGCAGTCGCCCGCCACGCTCCGCCTCAAAGAGTTGATCGCCACGCGCCTGGGCCCCCCGCGGCTGTTGTTCTGCCATCATCGGTTGCCCATCCCCGAGCACAGCAACCAGTGCAGCCGACCGCACCGTACCATCCTTCAGGAGCTGGTCGAGCAGGTGGATTGGTGCCGGTACGTGGTGGGCCGCGAGCCCCGCTGGGTCACCGGAATCACGCACACCCGGGGCGAGGCGGGCGAAGTCGATTACCAGATGCTCAACCTCGATTTCTCGGAGGGCAAGGAGCCGGGCACCGGGCCGATCGCCCAGATCAGTTGCGGCCGGTATTTCCCGGCGGCGTGGCACGAGGCCATCACCTACCGCCCCCTGGCCGCCCTGCAGGTCTCCTGCGAGCGGGGCCTGGCGTTTGTCGATTTGCCGGCCACGGTCATCTGGTTCGACGAGGCCGGCCGGCACCAGGAATCGCTGGAAAGCGAGCGCCCGGTGGGAGAGTATCTGCTGACCCAGTTCCACCGCTCGGTGACCAGCCTGGTCCGCAAGACGACCGACCTGGAAGACGCCTGCCGGGCGCTTTGGATCGTGCAGCAGGCCGAACGGAGCTTCCGCGAGGGGCGGCGGATTCGGCTGGAGGCATGACCCCCGCTGCCTATGCCGCGCTGGGCCGCCCCCTTTGCGGTAGGTCTCTCCAGGCGGCTCATAAAAGAAGAGGCGTCGCCAGCCCCTGTCCGGGGCTGAATCGCACCTGCGGGAATCGAGTCATTCGGCGGCCGACTTGGTCCCCTCGATCGAGCCGCCGATGAGGACGCCATCCGGCAGGGGGCGGGCGGCACAAGCATACCCCAGCCGATGCAGTTCCCGGCGAATCTCGCGGAACGACTCGAAGCTGTCGGGATAGACCCAGACCGTTACCGTGGTGTGGGCGGGGTCGTGGCTGGCCAGCGCCCGGCGAAAGGCCGAGTTCTCCGCCAGGGCCGCCTCGACCGGCTCACCCAGGTCGCTGGAAACGGGGACCACGGTCCAGCGGACCATGCGGATTCCTTCGCGGCGGACGGGGCCTTCTGGCCGGCGCACCACCTCCTCGAACCGCTCCACCTCGTACCGGAAGCGGAACCCTTCTTGCGGGCCGACCACGTTGGCCGTCGCAGCCAGATCGGCGTGGCGCACGAAGTCCGGCAGCTTGCGGCGCATGTCCTCGCGCGCGGCCCACAAGAGGGCCTCGACCGGCACCAGGGCAAGCCGGCCGCTGCGGAGCTGGAAATGGACCTCCGGCCCATCCACGATGCGGCTGAGGGGGGTGGGATAGCTTTCGACGATTTCGGGCTCTTGGGGGGCGGCCTCCGCCTGGGCCGCCTGTTGGCGCAGCTCGGCCAGGGTTTGCCGCGCGGAAGCCACGGCCTGCAAAAGGTCGAATTCCTCGCGCGCCGTAGCGCCTTGTTGGTTCTGCCGCCGGGCCAGGCGGTCTTCCATCTCCGCCACCAGCCGGGCAACCACCAGGCGTTGGGCATCGCGCAACCCCGTCTCGGCCGCCAAGCGCTGTGTCTCGGCACGGGTCTTGACCACCTCGTCGCGGAGCGTGCCCTCGGCGGCTAGTTTCTGGGCGAGTTTGGCCGCTGCGGTCTGAGCCGCCTCGTCTGGTCCTCTTGGCACCGGGGCATTGCGGATCCGCAACCCCACGACCATCACCAGCACGATGAGGATCCCGACCATGTTCGTCACGATGTCGAGAAACGAATCGTGGCCGGCACTGGCGGGTTGGTCTCCGGGATGTTGCGTCATGGTGTGGGCTTGGGGGCGTCTGGTGTGGGCGGTGGTGTCGGCGTGGCGGAGTTGCCGGCGGCTAAGGGCCAGCCGCACGCCGCTCGATATCCAGCCCGCTGTCTTCCAGCAGGGCTTGCAGTTGGCGGAAGCGGTCTTCGGCTCCTGGGGCCACTTCCACGCGCAGCACAGGACGCCAGTACAGCTTTCGGCCGGCAATACCCCAGCGCCGCATGTGCTCCCAAATGGCCGCGACAAGCTGGTCCAGGGAAGCCTCGGGCCGCGGCCCAAACTCCACGATCTGTTCCACTTGGCCGGCCGGATCGCCAAATACGATGACTCGATCGGCCTCGCACCGCAAGGCGATGGGGCGGGAGACCGGTACCGCGTCGCGTGTGGCATCGGGCAGGGCCCAATTCTTGCCCCGGGTGCGGGCGAGGCTTTCGGGTTTGTCTGTAGGCTGGTCGTCGCCCGATCGGCTTGTCTTGGCGGGGCGCTCCAGCGGAACCCACTCGCCCGGCCGCAGGGGCGTGCCGCTGAGGCTTGCCGCCTGTTGGACCGCCGATTCCGGCCGGGGCATCGCCGGGGCAAAAGGGCCGGGCCCGGAGCCGGCGTCACGCCGGGCCTGTGAGTCGGTCGGCCTTCGGGAAGAAAAAGAAGGCCCCCTTTGGCGTTCCTTGCCGGAGGGGCCTGAGCTTTGGCGGACAAGCCCCCCGCCACCCGGGGCGACCCGGTACACCGTGCTGGCCGAAGGCGCGGCGGCTGTTGCCTCTCGCGACCCGGCGGCCCGCATGGCCAGGGCCAGGCTGCGCTGTTCCAGCCGCGCCTGGGCTACGGCTTTTTCCAACGTTCCGCGCATTCCCGGCGGTGTGGGAGGGTAGCGGAGGTCCCAATCCGAGCCCACCAACTCGTAGCCGAAGTCGCCACCCCACGACCGCAGCGCCTCGCGCGCCGCGTAGAACGCCATGATCCCCTCCGGCCGCACGATCAACAAGGGATAAGGTTCCTCGCCGGCGGAAAGGTCGAAAGCCCCCTGGCGGGCCAAGTGCTCGCGGGCCGCCCGCAGGGCGGTAGCCAGGGGGTTGTGCGGCCCGGGCGGAGCGTCGAAGTCGGCCGGCGCCAGCTCGATGCCCTCGGGCTGGATGATCACGGCGTCGGCCCGGCATTCGAGATAGATGGGCCGCCGCCGCGTCGCATTAGGACCAGCGTAAGGCACCACCGCATAGCTTTTGCCCCGGGCCGGGCGCGTGGACCGCGCTTCGTCAAGCCGTTTGCGCAGCTCGGCGATTTCCGCCTCGGCCTTGGCCAGTTCCGCCCGCAGCGCCCCCCGCCGGTCCTGCGAACCGCCTCCCGCTGCCAATTCCTTCTCAAGGCGGCCGAGTTCCGCCAGCCGGTCCTCCAGGTGCCGGAGATGTTCCTCGATATGTCCGAGGCGGAGGCGGGCATCGGCCAGTTGTTCCTGGGCCTGGCGCCGGGCTTCGACCAAGGTGGAAATGCGCCACTCGGCCATCTCGCGCTGCCGGGTCAGGTCGTCTATCTGTTCGGCGGAGCGGGCCTCGGCCGCGCGGGCGGCTTGAAGTCTCGCCTGCCGCGCTAACACCACCAGAACCACAATCAGCGCCCCCATGGTGCAGATCAGCACCGCCAGGAAGGGGAACAGCGCCACCGTCGCTGGGGACCGGCGGCGGTGGGAGTGGTTCCGGGGGCTCATGCCGCTTCACCCGTCTTGCGGGCACGTGCAAGCGACAACACCCCGCCAGGCGACGGTTCGCCCAGCCGGGCGTTGAGCAAGTGGATAGCTGCTGCCAGGCGCGCCACCGTTTCTTCAAACCGGCGGGCACTGGCCTCTTGCTGGGTGCGGGCTTGAAGCGTGTCGGCCAGGGCGGCGGCCAGGGCCGATTGAAGCTGCTGTCCCGCCTCGGCCGCCATTCGCGCCCAGCGCCCCTGCGCCTCGTCCAGCGCCTGCTCCCACAACTCGGCCTGTCGGCGAACCAACTGCTCGAGCGAGCGGATCATGGTTTCGGCCAGGCCGCGCACCGCCGCCGATTCCGGCACAGCCGGCTCGATCTCCGGAAATCGCCCCAGCAGTTCCTGTTCCGTGCGGCGGGCCACCTCTTCCAAGAGCCCCGCGCAAGCGCGGTCCACGTAGTGCTGCACGAACATCAACACGATCGACAACGCAAGAGCCAGCGCCGTCGTGTCGAATGCCACCCCCAAGCCCGCCGTCACCTCGCCCATCGACTCTTCCAAGGCATTGGGCCGCAGGTTGGCAATCGCCATGGTAATGCCGATGACCGTCCCCAGGAACCCCAGAATGGGAATGGCCCAAACGATCAGGCGGAGAAGGCCCAGCCCTGCGTGGGAACGCTCGTCGTCGGTGTTGGCTAGATGGTTCAGATGCTCCGAAAGACCGCTGCCCGAACCGCGGCGCAACACGTACTGCAAGCCATCCCGCAGCCGGCGGACCAGATAATCGTCTTGCCATGCCCGGGGCAATCGTTCCAGCCGGGCCACCAGCGAGGGAACCTCTTGCGGCGACTGCCCGCCAGGCGGCACCGGCCCCAAATGGATCTGCGGAAGGCGCTGCCGCTGGGCGGCCACGTCCAACGCCCGAAGCACCAGAACCGCCAGCCCAATGAAAAAAAGGTACGTCTCGGCGTAGTTGACCGGGTGGCCTGCGCAGTAGCGAGGCAAGAACTCCCGGCCAAGAGTCCCGCTGTGGACCAGCGCAAAGAAAGCCGTTCCTGTGGCGGCCCCCCATAGTATGGGAGAGCGGAACACCGCTGCCACCAGACGATGGATTCGACTCACTCTTCTGTCTCCAAAGCACTTTAAGGAAAGGGGGCGGGGTAGTTTGGGGGCTTTGCAAGCCGAGAGGTCTGCGCACGTGGATCGAAAGCCTTTCCGTTGCCTTAATAGTGGGCCACCCAGGAGTTACGCCGGTGGAAGCGACGCCGAGCCCGGCCCGTGCCCCCTTCTGGCGGGGACGCTGCGTGGCATCCCTAACCTCTTCAGGCCGGGGCGCCCTGGTGTCGGCCAGCCCCCAGGGGGCCCATTGCCTTGCTTATTCATCCAACCGTGGTCATGGTGGCGTAACACCTTGTAAGCCAAATTCTTGCGAAGGCCTCTCCGGTATGGAAAACACGCAGTCCGCCGGCTTGGCGGGGCCAGAAGGGCCCGGGCAAGCCATATACCCGCAGTCCAGATTTGTCGCAACACCGAGATGCGCGGGGGACAGCGCCATAACCAACACGCCGGTCGTCCCCCCATCCCGGCGAGTTCGCCCCTCAAAATCGGTTTATTCGGCAAACCAGATGAGCCGAAAAAAGCAATTCCCAGCGTCCGCTTTTTCGGCGGTGGGTCGGCCAGCAAGATCGTAAAAGTCGGTTGGCGAACCAGGCCGATACCAACACGCAGGCCGCAGCCCGTCCAACAAACATCCGTACGGTCGCCGCGCCCCGAGGTTGGCGCGTTGGGGGGCGGCCGAAGCCTTGGCTGGGCTCCCGCTGGCCCGGGTGGCCAGCGATCTGAATCCATTCATACGTCCCAGGTTCTCTCTGCCCAGACCTGGCAAGGACGTGGTCCCAGGGGGGAAACAGCCCGCGACGGTCCCAAGCCGTCCGGGCTGTTTTGTTTTTGGGAGCGTGGCAATAGCACCCTTGCCCGCCCGGCATTGATCCACGTTGGTGGCTTGGCAACAATCGAAACGAGAGAATCGCACCCAAGCCGTGCTGGGCGCTCAGGCCGAGGGGGGCGGCTGGCTGGCCAGCGCTTGCTCGCGTCCGCGGGCCACATCCACCCGTGCGGCGATGGCTCCTCCAAGCAAGAAGAACACCACCAGGCTAAACACCGCCACCCGGGCACTGCCGGTCAACAGCAGCACCCAGCCGAACAGGTTCGGCCCGAGAAAACTGGTGGCCTTGCCCGAGAAATTGAAGAACCCGAAAAACTCCCCCGTTCGGCCCTCGGGGGTCATGACCCCCATGATGGCCCGGCTGACCGACTGGGTGCCGCCCATCACCATGGCCACGATGCCCCCCATCACCCAGAACTCGAGCTTGCTCTGAACCACCAGCGCTGCCAACAACAGCGCCAGCCAGACCGCCAGGCACCCCAAGAGGGTCGGCTTCTGGCCCAGGCGGTCCGACAGCCAGCCCACCAGGACCGCGCCGGGCAGCGCCAGGAATTGCACCATCAGCACCAAGGCAATGAGTTCCTCGGTGCCCAGGTTAAGCTCGTGTTCGCCAAATACCGAGGCCTGGCTGATGACTGTCTGCACGCCCTCGTTGTAAAAAAGAAAGCCGAGCAGGAAGAGGGCCAGGTACCGGTACTGGCGGATGTTGCGCAACGTGGCGGCCACCTCGCGCGCGGCGTTGGCAGCGGCGGCGCCTAACCGCTGTCGTGTTGCGGGTGGCCGGCCCCGGTCGCGGAGCACCAACAAACTGGGCAACGAGAACCCGCCCCACCACAGCCCCATCAGGGCAATCCCCGTCCGAAGCTGCCCCGCCTGCGTGTTCAGCCCAAGCTGGGGACCGAACCACACCACCGCCAGCGCCAAGATCAGCGGGATGGCCCCCCCGAGGTATCCAAGGGCAAAGCCCAGGGCCGATACCCGGTTCACAGTGTGCTCGTCGCTGATTTCGGGCAAAAAGGCGTTGTAAAACCCAAGCGAGAGTTCAAAGCAAAGGCTCGTCAAAACCAACAACGGCACCACCACCCACGGCCAGTGGGGCGGGACAGCGGCCATGCCCAGGGCGACGCCCGCCCCGCCCAGCGCGGTCAGGGCCAGCCACCGGCGTTTGCTGCGGTTGACATCGGCCATGGCCCCCAACACAGGCGACAGCACCGCTGCCAGGAGCATCGAAGCCGATATGCACCATGCATACACGGTTTTGCCCCAAACGTCGCCGGCAAACCTCGGGGCAAGTACCACCTGGCTGATATAGAGCATCACCACCGTGATTAATATGGTGGAGTATGCACTATTGGCCCAATCGTAAAGTGCCCACGCCCATACTTTGGCTTGTACGGATGGGCCGGATTCGCCAGGCCCCGACTCCGTCCGGCTCGACATTCGCAGTTCTCCTTGATGGAAAAGTCCGCCCCGGCTACCGAGATGATATCTTGCTGGACCGGGTTGGCAATCGCACAGGGCGGAGGGTTCCACGGGTGGCTTACGCCCGTGGCTCGCTCTGTAAGGTGCGTGCTCTCCACGCAGGCCAGCCATTGTAGAAGTGCGACAACCCCGTCGGGTGGGGCATACTCGCCCAATCCAGCGCCGGCCCCTTGCCCCAACCGAACGCACTCGGCGCTTTCAACGCGCTATCCGTACGACCCGGGCGAAGCAAAATCATTGCCCCGGCGATTCAGTTTCCGCGTCCCGGCGCCCGATGCAACAAAAGGCTGACCGCAAGACGGCGATGTTTGCAGCCGTTGCGGCCGATTGGAATGTTTGGGAGGATTGGGCTAATTGGGCCAGGAGGGTACAATCGGCAGTCCCTCCCGCAAAGCTCACCGCAGGCCCTCGAGGGGGTTCTCCCATGAAATCGCCAGTGCCTGCCCCGGCACATCCCGGGGAGCCCATTCGTGCCAAAAAAGTCTATGCGCGCTTCGGCCCCGGAACGGACTCGGCGGCGCACACCCTCCGCATGGCCGCACTGGTCACGGCGGTCTGGGTCACGCTGGCTACCCCCACTCTTGCCCTGGGAATCCGCCACTCGTGTTACGCCGTGCCGATGCGCGATGGGCAACCGCTGCCCACCGATGTGTACCTCCCCAGGCTCCCGCAGGGGTGCTACCCGGCCATATTGTTGCGGACCCCTAATGGTCGCGAAAGCATCACCAAGTTGCAGGCCCGCATGGTGTGCAGCCGGGGATTTGCCCTGGTGGTGCAGGACATGCGCGGCTCACGCCCCGGGCTGGGCGAGGAGATGCTGTTTGTGCGCGACCAGGCGGACGGCCACGACACCATCCAATGGATCGCCGCCCAGCCCTGGTGCAATGGAGCCGTCGCCACCTGGGGGCCCTCGGCAATGGGTTTTGCCCAGAACCTGCTGGCACCGGGGGCCCCCTCCGCACTCCGGGCCCAGCACGTGGTCATGGCTTTTTCCAACATGTACGGCCAGGCGGCTTATCAGGGCGGGGCGCTCCGCAAGGAGATGGTCGAGGCATGGTTGGCCGACCGGTACCGCGGTGCCGAAATGCTCGCCTTGGTGCGGCAGCATCGAACCTATGACGATTTCTGGGCGATTCTGAACCCGGAAACGCAGGCCGAGTCGGCCAACGCCCCGGCGGTATTCTGGGGGGGCTGGCACGACGCCTTTGTCGAGGGGACGATCCGCTCGTTTCAGACCATTCATCACCAGGGAGGGCCGGGTGCCAGGGGCCGCTGCCGGCTGATCCTCGGCCCGTGGTCGCACCATGACCTCCGCATGCTGGTCGATCCCCGCAACGCCGAGTGTTTCCCCCGGGCTGCCGACCCATTGCGCTTTTTCCGCTTCTGGCTCCAGGGGGAGCCGAACGGGGTCCCTTGCGACGCCGCGGTGCACTACTACGTGATAGGCGCTTGCGAGCTGGGGCTGGGCAGCGGATGGCGGACGGCCGACAACTGGCCTCCGCCGGCCACGCCCGCCCCTTTTTACCTCCATCCCGATGGCAGCTTGCAACCCCATGTGCCCGACCAAACGGCCAGCCGCTCCTACCAATACGATCCCCGGCAGCCGGTGCCCACGTTGGGTGGTCGCAACTATGCCCTGGCAGCGGGGCCTATGGACCAGCGGCCTGTGGAGTCGCGCCCCGACGTGCTGGTGTTCACCACGCACGAACTCGAAGCCCCGCTGGAAGTGGTGGGCATGGTCGAAGCGCGGCTGTTTGTCTCCTCCGACGCGCCGGATACCGACTTCACGGTCAAGCTGACCGACGTGTTCCCCGATGGCCGATCCATGCTGGTCGCCGACGGCATCTTGCGGGCCAGCCTGCGCGAAGGCTTCGAGCGGGAGCGGCCGCTGGCACCAGGCCAGGTTTACCCGATTCGCGTTGAGGTGGGGAGCCTTGCTTACGTGTTCGGGCGCGGACACCGAGTGCGCGTGGCGGTGTCGTCGTCGAATTGGCCGCGTTTCGAGGCCAATCCCAACACCGGCCAGCCCGACCGCAACGACCTGCCGCCGCGTGTGGCGACCAATACGCTGCACCTGGGCAGCCAGCACGCTTCCTGCGTGATCCTTCCGGTGTCAGGCCCGGGCGAGTAGTCCCGCTGGCGGTTCGGCGCTTGTTGGGACGGGCTTGTCCCGCCCTGCGGCGGCTTTTTTGTGCGTCCAAAGCACGGATCCTCCTGCAACACGGAGCGCCGGAGGCGGAAGACCCCCGTGGCCGGCGCATTGCCCCGGCCAGGCACGTTTACAGAACTGGCTGCCGAAGGCCGCCTTCAGCCCAGGGGCGAAGTCGCGGGTTGTGCGGCCCGAGCCCCAGTCGGCTTCTTCACGGCCTGCCCAGCCAGTTCCCTTCAAATGCGGCTACGGGCGCTAGTCACCGCCGCCTTTTGCAAAGTACAGCCCTGCGTAAACCTTGGGATCGACCAGCACGCCTTGGCGCTGCCGGGCCGCCAGAAACGCTTCGGCCTGGCCCAGATCGACCACGTGCACCTCGATCTTCTCGCTGGCATCCCCCCCGCCTTGGCCGCCGGGCCACGCATTGCGAGCCAGATAGAACGCAGCTATCTCGTTGCTCATGCCGGCCGAGACGGGGCCTTCGACCAAGGGCTGCCAATCCTCGGACACAAAGCCGGTCTCTTCGAGCAACTCGCGCCGGGCGGCTTCCAGCCTGCCTTCGGCTGCCTGGTGCGGCAGATCGCCCACCAGCCCCGCCGGCAACTCCAGCACCCGCGCGGCCACGGGTATCCGGTATTGCTCGGTCAGCACGATCTGCTTTTGGCGTGTGACCGCCACCACCACCACGGCACAGGCCGTGTTGGTTCGCTCGGCCCACTCCCAGTGGTCCTGGCGGATGAGTCGGACGAATCGCCCCTCGAACAGGGTTCTTCGCGTCATAAGTGGAGCCTCGCATGCTTCGTCAAGCCCCAAGGTGTCGCGCACCACCGCCCGGTTTCGGCCCGCGCGCCGGTGCTCCGCGGTCAGCCAACCGCCTGGATCAAGCCTATCGGTTGCGGCGGCGGAAGTCACGGACAAGACGAACTTGCCCGCCACGACGCGCCGTTCGCTGCGACTTGCGATTCCGGTGAACGCGCAGCCCGAGTTCCCGGCGTCAGCCGGCGGTGGAATGGCCTGCGCGGGGTTTGGCCGCTGCCGCCGGGGGCTTGCGCCGTGCAGAGTAAGGCGGTTGCTTGCAACCACATGCAGGCGGTGCGGCGTGCGTGCAGAGCACGCTCCGTACTTCCGAAATGCCGGCGTCGTTCGCCGGGCCTGTAGGTTCAGGCAAACACCTCGACCTCCAGGCCGAGCATTTCGCCCAGCGTCTTCAGCGGGCGGGTGTAGTCGCCATAAACCCACTGGAGGTGGTTGCCGTAGATGAGCCGGCGGCGGAGGAACTCGTCGCGGCGACCGTCGGGCACACGGATCACGGCCTCGACCGAGCAGCCCAGCAGGTCGCGTCCCCAGCCGCTTGCGCCCACCAGGGTCCCCCGCAGCACCAGCAGCCGGGTGGCGGTCGGATCGACGCGGGCCACGGTGACGGTCTTTTCGGTGTTGTTCATGAAGTCGATCACCACCTTGGTCCCCCAGCCCTGCTGCACGAATCGCCCAAGCTGGTAAGGCAGGTCGGGCTCGTCCAGGCCATTCATCTTCATGCTCGGGGCGCTGTGGTTGATGCAGAAGTCGTCCTTGCCGACCGGGTCGCCGTTGCCCTGGTGCGGGGATTTGTTCGACACGCTTATCAACAAGCGGACGGCCAATAGCGAACCGAAATCGGCTTCGCAGGACGAAGCGATCCCCTCGTTGCCGAACCGGGCATGGAGCAGGCATGGAGTGATGAGCCACTGCTGCGGGAGCTTGCTGTTGCAAAACTCGAAGCAGTCGATGGTGAAGGCGTTGCACCCGTGCCGGGCCATGAGATTGCGGATGCAAAAATCGAACAGCACGTTGCGCACGACAAGGTTAGGCTCGATGACGGACTTGTCGGCCCGGCGTTGGAGCTGGTCGGCCATTTGGGCTGCCTGGCGGCCCGCGGCCGGGTCGCCCAGCAGCCGGTTCATCTCCTCGGCCATTTCGCGGTAGGGAATCCTGATGACGGTCACCCCGAGGCGCTCTTGAAGAGCAGCGAAATCCCAGACGTTGCCGCACGTAAACGGCGGCACGCCATTGGTGGGATAGAGCACCCGCGTTTGCCGAAAAACTTTTCTGGCCCGCAGCAAGGCCAGTAGGCGGGTGAGGTCCAGGTCGTCGCCCGACACGTACACTTCGTTTCCCTTGGCCAACGTATAACAGGCGATGTCCGTGTTGCGGCAGCCCAGCCCGGCAAGCACGATCGGCTTGCCGAACCGCGCGCCGATCTCGAACGACGAGCGGGAATTGCCAGCCGGGTACATAAAGAACACGTCGGTCTGGTCGCGATCCGGATCGAGCTTGGCGAATTGTTCCGGGGTGACGACCCAGTTCTCGCTGAAGGTGATATGCACCGGCTCCAGCAGGTGTACATCCTCGGGTCGGCCCAGCCCCTGGGTTTTCAACTGCTGGGACCAGCGGGCGAAGTGCTGGTCGGCGCTGGCCTTTTCCACCTCCGACGTGGCCGACACCCAGCGGCATGGCCCCTGCCAGGGATGCGAGTGGATGACGTTGGCCATGACCGGTTTGACATGAAGCTTGATCTCCCTCGGGTGTCGGGGGATGGCGGCGGGGTTGCCCGTATCAGGGCCAGCGGCCGGTTTGTCGCTGGCGGGCGGATTCGGGCTGCGGGGCGATGGGGCGGAAGCGGCCCCCTGTCCGCCCCCGTGGGCTGCGGCGGCTATCGCCGTAACGCCTGTCGTCAAGAAGACGCGTCGGTTCATGATCCACCTCCCGGGAAAACCTTGGACCCTAAACGGCGCCAAAGGGCGGGCGCGAAACGAACGGGCTTGGGCCCTTTGCCTTGCTCTTAGCAACGGCTGGCGCCACCATGAGTTAGAAGGAGCCTCGTGCTCTTGTCAACAGCCCTCGCGGCCACTAATGTGGGTTATGGATGCCTCGGAGACCTCTCATGAGCGAGCGGTGCTTGAAAATCCTGGTCGTGCTGGTGTGCGGCGGGTGGTGTGCCGGCACGGGGCCGGCAGCCCGGGCGATGTCCGGCGATGCGGCTTGCGATATGGTCCGCGAGGATTGGTATCTGCGGGAGTCGCTGGCGGCCATCCGGGGGTGGGAGGCCGTGTTGGAAAAGCTCGACTCTCAAAAGCCGCCGCGATGGGGAACGCCGGTTTTTCCGGTTCCCAGCGACGGGCAGGCCGTCGGGTGGCCGAACCCCATTCCCCGGCTGCTCGTACCAGTCGAAGACCGCGGCGGCACGGTCCGGGTGCGGCTGGCCGATGGCCGCATCCAACTGCAACGCCCCGGTCCCGCGGCAGTCGCCAAGACGGAAACCTTCAAACCGGGCGAGACAGTACTTGGGTACAAACATTTTGGCGGGGGTGGCAAAGACCAGTGGTATCACGCTTATCATCGGCGATTCGACCGGCTGACGACGTTTATCGCCCGGCCTGCCCCCCTGGCCGTGGAGCTGGCTTCGCCTTTGGACCTGCGCCGGGGCGATAACGAAATCGTTCTCCTTCTGCGCAATGCATCCGCCGGGCCGTTGTCGGCCACCGTGGCGTGCGAGTTTTTCACCCCGCAGGCCCAGCGCGTGCTGGGGCGCCAGACCCTCAACATTCCCCAGGGGGACCGGCAAATTGTGCGAATGCCGCTGCGTCTGGAACAGGAGGGTGGCGGCCTGGCCGTCGTGGCGATCGAAGCGCCCGGCGGGCCCTACTGGATCCCGCTGCTGACCCACGTGGAAGAGGTCTCGCCCATCCTGGCCGGCATCGAGCGAATGCTGGCCGATCATCCGAACGCCGCCGCGGCGGCCCGGCTGGCCGCCTTGCAAGACCGCTGCCGGAGGCAGGACCCGGCGTGGCGCGAGCTGTTCGAAGAAGCCTCGCGCCTCCGCGACGAATTGTTGCTGGGCCGCATCCCTTTCGACACCTTGTTATTCGTCAAGCGCAAACCTTATTTTTCCGAGCAGCCGTTCATGGATGCCCACCATTTATATAACCGGCCGGGGGGCGGGATTTATCGGCTTTCGCCGGTACGGCCTGGCGGGTCGGTCCGGCCTGTGGTGGACTCGCTGGGCGACGGCGTCTATCGCGACATCTGTTTGCATTGGGATGCCCAGCGGTTGCTGTTCGCCTTTGGCAACGGCTCGGATAAATGGGACGGCGGACAAAGTTATGACCTTTTCGAGGTGCGGGTGGATGGCAGCGGGCTGCGCCGCCTGACCAGCGGACCGAAAAACGACTGCGAGCCGTTTTACCTGGCCGACGGCCGCATCGCCTTCACCTCCGACCGCTCCGAGCACTTCGTGATGTGCGGCGGCGACCGGCACTCGCCGACGCTGTTCGTGGCCGAGGCCGATGGCTCCCAGGTGCGCCAGCTCAGCTTCAACGTGTTTAACGATTTCAATCCGTGTTTAATGCCCGACGGGCGAATCCTCTACAGCCGCTGGGAATACAACGAGCGCTCGGTCACCTCGCTGCACAATCCGTTCACGATGAACCCGGACGGGACGATGGTCCAGCCGTATTACGGCAATGCCACCATCCGGCCGAACGTGGTGATGTTTCCCCGACCCGTTCCGGGCAGCACGAAAGTGATGGCCTTGTTTACGGCCCATCATGGGCAGACGCATGGCGCCGTGGGGCTGATCGATATTCGGCGCGGGATCGACGGCCCCGAGCCCCTGGAAATTTTCACGCCCGGCGTGCCCGTCACCGGCGAAAAGGCCGAAGACAGCCGCTACGGCTGGTTCAGCGATCCCTGGCCGCTGGCCGAGGACCTCTTTTTGGCGTCCTACACGCCCAGCGTGGTTCCTTGGCTGGAAAAAAGCTGGGCGCTGTACGTGGCCGACCGGTACGGAAACCTGGCGCTGATCTATCGCGATCCGGCCATTTCCTGTGCCGAGCCGGTGCCGGTGGTCCCGCGCCGGGTGCCCCATGTGCGGCCGTCGGCCCCGCCGGGGACCGACCGCTCCGATGCCGAAGCGGTGCTGGTCGTGGCCGATGTGTACCAGGGCTTGACCGGCGTGCCGCGGGGTACTGCCCGCTGGATCCGGGTGCTGGAAGACGTGCCGCGGAAAAGCGTCCCCAGCGGCGGGGTGATCACCACGTCCGGCACGCTGATCTTTACCGTCAAACGCGTGTTGGGCACTGTGCCGATCGAGGCCGACGGTTCGGCGCATTTCCTGGTCCCAGCCAACCGCAATCTGTACTTCGAGGTGCTCGATGAGGATTTCGAGGAAATCCAGCGGATGCGGAGCGTGGTGTGCCTGAAGCCGGGCGAATCGCGGACCTGCATCGGGTGCCACGAGCGGCGGAGCATGGCCCCGCCCACCACCGAACTGCCGGGACGGGCCCAGCACGCTGCCTTGCCGGATCGCGGCGCTGCGCAGACGGTCTGGTTGGCATCGGCCTCTGGCGGCTTTACCCGTTTCGAGCCGAACCCGCCCGGGCGCCAGCCGGTGCTTCTGGCCCTTGGCCGGCCGCCCAGCCGGCCCGAACCGCCTCCGTGGGGCACCCAAATCGTCAGCTTCCTCCGCGATGTCCAGCCCGTGCTCAATGCCCGATGCGTCGCCTGCCACGCCTACGATCGCCCCGCAAACGGCGTCATTCTGACCGACGACCTGACGGATCGCTTCTGCATCGGCTACGAAGAATTGCTCCCCTACCTCACCGTGGCCATCTCCAACCGCTGGGATCATCCCGACGACGTGTATCCCCGGCCGCCGTACACGTATGGCTCGAAGGTCTCGCCCCTGACGCGCTTGCTGCGGGCCGGGCACCACGGAGTGCAGCTTTCGGCCGAAGAGTGGCAGCGCCTGCTTACCTGGATCGACTGCAACGGGGTTTACTACGATCGGTACGAGACCGGCCATTACCCCGACCGCCGGATCTTCACCGGCTCGACACGTCGAACGCTGGAGCAGGTCTTCGAGAAGCGGTGCGCGGGTTGCCACGGTCGCGACGACGGCCGGCAAGACACCTCGTGGCTGAGCCTCAACTGGCGGGAGCCCCGCAACAGCCGAATGCTGGCCGCCCCGCTGGCCCGCTCGGCCGGCGGCTGGGGCCGCTGCGGCCAGAATGTCTTCGCCACCACGGCGGACGCCGATTACCGGCTCCTTCTCCGCACGCTGGAAGCCCTGGGGCAACAACTCGACGCGCACCCGCGCGAAGACCTCCTTTCGCTCCGGGGCACGGCGGCCGAAAACACCCGCGTTGCCCTGCCCGATCCCCCACCGCCCAGGCCCGCCGACGCCCTGCCCCCCGGCACAGTGTTCCTGAGCGACTTGAACTCGGCGACAGCCCGGTCCGGGTGGAGCCCCAACCAAGACGGTCTCCCCCGCCGCGACCGCTCGATCGAAAACCAGGCGATCCGCGTCGGCAACCGCCGGCACGCCAAAGGACTGGGAACCCACGCCCCCTCCGAAATCCTCTACGCCTTGGACGGCAAGTATGCCCGCTTCCAAGCCGTCGCCAGCCCCGGCGAACCGGGTGGCAGCGTCGTGTTCCAGGTCTTCGGCGACGACAAGAAGCTGTTCGACAGCGGCGTGATGCGGTTCGGCCAGTCCCAACCCATCGACCTGCCCATAACCGGCGTACGGCGCTTGCGCCTCGTGGTCACCGACGCCGGCGACGGCTTCTACCACGATTGCGCCAACTGGGCCTCGGCCCGGGTGCAACTCCCGTAAGCCGAGCGGGCAATAACCAGAGCGGCGATTGTTCCTGAGTAGCAGTCCCTGCTGCTGCTATCTCGCAATGAGGCTGGTGGGACTCGAACCCACGACCTACGGATTAAAAGCCGCTGTCCGGCCTCGACGTAAGTTGAAGCCGTTTGCCGTAAGTCCTTATCTGTCCGTCCCTTACGCCACAGTCTTTTTGGCACAAGAAACCGACAAAACCCCGGAAAAACCGCCTTTGCGGTTGTCGGACAACCGGCCCTTAGCCCTACGGGTATGTGATACTTGTGCGACCCGAAAACGGGTCTACAACGACAACCCGGGACAAAGCCGCTACCTCCACGTATACCCAGCCGGCAGCCGACAAGCAAGGCCCGCCGGCTTTCTTGCAGGCCCTACGGCACGCTACGGCAAAAGGCACGTCAAATGACACCACCCCTGCCGCGCGCGGCCCGCCGCCACAAACCGGTTTCAAGCATCTTCGGCTATGATCGCCCAGCGCGAGAGACAGAGCTACTGACTCACTTGGCTGCCGGAACGGACATCTGGACCGCCCTGGCTGCCCTCCCGGACGAAGAGAAGCCGGTACAGAAGCGCCGAGCTTGTCTGTGGTGCATAGGCGGAGCGTCACTCGGGGTGTCGGCCTTCTGGTGGTGCCTCTGACTTGGGAGCATCGCGGAATCCATAGCCGCTGCTTCTTGTGGCGGGAGCCAAAGAGCACGGGTGGGCTGTCTCTCGCGGACGACCGACGGAGCTACTGACTCACCTTGCGACCGGAACGGATGAACGCGGCCGGCTCCGATGTCCGCAAACGTAATCGGTCGGCTTCGGTTGCCATTATCTGCAATGTGCGGCGATTAGGTAATTTGGGTATCCGGTTTGACTCGTTGACTCCACCGTTCTTGCCGGAAGACCTAAAGAACACGCCCCTAAATGCCGATCAGCGGTGACACTGGTATGATCTCACGGGCCGGCAACAGGGGGGTGGCCGGCAGCAACGAGCCAATCAGATGGCGAGACCCTCGCACCCCCCGCATATCACCCGTTCGGTTGCCGCCTTTGGTCTCGCAAAGGCGCTCGCTGCGGCGATTGTAGTCGCCATCGCGTCTGGGAGTTGGCCGGCTTACGGGCAGATCGACAGCCCTGATTCACCAACGCTTGCTCGACCGCAGTGGAAGCCGTACCGGCCAAGTTCAGGGCAATCGGAACGCCCTCACGGCGAGGCCCAAGGTGCCGCCGCCGCTGCCGGCCATAGCGGATCATCATTACCTGTTTCGTCCGGCGCTATTGTTCAGCGCTCTTATCCCGCGTCGCGGGTCGCGCAGGTCGCACACCAGGCCCCGGCGGATGAACAGGGACGGGGGGTTGTCGCAGCCAGTAGCTACGGCACGCGGGCGTCCGCCCGTTCATCCGGGGCTGTATCTCGTTGTTCCCCGGCCGCGCCTTCTGTTCCCCCGGCGACGTACAAGGCTCCGGCAGACGAACGGCCACAGCGGGCCGTGGCAGCAAACAGCTACGGCAGGGGGCGATTAGTTGGTCCATCCCGGGCTGCTTGCCGTCGCGCCGGGGCCGCGTCTGGCGTTGTGCCGGCCGGATTTCAAGCCAGGATGGATGAAGGCTACCCAATGCCCGCCGGCCACCAGCCTGTCCCCGAATACTCAGAGGCGTCCCCTGACATCGTGCCTCAAGATTGGGCCGGCGGCGAGTGTTATCCTGCCGACTGTTCGCCAGGGTGGTGCGCGCCGTGCGATCCGTGCTTTTCGCCGCTGCATGAGCGTCTCTGGGTTCGCGGTGAATACCTGCTCTGGTGGACCCAGGGAAGCGGTCTTCCGCCTCTGGTCACCACGAGTCCCGTGGGCACAACACCCGACGTAGCCGGCGTGCTCGGTCAACCGGGCACAGCCATCCTTTTCGGTGATGAAACAGTGAACACCGACGCCCACTCCGGTGGCCGGCTCCGGCTCGGCCTTTGGCACGACTCTTGCCATTGTGCCGGCATCGAGGCGAGCTACCTGGGGATTGGCCGGCAGACGACCAGCTTCGCTGCCTCCAGCCCGGACACTCCGATCATCGCTCGGCCGTATTTCGATACGCTACTGGGTGCCCAGAGCGCAATGCTGGTCGCACACCCGGACTTCCTGCGAGGTTCGATCAGTGTTGAGGCAGCGACCGAACTTCAGTCCGTCGAAATCCTGCTGCGGAGGAACCTGTTCCTGCGGCCTTGCGATCGGATGGACTTCCTTCTCGGGTGGCGATTCGCCCGACTCGACGAGAGCCTGCGAATCAACCAATTCTCGGAATGGACAGAAGCCCAGGGCTTGATCCCGCCCGGCACCACGAAAACCCTTGTGGATCGATTCGACGTGGCAAGCCATTTCTACGGTGCTCAACTGGGCGTAGTGTACCAGGAGCGCGTCGGCTGCTGGTCGGTCGAGATGTCGGCGAAACTCGCTTTGGGCAACACGCGATCGCTGGTTGCAATCGACGGACTGACGACCACGGCGACTCCCGATGGGAACGTAGCGGCCTTCGCTGGTGGATTGCTGGCCCAGCCCACCAATATCGGCCGATACGAAGACAACCATTTCGCCGTCATTCCCGAACTGGGCATGGGGCTGAGGTGGGACCTCACCTGCCGGCTGCGGGCGACGTTCGGCTACACCTTTCTGTACTGGAGCCGAGTCGCACGACCTGCCAGCCAGATCGACACAAGCGTCTCGCAACTGCCGCCCGAAGACCCGACCGGCGCTCGACGGCCCGCCTTCGCCTTCTCAACAAGCGACTTTTGGGCGCAGGGGATAAACTTCGGCCTCGAATACCGCTTCTGACCGCGAGAGCGACGGGCAAGAGGAAAGGTCAGGGAGTCGCCAGCCAATCCCCCTCGGTCTCGAACACATAGTCGAGAGAGTCGTTTCGCTTCAGGGTGTCACGACCGCCGGCACTGGAGATGCCTCGTACCCGCGTCATGTTCCAGACCTCATTCGCGTAGAAGTAGCCGGCGAGATGGGCGAAATCCTTCTCTGCTTGAAGCGCATCGTCGGTTGAGGAGTCTCGGAGCACCGCTTCGTCGCCCGCGCTGCCGCTCGTAGCGTTGATCTTCTCAGTGCCGTAGACGTTGACCTTGTACCCCGTCCCCTGCGCCATCCCCGACATCGGCTGCAATTCGACTTGCTGCTTCGCTGCCCCGCCGATGAGTTTGGCAGAATCCTTGCCAAGACCGCCGTCGAAGGTCACGGTGTCGATTGCGGTCGCATCGAACTGGTGCCTCTCGCCATTGAGGACAACCGTGTGCCTCGCGGTGCCGGGGGTGAACTCGAAGCTATCATTGCCGTTGGCGCCGCGAACGGTGACCTTGTTGCCCTCCTGGAGAACCTGCTGGGTCACGAGTAACCGTTTACAGCCCGGGGAGCAAGGAAGGGGCGGGTTGGTCAGCAAGATGCGCTTTGACGACGCCGGTCGAGAAGGCGAATACGTTGCGGCGCTGCTGGCGGCAAGTTTTGATGACCGTCAGCATCGTCTCGACGAAGCGGCTGCCGCTGGCGCTCTGCGTCCCAAACGAGAGCTTGCGCCAAATGGCCGCATGACGCAAGGCACGCTCCCTCGCCGGGCGCCGACCGAAGGTTGGTCGCCTCGGCTTCACCCCTTCGTGGCGCAACAGCGTCCACGGCCAAGGGCGATGTTCGTACAACTCCCGGCAGGTGGCACGCACGCCGGGATCGGCGCTTTGCGTGCCGCGCAGCAACAAACACTCGACCGTGTGCCGGACCGGTCCCATCCGACGCAAAAACGCCGCCCGCGAAATCTTCCCGGAACGAGAATCGGCCCAATGCTCGAACAACTCGCAGGTCACGCACCGCAGCCGACGAGCCAGCCCCTTGCCCTGCACCGTGCCGCGGTCGATCATCGCCTGAAAATCACGCTTCAGATGGGCCCAGCACCATTGCAGGCACCCCAACTGCCAGTACATCTTCGCCCGGTCGCAGGTGACGATGCCCTGGAACTGTTCGGTCCGAAAGAGGCCCAAGGCCGTCGCCTCGCGCATGGCACGCACCACAAACACCGTGAACAGCCGGGCCACGAACGTCCACAGCCACGCCTTGCCGTTTTGTTCCTTGGTGGCCGTCTCGTCGATGTTCAACTGCGCCGCGGCGGGCAATTGGGCCACCAACTCCTCAGACGCCCGCCGCACCGCCGCCGTCACCTGGTTCTGGATTTTTGCAGAAAGCGACGCCGAGCACGGCTGCCCCAACAGCGCGCGCAGAAACTCGGCCGTCCGCCGCCTGCTCTGGCGATAGTAGGCCATCACCAGGGCCGTGAAGGCCATCAACCGCGGCCCCGACTGGCCCTCGGGCACGCCTGGAGGCAGTTCGGCGCACGTCGTTTCACCACAGACGGAGCACGTCAGCCGAGGCCGCTGCTGATACTCGGTCACGATCGGCTCGGGCACCGCCGCGCAAGCGGTGGTCGCCGCCAGTTCCCACACCTGGTGCCGCAGTGGCTCCGGGTCGCTGCCCGAGAGCTTCGCCCCACAACGCCGACACTGCTCGGGCTTGCAGATTTCGACGTGGGTGCACGCGTCTGCCGGAATCAGCGGCCGCTCGTGTTTCTCATGGCCCGGCTGCCCGCCGCGTTTGCGCTTCGAGTTGCGTCTGGGCGGCTGCGGCCGGGCGTGGGGATGCTGCGTGCTGGGCGGCAGCGAGGAGTTCTGCGGCGGCTTGCCCCTCGCTTGCCGCCGGAGTTGCTCCACCTTCGCTTCCAACTGCCCGATCCGCAGCGGAGGTTCCCGAGACATGCCTTCCACTCGGCATTCTCCGCCTCCAACTCGGCGATCCTCGCCAGCAACAGGCGGATGGTGGCCTGGGCTTCCGGCGGCTGGCGGGCGATGATTTCTACCGCGCCGGCGACTTCCATGCCCCCGGTTGTGCCACAAACCGGGCCTTCGTGTCCAGATCGGTTTTCTCAGGCCCCCCCCACGG
>FWWM01007704.1_pt1 | contig 21358 bp, 23 predicted proteins | sample 2228351 | NCBI WGS metagenome assembly FWWM01 (sample SAMEA103939774, study PRJEB20133) | metagenome
ATACTGGTTGCCTCCCGACGACAGCAGGGGATTCCACGGATACAGGTCGGGCGAGACCGTCCATCCGGTCATCCCCTCCTCGAAAGAGCCGTTCCGGATGACCTGCGTCTGGGCGTAGGCCCCGCTTGCGCTGCACAATGCAAGGACGAGGGCCAGCACCGTGAGCGCTCGAGCCTTCAAAGGGAACATCTTTCTAAGCCTCCCGTAAGAGATGGCGAGACCGGCAGCGGAGAGGTCCCGCACAAAAGCACGGCTGCGCGAAGTCGCAGCACCCCAATTCTATTCCACCATTCCATAGCATACGCGATGGACGCTCTTCCGGAAACTGTGAAAAATGCCGGTAGTGGTCGACCGGCAGGGCAAAGGCAGGTGAAGATGGAACTGCGATGGGCCGTCCCGGGACAGCTGGCTGTCGGCTCTCTGCCACGCACACGGCAGGACGTCGAGACGCTCCGCCGTCTGGGCATCCGGGCCGTGCTGTCCCTTCATCCCGTGCCGTTCCTGGCGGCCTCGGTAATCAGGGACACGGGAATGGAGCACAGGCAGGAGGAGGTGGAGGACTACCAGGCGCCCACCGTGGAGCAGATGGACAGCCTGCGGGCCACCCTGGACTCGTGGGCCGGGCGGGAGATGCCCGTGTACGTGCACTGCTACGCGGGCATCGGACGCAGCAGGACGGTCGCGTGCGCGTGGCTGAGTCTGCGGCTCGGCTCGGTGGAAGAGGCGTTCGAAAAAGTGGGCCTGCCCCAGACCGCCGGTCAGATCCGGTTCGTCGAGGAGTATTTCCGGCAGCGCGAGGAGCGGCAGGAGGGGTGACGCGGAGGACGCCGGCCCCCGCGTGCGGAAGCGGGGGAGCGGAGAGCATCCGGGCGGGAGCTCTCCGGGGAAGGAGCACAAGAATGCATCGGACGGTCGCATTGCTGGCCTGCGTGTGCGCGCTGGCGGGAGTATTCCCGGCTGCCCATCGGACTGCGGCCCGGGCTGCGGATGAGGCCGCTCCCGCGGGAGCGGCCGCCGTCGTGGCCCGGTATGAAGGGGCGGTGGTCTCCGTCAAGTCGGTGGCCTCGATGAAGACATCGTTCGGGGGACGGGAGGCCAGCCAGGAGGAGCAGGAGAACGAGTGCACCGGCATCGTGGTCAGCCCTGCCGGTCTCGTGCTGGTGAGCCTGTCCGCCGTGGACCCTTCCGACATGATCGCCGAGTATATGCGGCAGATGGGGGAGGAGTCCGACCAGATGAGCTTCTCCGCCGAACTGAAGAGCGTCACGGTCCGCCTGCCTGACGGCAGCGAGGTGCCTGCCGAGGTGGCCATCCGCGACCGCGACCTGGATATCGCCGTCCTGAAGCCCCGCGCTGCGTTGCCGGGAGCCCTCGCCCACGTGGACCTTTCGGCCTCCGCCGAGGTGGGACTGCTGGACGAAGTGCTCCTGCTGTCGCGTCTGGGGAAGGACGGAAGCTGGATCACCGTGGCGGGCACCGAGAGGGTGAAGGGCATCTTCACGAAGCCGCGCAGGATGTACTTCGTGCCTTACTCCCCTTCGGGCGAGGATACGGACGTCGGCGGACTGGCGCTGACGCTGGACGGCAGGGTGGTGGGGATGCAGCTCTACCGCCGGGTGCCCGGAGCGGGCTCGCGCGGCGCCAACTATTTCCTGGTGGTGATGCCCGCGAAGGAGCTGCTTCCCGTCGTCGGTCAGGTGCAGTAGCCGGGTAAGCCCTGCCCGCAGTCCCGGCGGCCGGGGACTGTCGAGAGGCAGGCCTCATCGGACGGCGGCCGCTTGTGCCGCCGGAGCGGGGCTTGCGGACTCGCCTCAGGAGGCGGCCGGCTCCGTCGTGTCGCCCTCTCCCTCCGCCGGGCTGGAAGCGGACGGGGGGGCCTTCCGCGGCCGCCTTCCCGCCGACACGCGAGAGACCGCCGGCCGCGCCTCTTCGGCAGCGGCCCCGGCCTCTTCCTGCTGCCGGTGCTCCCCGTCAGGCAGAAGCACCTGTGTGCCGGCGCCCGTGGAGACGAACACGTCGCGCTCGCCAGCCTTGAACCAGAACAGGCGGCTGTTGTGTCCCAGGTCGCGGGTGGCCACCAGTGTCAGCGCCCCGCCGTCCCTCCCGGCGCCCCGCAGCGCGGACGCGCCGCCGGAGATGTCCCGCAGCGCACGCCGGAACACCACCAGCATCCAGAGACCGGACCCCAGAAGCACCACCAGCGCGGCCAGGACGACGTAGACCCATACGCCTCGGATGCCCGCCTGTTCTTTCGCGGCCGCCTCGGCCAGCCTGCGCGCCTCGGGGCTGATGGTCTCCAGGGTCTTCGTCTCCGGGAAGATGCGCTCCTCCGGGACCGGCTCCGGCGCCGGGGGAGGCGCTGCCGGCTTCTCCGGCGCGGCGGGCGGTGCAGGGGACGGAGCGGGCGAAGGCGGCAGACCGGCGGAAGGGGGCGTCTCCGCGGGCGGGGCAGGCCGCGTGGTGGCCGGGGCCCCGGGCGGGGCGGGAGTGGTGGTCGCGGGCGCCTCGGACGGGGTCTTGACCTTCTCTGCCGGCTCCTTTGCCTTCTCCTCACGGACGGGCACCCGCACGGCCATCCCCGCGAAGACGCGGTCGGGATTGCTCGGGTCCGGCAGGCGGGAGCGGTTCAGGCGGATGATCTCCCCGAGGGGCACGCCGTACTTTTTCGCGACGTCCGAGAGCCCCTCTCCGCGCTTCAGGTGGTAGATCGTGTAGGACGGCTTCTCCGCGGAGGATGCTCCGGGCTCCGGAGCGGCAGGGCAGGGGCTCAGGACCCGGAGCAGCAGGATGGCGGCGAGCGCCGCGGCTGGAAAGATGGAATGGACCTTCCTGCGCAACCTCATGGTTCCCCCCGTCACTGTTTCTGCGCTCCTTCCGCCTCTTCCTGCCGGGTCAGTAGATGATATCAGCGGCGGCCCTCCCGCGCAAGGGAGCGGCCCTGCTGCGCCGGCCGCTCAGGCCGGTCCCGACTGCTGTGAGGTCGGCTCGCGGACGAACAGGAGGGTCAGGACGAAGGACAGGAGCAGGAAAGAAGCCGCCAGATAGATGGGGAAGTCGTGCGGGTGGATGCCCAGGATGGGAGCGTCCACATGGTAGAGCCGCCCTCCCATCACCGCGCCGAGGATGGCCCCGAACCCCTGGGCCATCCCCGCGGCGCCCACCACCGAGCCGCGCTGCTCCTCCCCGGCGATCTCCGTCAGCAGAGCCATCCACGCCGGGAAGGCCAGCAGGAACCCCGTGCCCACGATGAGCGCCCCGGCAGCCAGGATGTGATACGAGGGCACCACCGGCACGAACCAGAGGGCGACGGCGCACAGAAACACCCCCGTCCGCACCGACCTCAGCCGTCCCCACCTGTCTCCCAGCCTGCCGAGCGGCACCGCCATCAGGCCGATCAGCACGGCCGGCACCAGAAAGAGCGAGCCGAATGTCTTCTGGTCTATCCCGAACCGGTCCAGCGCGTACAGCTCCACCACCGGGATGAGCAGTCCGATGCCCAGGAATGTCGTGAACGCGATGATGAGCAGACGCCAGACCATCGCCGCCGCGCGCAGCATCGGACGCAGGCCCGTCCACTTCTCCTCCAGGGACCCTTCCGCCCCGGCGCTCCCGCTTCCCGGGCGGCCCCCCGGCACGAACATCAAGGCCACAAGCGCGGTGAGCGCGAACAGGCCGGCCGAAAGGTAGAACGCGGCGCTGTAGACGGGCTCCCCCGGCGCGCTGGCAAGGCTGTTGACCCAGCCTCCCAGAAGAGGCCCGAACGCAAGCCCCACCATATAGGAGACGTTCAGCATCCCCATCCCGGAGCTGCGGTGGCGGCCGGGAGTCGCGTCTCCCACCGCCGCGAAGACCGCGGGCCAGAACGCCGCGGCCCCCAGGCCGTCGAAGATGCGCACCCCCACCAGCAGGAACGGGTCCGCGGTCGTCAGCAGCAGCAGCGAGGCGGCACCGCTCATCAGCGGGCCCGCCACCATCAGGGGCTTCCTCCCCAGGATGTCGCTCAGAGTGCCGAGTCCGGGCCGCCCCAGGGCCTCCGCAAGCAGGAACGCGCCCATGATGGTCCCCACGTGCGCGCCCAGCCCGACCCCCTTGGAGATGTACGCCGGGATGGCCAGCACGTTGACGACGGCGTAGCTGAGCTCGGCCAGGCAGCAGATGACCGCAAGGGGCAGCACCGGCCTCAGCCAGCCGGCCCACGCCTCTTTCATCCCTTCGGACTGGTTCAGGGTCGAAGCGGAAGGTGTCTCCGTATCCGTCTCCGGAGGATGGGCTCCGGGGGAGGGATGCGGCGAGCCTCCCCCGGGCGTTTCGGAAAGGGGTCAGACCTTGATGAGGATCTCCTTGCCCTTCTCGCTGGACTCGTACACGCCGTCCAGGATGAGCTGGGTCATCAGCGCCTGCTCGCCCGTCACCAGCGGGTCGCGGTCCTCGCGGATGGCCGCGAAGAACTCCTTCAGCTCCGCCTCGTAGGTGTTGACCTGCGGCAGCATCGTGGGCTCCTCCACGATGAGACGCTGATGGCGCTCCTTGTAGATGCGGAAGGGGTCGATATCCGAGCCTCCTTCCGTCCCCAGAAGCGTCACGTTCAGCTCGTCCTTGCGGATGTTGGCGACGAAGCTCGCCTCGATGGAGAGGGTGGCCCCGTTCTCGAAGCGGACGAACCCTGCGGCATAATCCTCCACGGTATACTTCGCCGGGTCCCACTCGCCCCACGGATTGTAGACGCCCTTGCGGTTCCCGAACTTGGTGTAGCACTGTCCTGAGACCGCCACCGGCTTCGGATGGCCCATCAGATACAGGGCCATGTCCAGCATGTGCACGCCGATGTCGATCATCGGGCCGCCGCCCTGCTTGTCCTTCTCGATGAAAACGCCCCAGGCGGGCACGCCCCGGCGGCGCAGCGCCCAGACGCGGGCGTAGTAGATCTCGCCCAGTTCGCCCGCGTCGATCATCTTCTTGAGCAGCTGCACGTCCGACCGGAAGCGCTGGCACTGCGCCACCATCAGCTTGCGGTTGTTCTCGCGCGCGGCCTGCACCATCGCCTTCGCCTCCTTCGCGTTCATCGCGATGGGCTTCTCGACGATGACGTGCAGGCCTGCCTTCAGCGCGTCGATGGTGGGCTGCTTGTGGTAAAGGTTCGGGGTGCAGATGTCCACCGCGTCCAGCTTCTCGTTCTTGAGCATGTCCTTGTAGTCCGCGTAGACCTTCGGTCTGCCCTCGAACATCTCGGCGGCCTGCCGGGCCGCCTCCTCGCTGACGTCGGCGACAGCGACGACCTCCACGTCGTCCATCTTCTGCAGGGGAGGCATGTGAGCGCCCCGCGCTATGCCTCCGGCGCCTATGAAGGCGAGCTTGATCTTCTTGGCCACTTGTCTTGCAGTCCTCGTTTCCTCAGAGTTGCCGTCCCGCCGTCTGCGGCGAGTCCGGCGGTGCCTTCCCGGCCCGTCCGGCCGCAGGAATGATTATCCGCTCCCCGCTCTGTCTCCTGCGCTTCCTCCTCGAGCTTCAGCCGCCGGCGCCGTTGCCCGCCCGCTCGAGCTTCGCATACGCGAGCAGCAGCTTCTTCAGCCCCACGCCCCCCGCGAACATCACCGTCACCTGCGCCTCGTCCCCCCGCCCTGTGGCGCTGATGACCACCCCGCTGCCGAAGGTGGGATGCCGGACACGGTCGCCCTCCCGGAACGGAGAGTCGCTGTCGTTGGTGACCACGCTGCGCGCCCGCGCGGCCGCCGCCCAGCCGTCCGTCATCGCCGACGGCGCCTGCCCCTCCGCAAAATACGCGGCCGGGATGTCCTTCACGAAGCGCGAGAGCGTCGAGCGCGCGCTGAGGCCGTAGGCCATCCTCCGGAACGCGTAGGTGAAGTGCAGCTCCTCCTTCGCGCGCGTCATCCCCACGTAGCACAGCCGCCGCTCCTCCTCCAACTGCCGCGGCTCCGTGAGCGAGCGCGAGTGGGGGAAGATGCCCTCCTCCAGCCCGGTCATGAACACCACCGGGAACTCCAGGCCCTTCGCGGAGTGAAGCGTCATCAGCACCACGCTGTCCGCGCGATCGTCCAGACTGTCCACGTCGCTCACCAGAGCGACCTGCGCCAGGAACGCCTCCAGCGAAGTGTCCTCCGCCTGCGTATCGAACAGCGCCGCCACGGACACCAGCTCCTGCAGGTTCTCCACCCGGCTGCGTGCCTCCATGGTCCGCTCGCTCTCCAGTTCCTGCAGATATCCGGAGCGCTCCAGAGTCTCCTTCATCAGGTCGCTGACCGGCATCTCCGCGGCGAAGGTCTTCAGCGACGTGATGAGCTCCACGAACTCGCGCAGCGCCCGGGCCGCTTTGGGCTGGAGCCCCGACAGCACCTCGCTGTCGCAGGCCGCCTCCCAGATGCTGACGCCCCGCGCCGCCGCGCTCTCCTCCAGGCGCGCGATGGATGCGGCGCCGATCCCCCTTGCCGGGACGTTGACGATCCGCTTGAAGCTGATGTTGTCCGCCCCGTTCGCCACCAGACGCAGGTAGGCGATGATGTCCTTCACCTCCCTGCGCTCCCAGAATCGCACCCCCCCGATGATCCGGTACGGGATGCGCCGGTGCATGAACACCTCTTCGAACGGGCGGGACTGAGCGTTGGTGCGGTAGAGGACGGCGAAGTCCGAGGGCCGCCGCCCCCTTGCCATCTGCTCCTGGATGGCCTGCGCCACCAGGTCCGCCTCGTGCTGCTCGTCCGCCGCCTCCCACAGCGTGAGCGGAGTGCCCGGCCCGTTCTCGGTCCAGAGCTTCTTGTCCGCCCGGTCCTGGTTGGCGCTGACCACCTCGTGCGCCGCGTCCAGGATGATCTGCGTGGAGCGGTAGTTCTGCTCCAGCTTCACGATCCGCGCGTCCGGGAAATCGCGCTCGAAGTTCAGGATGATGCTGATGTCGGCGCCCCGCCAGGAGTAGATGGACTGGTCGTCATCCCCCACCACCGTGATGTTCCGGTGCTCCTGCGCCAGCAGCTCCACGAACCGGTACTGGGAGAAGTTGATGTCCTGATACTCGTCCACCAGCACGTGCCGGAATTTGCGGCGGTACTGCTCGCGAGCGTCCTCGCGCTCCTCCAGCAGCCGCACCGCAAAGACGATGAGGTCGTCGAAGTCCAGCCCCCGCATCTCGCGCAGCTTGCGCGCGTAGAGCCTCCACACTCCCGCCACCGTCTCCTCGTACACCCCGGAGTGCTTCCGGAGGTAGGCGTCCGGGTCCAGAAGCCTCTCCTTGGCGTGGCTGATGGCGGAAAGCACTCCCCGCGCCGGATAGTTGCGCTCCGGGATGTTCAGCTCGTGCAGGCACTCCTTGACGAGCCGGATCTGGTCCTCGTCGTCGAAGATGACGAAGTTGCGGTCCAGCCCGATCTTCTCTCCGGAGATGCGCAGCAGCCTGGCGCAGGTGGAATGGAACGTCCCGGCCCACACCTCGCCGGCTGCCCGGTCTCCCAGCAGGGCTTCTATGCGCTCCTTCATCTCGCGGGCGGCCCGGTTGGTGAACGTGACCGCCAGGATCTGGTCCGGGCGGGCCAGCCCCTGCTGGATGAGCCACCCTACCCGGTGGGTCAGCACGCGAGTCTTCCCGCTGCCCGCCCCGGCGAAGACGAGCAGCGGCCCTCCCGGATGGGTCACGGCCTCCCTTTGCTGCGGGTTCAGTCCGGCAAGGATGTCCGTCATCGGATGATCGTGAGAAGAAGCGGCAGGGTCACCACCGAGCCCAGCGTGGTGACCAGCGTGACCGCGGCCACGAACGGCCCGTCAGAGCCTCCGCGCGCCGCCATGACGCCGGCGATGATGGAGACGGGCATCCCGGCCTGCAGCAGCGTCACCTGCCGGGCCAGCCCGTGCACCCCGAACAGCGAGAGTATGGCATACATGATGACCGGCATGCAAAGCAGCTTCATGGCGGCCGCCAGCAGGATGGGTCCCCGGCTTCCGGCGAACGAGCGCGCCGACAGCATCAGTCCCACGCTGATCATCGCCAGCGGAAGGGTGCAGGCGCCCAGACGCTCCAGCGCGCCGGCGTCAGCAGGGCCCCCAGGGCCATGGCCGGGATGGCCGGAAGGCGCCGGGGAGACAGGACGTCGCGGACCGACGCGTGGCTGCCTCCGTACTTCGAAGCCAGCCACAGCCCCAGCGTGTAGACGGGCAGGGACATCGCAAGTTCGCTGTACATCATCGCCACCACCAGCGCCTGCGGGTCGCCCCGGAACGCCGCGTCCACCACCGGGATGCCCATGAAGGTGGTGTTGCCGAACGTGGCGGCCATCATGAACGCCCCGGTCTGCGGGCGAGACAGCCGGAGCGGCCGCGCCACCGCGCGGGCGACCAGCAGGCTCACGATGTTGGCCGCGTTCCCCGCCAGCACCACCAGCCCCAGCGTCCACGACAGCTTCTGGCCGTAGAAGATGCCGAACGCCAGAGCCGGGACCGTGGCGTAGATGATGAGCGAGTTGATGACGCGCCCGTCGGACTGCTGAAGGACGTTCAGCCGCCTCAGCAGCACCCCCGTGAACAGCAGGAGAAAGACGGACAGGACAGGCGAAAAGGTCTCCATTGTCTGACAGGGATTGTAGATGGAGCGGCCTTCCGCCTGCCAGAGCCGGACGGAATGCCCGGACGGTTGTACAATGCCCGCGAGAAGGCCCCTCACGGGGGCCGGGAGGGAGATGACGGGATGCCTCTTTACGAGCGCCACGTGTTCGTGTGCACCACGGGAAAAGACTGCCCGAAGCGGGGCAGCCAGGAGATCCGGGACAGCCTCAAGATGCTGGCCCGCGAGGCGGGACTGGCCGTCCGGGTGAACAACTGCGGATGCCTGGGACAGTGCGGGAGGGGCCCGAATATCGTGGTCTATCCCGAGGGACACTGGTATCAGGGCGTGGGACCGGAGGACCTTCCGGACATCCTGGACTCTCTGCGGGACGGGCGGCCCGTCGAGCGCCTGCTGAATCCGCGTCACCATCCGGAGGCCTCCGCGCCGCCGGAGAGCGACGACCCGAGCTGAGGGCCGGGGCCGGCTGGGGAAGTCCGCGCCTCCGTTTGAAGGACGGGGACCTGTCACGGCTCTAATGCTTGAAAGACAGCAAAGCGAGGAGGGCCGGTTCTGCTGCAGGCCGCCGAGAGTGCCGCCGCGACAGCGCGGGACAGAAGGTCGCAGGAAGAGTTGAGGCCGTCCGCCGGGACAGGACAGCCCGAAGACACCGACGCCAGGCTCGTGCAGAGGGCGCGGGACGGTGATGTGGAGAGCTTCGGCGAGCTGGTGCGGCGTCACGAGCGGAGGGTGCAGGGCATCGTCGCGCGTATGATATCCTCCCCGGACGATGCGGAGGATGTGGTCCAGGAGGTGTTCGTGTCGGCCTGGCAGGGACTGAAAAGGTTCCGGGGCGACGCGCGGTTCTCGACCTGGCTGCACACCATCGCCGTGAACGCCACGCTGAAGCGGCTGCGGCAGACGGGGCGGCACGGTCAGGTCTCGCTGGACGACCCGGACTCCCACGCGGCCGCCACGCTGGCCGCGGATGCCGGGGGACAGCCGTTCGAGATGGCTGCGTCGGCGGAGGAGCGGACGGCCGTGCGGCGGGCTCTGCAGGCTCTCTCGGACAACCACAGGATGACGGTGGTGCTCTATTACTTCGAGGGGCACCCCTGCGAGGAGATCGCCTGGATGATGGGCTGTTCGGTCGGGACGGTCTGGTCCCGGCTCCACTATGCCTGCAGGAAGCTGAGGCAGGAGCTGGCCGGGCTGAGAGCGGCCGGCGGCGGGGGGACGGGAACGGGCTGAGGCACGGATGGCGGATATGGACTGCCGCAGAGCGAGAAAGATGCTGATGCAGGAGGCGGCCGGCGCGCTGGACGAGCGGCGCTCCGATGCCCTCCGCCGCCACCTTTCCGCCTGCCCCGGCTGCCGCGCCGAGCTGGACGGGCTCCGGGAGGCGGGAAGCGTCTTCGCGCGTGCCAGACCGCCTCTGCCTGAGGCGTCGGCGAGTGTCTGGGAGTCCGTCCGCGGGCGCATCGAGGCGTCATCCCGGCGGGAGGGCTCCCGCGCCCGCAGGCGCCTGTTCGCAGGAGGTCTGGGCGCCAGTCTGGCCGCTGCCGCTCTGGTGGCCGCGGGGTACCTGACGGTGGGGACTGGCTCGCGGGAGGGTGAGGGGCCGCCGCCAGTGACGCTGCGGAGCAGCCTGCCGCAGGAAGCTCCGCCCGCGCAGTCTCCCGTCGCGGAACACCCCGCGAAGTCCGCCCGCGCAGCCGAGCCGGACGGTTCGCCGCCGGCGGGCGGCGTTGCCGCTGCTCCGGAGACTGCCGGGACTCCGCCGCAGGCCCGCAGGTCCCGGCCCCGGTCGGCGGGGAGGCCCTCCGCGCCGGCTTCCTCCCCGGCGCCCGCCGTCCGGACGTCTCCGGCAGAGGCGGTCGCTGTCGCAAAGGCGGAGCCGCCCGCGCTGCCGGAGCGTCCGGGGCTGCCGGAGGATGCGGCGCCGCTCGCGATGGCCGCGGCGGAGGGGGCTGTCCACGGTCTTATCCGGTCGATGGAGGCTGTCCCCGGTCCTTCACCGGAGCCCGGAGAACTGGAGGAGAGCGCCCGGGCGCTGGAGATGGTGTTCACTTCTCCCGATGCGCGGGCCAGGACCATCCTTGACTACTGAGCCACGCGGATGACGATCCTTGCGAGAGCGCTGATGCTGAGTGTGCTGGCGGCGGCCGCCGTTGCGGCGGCCCTCCCTTCAGCGGCGGCTTCCGCGGCGCTGGACGAGGCGCACGCGGCATTCGCGCGCGCCGACTATCCGAGGGCGGCCGTCCTGCTGGAGCGCGAGGCGGCTGCCGCCCCCGACGACGCGGGAGTCCGCCTCACGCTGGCTGTCACGCTTCTGCAGATGAAGGAGCCGGCGCGCGCCCTGCCGCATCTCGATGCCGTGCTGCGGCTGGCGCCCGATGCGCATATCGTGCGGAGGCTCAGGGACTCCGCGGAGGAGTCGGCGGTCCAGCGGGGCCTGAAGGCTCCGCGGCCGATGGTCCTCTCGTCGCGTGCGAGGGCTCAGTCTCCCGGCCGGGACGGATCCCTGGCGCTGCTGCGCGAAGCCGCGGAGAGGCACCCCGGCAGCGCCGCTCTGGCCAATCTGCTGGCGGATGCCTGCCAGTTGGCGGGCGACCTGCGATGCGCGGAGGAATGGTATCTCAGGGCGGGCCAGCTTGCTCCTCTCTGGAGCAAGCCCCGCATCGGGCTGGCCATCGCCGTCCTGGAATCCGACCCGCCGCGGGCGGCCAACCTGCTGGAGACCGTTCTGGAACGGGAGCCGCGGAATGCGCAGGCCAGGCTGTGGCTGGGAGACGCGTATGCCCGGCTGGGCAGGCACGACGAGGCGATGCGCTGCTATCGCGCCGCGGAGCAGAATCCGGAGACCCGCGCGGACGCCAAGGTGCGCATCGGCGCCATCCTGGTCCGCTCCAGTCAGGTGCCGGAGGCGCTGGAGCAGTTCCGGCAGGCCTCCGGTCAGGAGCCGGACAACGTTGCGGCGCTGGCCGGGGTTGCTCAGTCCAACGTGCTGCTGAACCGGCCGGAGGAGGCCCGGCAGGCCGTGGAGCAGAGCAAGACCGCGGCGCGGGAGGCGCTGCCCCAGACGCGGGCCCGGCTGTACAACGTCACGGGAGGAGTCCAGAGTTCGCTGGGCGCCTACGGCCCTGCCATCTCGGACCTGGAGCGCGCCATCGAGCTGGAGCCCGGCAACCAGGACGCCTATGCCCGGCTGGCCCGCGCCTGCCGGGAGGCCGGCATCCTCGACGCCGAGATAGAGCGGCGGGAGCGCCAGCGCCGGGCAGGCTCCGAAGACCCGAAGGTCCTGAGGTTCCTGGCGGAGGCATACTCGCAGAAGGGGGACCTCCGCTCCGAGATCGCGGTGCTGGAGAAGCTTGCGTCTCTGGAGCCGGAGGACGCCTGGATGTGGAGGATGCGCCAGGCCGCGGCGCTGTGGTCGGCCGGGGAGCGCGCCCGCGCCGCGCAGGCATGGCTTGCGGCCGTGGATACCGGCTACCCGACGCGCACGGAGACCGTCGCCCGGAGCATCCTGGCCGCGCGGGACGCCGCCGGGACCGTCACGGCGTTTCTGGAGAGCCGTCCTCCCTCCGCGCGCTCTCTGCATCTGCTCTATGCGCTGGCGGAGGCAAGGGGCGACCTGGAAGCAGCGGCAGAGCTTCTGGACCGGGTCATCGCGATGGACCCGGGCAATCCCTCGCTCTACGGCCAGAAGGGCTATCTGCTGCGCCGCCTGGGACGGGCTGAGGAGGCCGACCGCGCTCTGCAGACCCAGCGGGAGATGGAAGCCGGCGGAGTCCTCTTCCGCGCGCGCTGAAAAAGGGCCGCCCGGCGGTCAGTCGCTGTCCGCGGGACGGCCCGGAGCAGGGATGGTATCGGCGTTCAAACTGCGGGAAGGACGGCCTACCGGCCGCCGGCTGCCGGCCTTCTCAGGCCGCCTGGCCCTCCATCTGGAGGTTCCGCAGGTCCAGGATGAGCCTCACCTCGCCGGGAGAGCGCTGCTCCATCCGGGCGATGTCCTCGCACGAATGCCCCAGCTCGGCCAGACGGCACACCCGCTCCACCGGGTCCTGGATGCTGCTGACGTCCGGCCCGGATGCTGCCGGAGCGGAGAGCGGCTCCGCCACGGAGACCGGCGGAGAGTCGCCGTTCCCCTCCGCGGCGGGCGTCACGGCTTCCGCCCGTGCCAGAACGGCGTCCACCGGGACGCTGTGCGCAAGCTTCTCCAGCACGAGTTCGGCTCTTGCCACCGCCATACTGACGCGCGCGGTCGCGTCGTCGGCGACATCCCTCAGATCCGAGATGAGTCCCTCGCACGCCTCCTGCAGCGCCATCAGGTCCGCCGGAGTCAGCGACTCCGAATCCCGGGCGGCTCTGGCGCTGGCCATGGCCCACTGGGCCGCTTTCCAGAAGATCAGCACGAATCCCGCGATCAGAGCGTAGACCGTGAGCTGATAGGTGTCCATCTACTGACCTCGTTCTCCTCGAGCTAAAGCCCGCACTGCTGTCCCTCTCAGGCGGTCTCGTCTATGATATGCTCGGGGGGAGCGCTGTCCTTCGCGCCCTTCTCTTCCCCGGGCTCCTCGCCGGTATGACCCCGGCCGCCCAGCGGCGAGCGCTCCCGGGCGTCCCGGTCCATCGACCGGCTGGATCCGCTGACCCCGGTCAGGGGCTGCAGCGGAGGCGGAACGTCTGTCGGCCTGATCAACATGGCTGCCGGTCCCGTCGGCTATCGACTCCCGGAGTGCGGCTCCCTTCCGGGCGCCTTCCTCCGGCCAACCGTACCGGCGGCGCTTCCCGTTTCGCCTGGCGGGGCTTTACGCCGCCATGAACATCACATCAAGCCAGCAGGCCAGCCGGGTCTGCAGCTTCAGCACCGCCCGGGTGTGCAGCTGGCACGCCCGGGATTCCGTCACCCCGAGCACGCGGCCGATCTCCTTGAGCGTCAGGTCCTCGAAGTAGTAGAGACTGATGACCGTCTTCTCGTTCTCCGGGAGCTCCTCGATGGCTTCCACCAGGATGCGCCGGACCTGCGAATCTTCCGCCGCACGCTCAGGGTCCGTATTGGGATTATCGGCAGCCTGCCGCTCGAAGTTCAGGTCTCCCATCTCGGAGATGATCTCCTCCAGGCTCTGCTGCGCCGATGCGTTGGCGGCCTGGAGAAGCTCGCCCAGTTCGTCCTCGGTCATCCCCAGTTCGGCGCACAGCTCGGCGTCGGTGGCGGCGCGTCCCTCCCGCATCTCGATGCGCGCCATCGCCTCCTTCAGGCGGGTCTCGTTCTGCCGCACCGAGCGCGGCAGCCAGTCGAGCCCCCTCAGCGCGTCGGAGATGGCCCCCCTGATGCGAACGGGCGCATACGCCTCGAACGGCCGCCCCTTGTCCGGGTCGAACTTCTCGATGGCGTCGATGAGGCCCAGCACGGCGTAGCCGTACAGGTCCTCCTGAGTGAACGCCGCGTGCGGCGGCAGGCGGAGCCGCTCCGCCCCGGCGCGGGCCAGATAGGCGTAGCGCTCGATGAGCTCCAGCCGCGCGCTCTCCTCGCCGCGCTTCTTGTATCGCGTCCACAGGTCGCGCGCGTCGGATGTGCGGGCCGCAGTCGCCATCAGCCGCCGTCCTCACCCGGCGCCGCTTCCCCGGCCCGGCCGGGCTGTTCCAGAGACAGCACCACGCCGCTCAGCACGCCCGCGATGTAGCGGACGCCGAAGAAGACGGCGATGGACTTCAGCACGCTGACCAGCAGGTCCTGTCCTCCCGCCACGCAGACGAACAGCGTCACGGCAAAACAGCAGGTGGCCAGGATGGTGCCGATCCACGAGTAGAGCGACCGCATCTCGATCACCTCCGCCGTCCCCCGGCGCCTTTCGGGCACGGCTTGCTCATCGCATCAGCTCCTCCATCACCCGCAGGGCCAGTTCCCGGGCTTCCGCGATGCGGAGCCCTCCGGCGAGCTCCTGCCCCTCCGACACGAAGGACACCGCCGCCGGGACCTCCTGGGAGATGGCCAGAAGCGGCACGCTGCTGCCGGCCTCATCCAGCTTGGTCAGGATGACCCGCTGCGGGTCCAGCGCGGAGAATCCCTCCAGCGCGAGGCGTCGCGACTCGCGCGAGATGTTGGCCGGAAGGACCAGGTGCGAGGCGATGCGTCCGTCCCGCAGCAGCGAGCGCAGCCCGTTGCGATAGCCCTCATCCGCAGGAGGGCCGCCCGGAGTGTCCACCAGCACCAGGTCATGCGATGCCAGCCGGTCCAGCGCCGCGGCAAGCGACCCGGCGTCCAGACACGTCTCGAACGGGACCCCCATCGTCGCGGCGATGCGGGAGAGCTGCTCGCTTGCGCCGATGCGAGCGCCGTCGCAGCAGACCATCGCAACGCTCCGCCTCTCCCGGAAGCGGAAGGATGCGGCAAGGCGGGCGGCGCAGGTGGTCTTTCCGGCGCCCGTCGGGCCCACCAGCGCCCAGACAGCCGGCCCCTTCTCCGGCAGGGCGGGAGGAGCGCAGGAGAACAGGCACTCCCACTGAGCGGCGGCCTCCTCGGGCGAAGCGCATTCCTGCAGAGACCGTGCTATCTGCGAGGCGAGCGCAGCCTCCACGCCCGCCTCGCGCATCCGCCGCTCCGGACCCGGGGCCGCCTTCGTATGCGCCACCAGCACCCCCTCGCCCACGAGGGATGCCAGCGCCTCCCGCAGGGCCGCCACCTCGGCGGCCAGCGCCGGGGCGGAAGCCTCTCCGGCCTCGACGGGCGACTCAGCCTCCGGAGGGCGTCCCGGAGCCGTCAGCACCGCCGGACCGGTGTCCACGGCCGCAACGAGCTCCACCCGGGGACGTCCCTGGGTCCGCGCTCCCGGCAGGGGACGCACCTCGCGGGTGTTCAGGATGACCGCGTTGTCCCCCAGCTCGCGCCGGGCCTGCTCCATCGCCTCGCGCAGAGTGTCCGCTTCAAACTTCCTGATCTTCATCTTCCACGCTCACCATTCCCAGCGATTCGATGTTGACCCCCGCAGCGATCTCGTTGTAGGACAGCACGACCAGCTGCGGGAAGTTCCGTTCCACAAGCCTTCGGAAGTGCAGCCTCACGGGAGGAGACACCAGCGCCACCGGCTGACGCCCCTCCCGGGCCATCCGCTCCATGCAGTCCCGTGTGGCCAGCAGCAGCTTCTGCAGCAGCGCGGGGTCCACGATGCAGCGCGGCCCGTTCTCGGTCTGGCGGATGGACTCCGCAAGCAGCTTCTCCAGCTTCGGGTCCACCGTGAAGACATAGAGCCGTCCGTCCGCGTCCAGATGCTGACGTGTGATCTGACGGGCCAGCCGCTCGCGCACCCGCTCCACCAGGATGTCGGTCTCCTTGGTCAGGCGCGCCCAGTCGGCGAGGCACTCCATGATGGTGACCATGTCCCGGACATCCACCCGCTCGTCCAGCAGACGGGCAATCACCTTCTGCACCTCTCCCACGGTCAGCAGCCCGGGCACCAGCTCCTCCACCACGACCGGGGCACGCTCCCGCACGGAGTCCAGCACCGCCTGCACATCCTGCCGGGAGAGGATCTCCCCGGCGTTCGCCCGGATGACCTCCGACAGGTGCGTGATGATGACCGTCGTGCAGTCCACGAGCGTGCAGCCCAGCGACTCGGCCACGCTCCGGTCCTGTTCGGCGATCCAGACGGCGGGCAGTCCGAAGGCGGGCTCGCGGGTGTGCAGACCGGGCAGGTCGAGCGAGCCCCCGCCCGGATTCATGGCCAGCAGCTGGCCGGGATAGGACTCTCCGCGGGCCACCTCCACCCCTTTGAGCCGGATGACATACTCTGTCGGACGCAGCTGAAGGTTGTCGCGGACGCGGATGGGCGGGACCACGAAGCCCGACTCGGAGGCCAGCTGTCGCCGCAGCGCCGTGATGCGGTCCAGCAGGTCGCCTCCCTGAGCGCGGTCCGCCAGCGAGATGAGCCCGTAGCCGATCTCCACCACCAGAGGGTCCACCCCCACCAGCGAGGCGAGGTTCTCCGGCGCCTTCGGGGCTTCGGGCTTCTTCTCTTCGGCCGGCGGGGCCTCGGGAGGCTTGCTGATGACCATCGCGAACAGCCCCGTCAGCGTCCCCACCAGCAGGAACGGCGCCTTCGGGATGCCCGGGACGAGTCCCAGCGCGAGGAACACCCCGGCGGCGGTGGCGATGGCCTTGGGCTGCGCCAGGATCTGGGTCACCATGCTGCGGCCCAGGTTCATGTCGGAGGAGGCGCGCGTGATGATGAGGCCCGTCGCCGTCGAGATGAGCAGGGCGGGGATCTGCGTGACCAGTCCTTCGCCGATGGTCAGCAGGGTGTAGGTCTGCAGGGCGGTGGCCAGGTCCATCTTGTGCTGCAGGATGCCCACGGTGAACCCGCCCAGGATGTTGATGATGATCATCACCACGGCCGCGATGGCGTCGCCCCGGACGAACTTGCTGGCGCCGTCCATCGCCCCGTAGAAATCCGCCTCGCGGGCCACCTTCTCGCGCCGCGCCCGCGCCTGCGCCTCGTCGATGAGACCGGCGTTCAGGTCCGCGTCGATGGCCATCTGCTTGCCGGGCATGGCGTCCAGCGTGAAGCGCGCGGCCACTTCCGCCACGCGTCCCGCGCCGTTGGTGATGACCACGAACTGGATGATGACCAGGATGATGAACACCACCAGCCCCACCACGTAGTTCCCGCCCACCACCACCGAGCCGAACGCATGGATGACCGCTCCGGCCTCGGCGTGCAGAAGGATGAGGCGGGTCGCCGCGATGTTCAGCGCCAGGCGGAACAGCGTGACGATGAGCAGAAGCGACGGGAAGCTGGAGAAGTCCAGCGGGCGGACCGTGTACATGGTCACCAGCAGGATGGTGAGCGCCAGCGTGATGTTCAGGCTGAGCAGCCCGTCCAGCACCCATCCCGGCAGCGGGATGACCATCATCCCGACGATCAGCACCGCTCCCACCGCGGCCACCAGGTCGGTGGACATCATCCCCTGTTGTCTAAAGCCCGATTCACTCATCTGCGTCGTCTCTCACAGGCATCAGATGCTGCGCCCCTTCATCCGGTAGACGGCGGCCAGCACCTCGGCCACGGCCTGATACAGCTCCAGCGGGACCTCCTGCCCCACCTCGACGCTCCGGAACAGGGTCCGGGCGAGGGTGACGTTCCGGATGACGGGGATGCCATGCTTCTCGGCGATCTCCCGGATCCTCTCGGCGATCAGTCTCTGGCCTTTGGCCAGCACCTTCGGGGCGGCCATGGTGGCGGCGTCGTAGCGCAGGGCGACGGCGATGTGGGTCGGGTTGACCACCACGACGTCCGCCTTCGGGACGTCGCTCATCATCCGCTTCATGGACATCTCGCGCATGATCTGCCGGATTCGCGAGCGGGTCGTGGGGTCGCCTTCCGTGCGGCGCAGCTCCTCCTTCAGCTCCTGTTTGGTCATGCGGAGCTCCTGTTCGTGCTGCCTGCGCTGGATGAGATAGTCGAACCCGGCGATGACCAGGATGACCGCACTGGCGCGGACCATCACCTTCCACATCACCGCCCCGACGGTCTCCACGATGACCTCCCAGGACGCGCCGGGAAGGCTGGCGAGCAGCGGTGCCTCCTGCCTCAGGGTGATCCAGATGACGTAGCCCACCAGGAACACCTTGATGAACGAGCGGCCCAGCTCGATGGCGGAGCGCTTCGAGAACAGGCGGCGCAGGCCCTTCAGGGGGTCCAGCCGGGAAAGCTGCATCGCCATCGGCTCCCCGGAGACCACCAGCCCCACCTGAGCGGCCGTGCCCACGAAGGCCACGGTCATCCCCGCGAGGAGGACCGGCAGCAGGATGGCCATCGCGAGCCGGATCGCGTCCAGCCCCAGGTGGACCGCCATCTCCGGCGTCAGCTCGCGAGCGGGCCAGGCGGTCAGCCCGGTTCGGAACGCCTCCCGCAGGTTCTCCAGGATGTGAGGCGCCGTCAAGCGCAGCGTCACCAGTCCGGCTATCATCGCCAGACTGGACGAGAGCTCCACGCTCTTCGAGACCTGACCCTTCTGTCTGGCCTCGCGTCTGCGGTGTTCGGTGGGCGGTTCGGTCTTGTCTTCCAGAGGCACGGTCCTAGCCCCCCATCGCCCTTGCGAGCGCCATCGCATCCCCGTAGATGCCCGTCATCAGACGGGCCAGCACCACCCCGATGACCGGCAGCGCCACCAGCACCGCCGCCACCCCGACCCCGATCTTAAGGGGGAACCCCACCATCAGCAGGTTCAACTGCGGAGTGGTGCGCGCCACCAGTCCCAGACAGATGTCGCACAGCAGCAGCACCCCCAGGATGGGCCCCGCGATTTTCAGCGCGGTCAGAAACACTGTGACGAACACCGCGGTCACCGGGGCCGCGGCCCGCGACAGGTCCGCGTCCGCTCCCGGCCCGATGACCCGGTAGCTGTCCACGAGAGCCCGTATCAGCCAGTGATGCGCTCCGCTTGCCAGAAAGACCATCGTGGCGAACATCTGCAGGAAGCGGGCGATGACCGGCATCTGGTTGTTGGTCAGCGGGTCCACGATGCCGGACAGCCCGAAGCCGATCTGGTGGTCCACCAGCTCGCCCGCGGTCTGCGCGGCGCTGATGAGCAGCGCGCAAAGATATCCGATGGACAGCCCGATGGCCGCTTCCCGCGCCAGAAGCGCCACGAAACCCGCGGTGCCCGTCTGCAGGGCCTCGGGGAGCGGCGCCAGAGGAGCCACCGCCAGAGTGAGGCCCACCGAAAGGATGATGCGCACCTGCGGCGGCACCCGGGCGTGACCCAGCACCGGCGCCACGGAGAAGATGCCCGCCACCCGCGCCAGCACCAGCAGACTGCCCGCCAGATTGTCCGTCCAGGCTTCCAGCATCCCGGGAGGCTCCCGTCCTCTTAGCGCACCAGGTCCGGTATCCCCGTCAGCAGCTCGCGCGTGAAGCTGACCAGCGCCTTCAGCAGCCAGGGCCCGAACACCACGCCCGCCAGCACCACGGCGATGATCTTCGGGACGAACGAGATGGTCATCTCCTGGATCTGCGTCGCCGCCTGGAACACGCTGATGACCAGCCCCACGATAAGCCCGGTCACCAGGAACGGCGCCGAGAGCACCAGCGCCATGGAGACGGCTTTCTGCCCCATGCTCAGAACCGCGGCATCCATCGTCTTCAGGCCTCCAACCTTTCCCGGGACCCGCGTCCCGGCATAAGCGACCGCTGCGTCCGGCGCATCAGCGGAACGAGAGCGAAAGAGACTGAACGATGAGCTGCCATCCGTCCACCAGCACGAACAGGAGGATTTTGAACGGCAGGCTCACGATGACAGGGGGGAGCATCATCATGCCCATCGACATTAAAGTGATGCTCACCACCATGTCGATTACAAGAAACGGGATGAAGACCACGAACCCGATGGTGAAGGCTGTCTTGAGCTCGCTGATGAGGAAGGCGGGCGCAAGGACGTTCATCGGGATGTCGTCCGGGGTCTTCGGCTGCGGCAGGCGCGCAAGCTTCACGAACAGGGCGATGTCCTGCTCCCTCGCCTGCTTCAGCATGAACTCGCGGACGGGCTTTGCGCCGGCTTCCACCGCCTGGTCGAAGCTGATCTGCCGGTCCAGATACGGGCGCACGGCCTGGGAGTTGACCTGCTCCAGCGTCGGACCCATTGTGAAGAAGGTCAGGAACAGCGCCAGCCCGAGCAGCACGGGATTCGGCGGGATCTGCTGCGTGCCGAGAGCCGTCCGCGTGAGCGACAGCACGATGACGATGCGCGTGAAGCTGGTGCACATCAGCAGGATGGCCGGCGCGACGGACAGGACCGTCAGCAGCAGCAGGAGCTGGACGGCTGAGGAGACCTCCTCGGGGCTTCCGGCCGGCTCGACGGCGACGGACAGCCGTGGGATGCCCGGAGCGGCGGACTGCGCCAGGACGGGGCCGGCGCAGACGGCTAAAGCCGCCACCCAGGGGAGGATGGCCGCTGCCCGCAGCAGTCCGGGAGCTTTCCGGGCGGTCCGGGTCATCCGCGCGCTCCGTTCCGTCCTTCTAGTTGGAATGTCCCGCCTGCAGGCGGGCGCGCATCTCGTCGATGAACGAGCTGGCCTGGCGCAGCTCGCCTGACACCGTCCGGGCGGGCGAGCCCGGCGCGTTGCCGGTCCGCGTCTTCGGGGTCCGCTGTCCGGTCAACTCGCGCAGGAGACCGGCCTCCAGCAGACCCGCCAGCGAGGGCGCCTGTCCCGGCCCGGTCTGCGCGCGTGCTTCCTCTCCAGTGGAGTCCACGGCGCAGAGGATGTTCACCTGCCCCTGCGCGGTCCCCACCAGCCAACGCTGCCCGCCGATGCGCACCAGATGCACCGCCGCGCCCCCGCCCAGAGGAGCGCTCTCCTCCACCTGCAGCAGACGCTCTCCGAATCTCAGCGGGCGTCCCGTGCGGGAGTACAGGAACTTGAGGGCGACGATGGAGAGATACGCGAGCGCAAGCACCAGAGCCAGCCGGGCCAGCAGTCCCGCGACGCTGCCCGCAACGGCGAGGGCGTTCCTCATCCCTCCTGCCCCGGCGCCCGTCTCCCTGCTCCCCGTCTCCTGAGCAGGTTCCCGGGGACGCGCGGCGGGCTTCGTCGCTGCGGGCGCCCCCTGCGGCGTCTCCACCTGAGCGGCAGGCGTGGGAGTCCCGGCCGCCCTCTGCGGCGCGGGAGCCGCGTCTGACTGCGCGGCCGCCTGCGGCGCACGCGCGCTGACGGCCGGGGTCCGGACAGTTCCACTCCGCCGGGTGAAAGCTCCGCTCCTGCGGACCGGCGCGGCCGTTGACAGCGGCGTCCGGGCGGCCGCGGCAGGGGCAGTCTCC
>FWWM01007707.1_pt1 | contig 21350 bp, 20 predicted proteins | sample 2228351 | NCBI WGS metagenome assembly FWWM01 (sample SAMEA103939774, study PRJEB20133) | metagenome
TGGAATGATGATGCCGAAATGGCCAGACGTCTCAACCAGGAGGCTGCCAAAACCATCAAATATGGAAATTTGACAGAGATGGAAGCTTTAAAAACTATTACGCTCAACCCTGCCAAACTCTTGCATATCGATCATCGCACCGGTAGTATTAAGCCCGGCAAAGACGCTGATTTGGTCATTTGGTCGGGACATCCGCTATCGGTATATTCCGTAGTAGAAAAAACTTTTATTGAAGGGGTGTTGTATTACGACAGCAATCAGGAGGTTATGATGAAGCAAAGGGATGATAAAGAAAAAATGCGCATTCTTAAAAAAATGCAGCAAAGCGAGGACTATCAAAAAGCTGCTCCTTATCAGCCAAAGAAAAAAATATTATATCATTGTGAATCAATGGAAATTGAATAAAATATTGAATGTATGAGAGTAATCAAAAAATACTTGCTTTTTATTTTCATAGGTTGTTTTACTTTGATGCAAGCCCAAAAGTTGCAATCATCCTATCAGGCCATTACCAATGCCATCATTCATATTGGCAACGGACAGGTGATCAATAACGGATATATTGTGTTTAGAGGAGATACGATTGTTGAAACCGGCCAAATGGGATCTTTTCAAAATCATTATCAAGCCGATGTGTTGGATGTGGAAGGATCGCATGTATATCCCGGTTTTATTGCCATGAATACCATTTTGGGATTAACTGAAATTGATGCAGTGAGAGCCACCAGGGATTTTGCCGAAACCGGAACGTTTAATCCGAATGTCCGTACAGCTATTGCTTTTAATGCTGAGTCAAAAATCATACAAACTGTCAGATCCAACGGAGTGTTGCTGGCAGAAATTGCACCAAGGGGCGGAATCTTCAGCGGAACATCATCGGTGATGCAGCTCGACGGGTGGAATTGGGAAGATGCACTTGTCAAATCCGGGGTGGGAATACATTTGAATTGGCCCCGGTATTTTAATAGAACCGGATGGTGGGCTGAGCCTGGTCCCGTAAAGAAAAATGAAAAATACCAAGAAAATGTGGATAAAATTATTCAATTTATAGAAGAAGCCAAAGCTTATTGTGCCTTAAAAGACAAAACAGAAAGAAATCTCCGGTATGAAGCCATGTGTGGGTTGTTTACCGGTGAAAAAAAATTGTTCGTACATGCAGAATTTGCCCATGAAATAACCGATGCCGTTACATTATTGAGCAAATATAATATACCATTGGTGATTGTGGGAGGTTATGAAAGCTGGAAAGTGACCGGGTTGTTGAAAGATAAAAAAGTTCCTGTTGTGCTACGACGTATTCATGAATTGCCGCAAAATGATTCCGATCCTTTGCACCTGCCTTTTGAAATTCCCTACAAGTTATATCAAGCAGGTGTAGAATTTTGTTTTCAAAACGAAGGGGACATGGAGGCCATGCAGACGCGTAATCTTCCTTTTTTGGCCGGCACGGCAGCGGCATATGGCTTGCCTTATGAAGACGCCATTAAAGCATTGACCTTGACTCCTGCCCGAATTTTGGGAATTGATCAACAATTTGGCTCATTGGAAAAAGGTAAAAGTGCCACATTCTTTATTTCAAAAGGAGATGTGATGGATATGCGTACAAGCAAGATCACTCATATTTATATCCGTGGAAAAGCAATTGAAACAGAAAATTTTCAGTACCGACTATATGAAAAATATGCCCGTAAATATGGGTTGGATCCGGTGAAATAAATCCATAATTTCGGAAAATCATGTTAAAATTGGTTTTACGTTATTTCAAATGGGCATTCTGGTTGTTTAATTTTATTTCTGTTCTTTGGGTGGTGATTTACCGCTTTGTAAATCCCCCGGTCACTTATTTGATGATCTTAAGGTCTTTTCAATATGATTATCCCATTCATTATACATGGGTTTCTATCGACAAAATGAGCCCTCACATTCCATTGGCTGTGATTTGTGGAGAAGATCAAAAATTTTTTAATCATTTCGGTTTTGATTTTGCATCCATGAAAAAGGCGTGGGAAAGCAATACCGGAAAAAAACGGATCGTAAAAGGGGGTAGCACTATATCTCAACAAACGGCCAAAAATGTGTTTTTATTTCCGGCCCGCAATTGGCTGAGAAAAGGATTGGAAGCATATTTCACTATATTGATAGAAATCTTTTGGAGCAAAAAACGTATATTGGAAGTTTATCTTAATGTCATCGAAACCGGACCGGGTATTTACGGAGTTCACGAAGCTGCAAAACACTATTTTCATAAAACGCCGGAGATGCTAAATCAGAGCGAGGCAGCAGCACTTGCGGCATGTATACCTTCTCCTCTTAGGTGCAATCCTGCAAAGTTATCGTCTGCGAGCAGACAGAGAAAATATTGGATTGAGAAACAAATGCGTTTACACGGAGGTGTAAAATATATCCGTGAACATCTGCATTAATTCAACAACTCATTGTCAAGGGCCCATTTCACTAATGCCGCCGTGTTTTTGCATCCTGTTTTTTGCAGTATATTCCGACGGTGGGCGTCGATGGTCCTGCTTGATAAGTGTAGTTTTTCGGCAATCTCTTTATTGGTGTATCCTTCCAAAATATAACGTAAAATTTCTATTTCCCTTATTGTCAAAGGATGATTTGCAGATTCTTTGGTTTTGGCTTCCGGTTTTTTAATCATATTGATAAGGGCTTCTGATGCTTTTTTTGAAAGGTAGGTAGACCCGTTGATTACCGTGAGAATACCTTCTTGGATCTCGCTTATTTCCGAATCTTTTAAAATATATCCTTTAGCACCTTTGCGAATCATTTCTGCAATTAAGGATTCGTCACTATGCATACTCAAACCTAAAATCTTTTGATTTGGTTTGATTTTCAGTATAGCTTCTGTCGCTTCTATTCCGTTCATCTCAGGCATGGTCACGTCCATCAAAATAATGTCGTATGAATTTTCTTTTACTTTTTTGACTGCTTCTTTACCATTGTGACATAGATCTACTTTTCCGGTAAAATCAAAACCTTCAATGAGATTTTTTAATCCTTGTGCCACTATGGCATGGTCATCTACCAACAACACTTTAATTTTGTTCATAATTATAAGTTTTTGGGTTAAACATTAATCTGAATTGAAAACCTTTGCCTCGACCGGAGGTTATCTTGAAGTCTCCCCCCAACGACAAACTACGTAAACGAATGTTTTTCAACCCAATCCCTTCTTTTATATTTTTCATATCAAATCCCTTCCCATCGTCGCTGTATTCCAAAATTAAGAAATGATCCTCAGACCTCAGCTTTATATTTGCTTTTTTTGCTCCACTGTGCTTAACGGTGTTATGCAAAAGTTCCTGAATGATTCTGTATAAATTTAACTTTACCCGGTTGTCTTGAATTAATTCTACAATTGATTTGCCAATGCTGATTTTAATTTTGAGATCAGGCGATTCAAACATCTTTACCAGGTTTTTCAAAATTTGATCAAAAGGCAAATGAGTCAATTCTTGTGGCATCAATTGATGACTGGTTTTCCTAGTTATATCAATGGCAGTTTTGATCAATTGCTCAATATATTTTGCTTCTTTTTGTTTTTCCTTACTTGTAAGTTTTTGATTTAGCAAAGATACCTGTATGTTTGTGGCAGCAAGGATTTGTCCCAAATTATCGTGAAGCTCCATGGCCAGTTGTTTTTTTTCTTCTTCCTGTGCCTGAAGAACCGCTTGTTGTAGCATTTTTTCGCTTAACTTTTGATCCGTAATATCAAACAACACACCATACCATTTAGTTTCTTTATTTGTAGGGTTTGTTATGATGGGGATAACTTCTATTCTGAACCAAAATTCCTTTTTCACATCATGCAAATGAATTTCAGAAGTTTTTTTGATATGGGTCAGAATATCTTTTTTTGACACTTGCTCTTCAATACTTAACAAATCAAAAATGGTTTTATATCTTGACAATAATTTTTTTCCGGGTATATTGGATTTTGGAAATTGCCATTCGATTATTCGGCCCTTGTCATCAAAAATAAAAGAATCGTATCGGTCCGGCTGAATATAAATTTCAACAATTTTTGGCTTATTTCCATTTGCGTTTGAAGCCACTCTTTCTCATCTTGCCTTATAATTTCAATCAAGGTTCCGGACAATTGTTGATTGTATGGATAAACTTTAAAAAGAAATTTTAGATTTCTGTTTTCTTTAGCCGGGATCTCAATGCTGACCGATTTGATTTTTTTGTTTTCGGGAGATGTATCGATGATTTTTTTTAGTTGCTTGAAACGAACGGAATTTCTTAATTTTAAATAAAATTCGCCGGAAAATATGTTCAAATCATCGTTTGCTATTAAGCCCGAAAAAGTTTTAAAGGCATTGTTTGAAATAATGTTTTTTTTATTTTCGTCGAGCAATAGAAATCCTGCATCGACCGAGTTAAGCAATGTTTTGGTGAGAGTGTGTGTTTGTGCCAATTTTTTTTGCACGATCCAACGGTTCAGTTCGCTTTGCAATTTGTTTGTAAGCAGATAGATCCAATCCTGAAAATAATGTAATGTATCATTTGTGATTGGCTTGTCATGAAACATGGCCAACAGACCGGTCTTTCCACCTTCGTCATTAAACAAAGGAATGCCCAGGTAACTTTCCAACGATAGTTTTTGAGCCATATCGTCCAAAGGGTAGGATTTTGCAAAATCTTTTTCTATAAATACAATCTCTTCTTGTCCTATCACGTTCATACAAGGAGTATGTTGAAGGTCATAGGTGAAATTTTCCGATATTTTGCCTTTTTTGGCAAAAGCGACCGTATCTACGCATATTGCTTCACTGTTATATATGCCCACAAGGGCATATTTGAAATGCAATTTGGATGTAATAAATTTTACGGTTTCGTTAAAAAAATCTTGACCGGTAAGAGAAAACAAATACTCATAAATAAATTTTTTCAGGTTACTTCCCCATTTTTGCTGAGAAATATCTTCGATTTGCACCAGTGTATATCCCGGCAATGAATCAATTTTTGAGTTCTTGGTAATTTTAAAGTATTGTTGTTTTTCTTTCCAAAACCATTCCCAACTGTGTTCTTTCATGTATTCATACAAAGGCAAACCAATTTGTAAAAAAAGCGAATCCCGTATGTTCATACTATTTATTTGTTTATGCGAACAATGCAATAATTCACAAGCTTTTTTGTTGTATTTCACCAATGTGCCTTTTTCGTCAAAAAGTAATAAACCTACAGGAACAGCATTAAATACATTATCAAGTAGGCGGTTGGTTTTTTCGACTTCAGTCAGATCGGAAAATGAGATAATGCACAACGGGTAATTTTCCGATGTTACGATAAATCTTCCATTACCTTCCAACGTCAACCAATGCCCCAGTTTATGCCGGTAACGGAACTTTTGTCGGATTGATTGGCCGGGGTTTTCAAGCATGTTTTGCCAACCTTTTTTGGTGATTTCAAGATCGTCCGGATGAACATGCATAAAAGCATTATCACCTTCGTTTTCTTCAGGTTGGCGTCCGAAAAGATTGTAGTTGTTGGGAGAGTTGTATAAAATCAAACCGTCGGGACTTACCAAACTAAAACTATCATGAAGGTCATGCAACAAAGTATCCAACAATTGATTGTTTTTAATTCTTTCAATAAATCTTTGTTGCATCGAATGAACATGTTTCACAAAAGTTTTATGTATCAGATTTGTTTTTTCAGGATTTTTATTTTTCAAATCATTGTTTGACAATAAATAAATGGCAGGATGCCTGAATTTTCCCGACAATTCTTTTTTTATTCTTTCATCTGCCACAAATACCAACATGTCGGGATCATCAATCAGTTGTGCTATATCCTGTTCAATTGGGAAATTAAAGAAAGGCCATATATTCCGAAGGATGTTTTCTAATGATTTTTGATTGGTATTTTGATAACCCGAAATAAAAACTTTGAACATATCTCAATATAAATACACTTATTTCCGTTATTTTCTGCCTTTGTTTCTACGTATAAAATCTGATAATGATACATTTTTGTTTTAATTCAATAAACTTAAAAATGTAAAAACTTGAATATAAGTGTTTTGTATTGGTGGAGTGTATGTCGAAATCTATAATTTGGTCATGAATAAACCGAATAGCATCAAAGTTGATTAAACGAAAAATATCTAATTTGTATTGAACAAAACAAAAATTCAACCCTGATTTGATAAAATGTTTTTTCAATGATTGAAATTGCATGATAGAAAGATTACTTTTGCAAAAAAAATTGAGTATGTCAGAAAAAGTCAGAGTGAGATTTGCTCCGAGTCCGACCGGTCCTTTGCATATGGGAGGCGTACGCACGGCATTGTTTAATTATTTGTTTGCCAAAAAACACAAAGGCACATTTGTATTGCGTATAGAAGACACAGACCAGACGAGATATGTTCCCGGTGCAGAAGAGTATATCAAGGAATCGCTCGAATGGTGCGGACTATTGCCGGATGAAAGCCCTTGGAATCCGGGCGCTTATGGACCTTACAGACAATCAGAAAGAAAAGACATTTATAAACCCTTTGCCGAAAAGTTGGTTCAGGAAGGACATGCATATTATGCCTTTGACACTCCCGAAGAATTGGAAATCATGCGTGAGAATCTCAAGAAAGCAGGAGTAGCTGCCCCCCAATACAATCATATCACCAGAATGAGCATGAAAAACTCCATCACATTGCCGCAAGAAGAAACAAGAAGAAGAATCGAAAGCGGAGAGCCGTATGTGATCCGTGTTAAAATTCCCAGAAACGAGGAAATTAAATTTTATGATCAAATTCGCGGTTGGGTAGTGGTCAATTCTAATCATCTGGATGATAAAGTATTATTCAAATCCGATGGCATGCCCACTTATCATTTGGCCAATGTGGTGGATGATTTGTTGATGGAAATCACCCATGTGATTCGAGGGGAAGAATGGTTGCCATCAGCCCCTCTGCATGTTTTGTTATACAAAATGCTTGGTAAGGAGGATGCGATGCCGCAATTTGCCCATCTGCCCTTAATTCTTCGTCCCGATGGAAATGGCAAGCTTAGCAAACGTGACGGAGACCGCCTGGGATTTCCTGTTTTTCCTCTTACTTGGAAGGACCCACAAACAGGAGAGGTATCAATCGGTTATAGAGAGCGAGGATATTTTCCCGAAGCTTTTGTCAATATGCTTGCATTGTTGGGATGGAATCCCGGAGACAATCGTGAACTGTTCTCCATGCAGGAGTTAATCGAATTATTTTCTTTAGAACGAGTCAATAAATCCGGAGCAAAATTTGACCCCGATAAAGCCAGATGGTTCAATCAACAATACCTTCGAATGAAAAACCCTGAAGATCTGGCAGTTATATGGCAAAAAGATTTGATCGAGAGAGGCATATATGCCGATACAGATTATATTGCCCGTGTTGTAAAGCTCTTAATGGAAAAGGCTCATTTTGTAGGCGAATTTTGGGAATTGGGAAAATTCTTTTTTGTTGATCCCGAATCGTATGATGAAAAAGTGATCGAAAAAAAATTGAATGAAAAATCTTCTGCATTCCTTCAAGCATTCAAAAATGCCATAGAAAACAAAGCATTTCGAACACACGAATACGCTCATGAATTGTTTCAACAGGTTGCACAAGACATGCAGATAAAACCCGGAGAGGTGATGCAACTTTTACGGGTAGCCATCACAGGACAAGGCAGTGGACCGGCTTTGTTTGAAATATTGGAATTGCTGGGACCGGAAAAAACCATCGAAAGATTGGAAAGATTTTTAAAAAAACATGCACAACCGGATTAAAATAATCATTCAGGACCTTGAAGTTTATGCTTTTCATGGTTGCAAGCAAAGCGAACGCAACACCGGAGGCCAATATTTGGTTTCGGTCATATTGCATTGTGATATTGGTAATTGCATAGAAACCGATAATTTGGAGGATACGGTTGATTATGGCAAAGTGATAGATCTTATTAGAAACGAAATGCAGATCCCTTCTAATTTAATAGAACATGTGGCCGGACGCATCCAAAAAAAAATATTGCAAACATTCGATAAAGTTAGTAAAGTTGAGGTAGTTGTAAAGAAAAAAATTTTACCGCTAGACGCATCGCTTAATTATGTGGCAGTTGAAATTTCCTGACCCCCACATGATATAAATCATAAGGAAATTTACTCAATAAATTTTTTTGCTAAAACAAATAATTTATTTTTGGCCTGAATTTTGTTTAGAGCAAAAATAAAAATCCGTTATGCGAACCGACAGAAAATTATCAAGTTTATTTTTTATTTTAGTATTGGTTTTATCTTGTGCCTCACCCAAAAAATTGCTTATCAAAGGGCAATATGATGCAGCAATAGTCAAAGCAGCCAAAAAAATTAAGAAAAATCCTTCGAAAATCAAACACATTGATGTTTTTACCGAGGCCTATCGATTGGCAAACCAACAAAATTTAGACCGCATAGAATATCTTAAAAAAGAAGGAAACCCCGCCAATTATAAGGAAATTTACAGTTTGTACGAAAGATTAAAATGGCGTCAGGATATTGCCAAATCATTGCCACCTATTGGAATAGAGTTTGAATGGCGCGATTATGATGAAGAACTGATTGCATTTAAGAACAAAGCAGTAGAATACTCCTATGCTCGTGGGGTGCAATTGATGCAGCAAAATACACGTCAGGCAGCCCGCGAAGCTTATGCCGAATTTATGAATGTAAAACAACTTTTGCCCAATTATAAAGATATTGACCAAAAACTCAATGAGGCACGTTTTTTGGGTACAAGCAATGTTTTATTGAAACTTGAGAATAATTCTCAAATGGTGCTACCAAAAGGATTTTGGGAAGAGGTAAGTAAAATCACAACCAAGGATTTGAATTTTGAATGGGTAAATTTTGACAATTATCCTGACACAAACAAATATTATGACTACTACGCTGTATTAAACATCAACAATATCATCATCGGCCCCGATCTCATCAAAGAAACGCCTTTGACCGAATCTAAAAAAGTACAAGATGGCTTTGAGTATGTGTTGGATGAAAAAGGAAATGTGAAAAAAGATTCTTTGGGTAACGATATCAAAGTGCCAAAATATAAGACCATAACTTGTACGGTTATGAGAACCGAACAAAAGAAAGCCGTGACTGTTTCGGGCAATTTGGAAATTTACAGCTCGTATGATAACCAGTTGTTGACAAGAGTACCTGTCAAAGCCGATGCTTTTTTTGAGAATTATTTTTCAAGAGTTGTTTCAGGCGATATCAATGCTTTAAGCGATCAAACCAAAAAAACTCTTGGGGGACAATTGTTGCCGTTTCCTTCCACACCCGATATGATCATGCGTTCTACCGATATCTTGAAAGACCTGACCAAAAAAGCACTATATGACAACCGCCATCTCTTTAAATAATCAAAAGCACAAAAGTTTTTTTTAATTTCGCAACTTAAATATTCAAAAGGTGGTTCAGGCATTTCAATTTTTATTAAGCATATCCATATTGGTAGTGCTTCACGAGTTAGGTCATTTTATTCCGGCAAAATTGTTTAAAACCCGGGTGGAGAAATTTTATCTGTTTTTCGATCCATGGTTTTCTTTATTTAAGATTAAAAAAGGAGAAACTGAATACGGTATTGGCTGGTTGCCATTGGGAGGGTATGTTAAAATTGCCGGCATGGTTGATGAATCTTTAGATACCGAACAACTCAAAAACCCGCCTCAGCCATGGGAGTTCAGGGCAAAACCGGCTTGGCAACGTCTCATTATCATGTTGGGTGGAGTGGTTGTCAATTTCATTCTAGGGTTTTTGATATATGGCTTAATGTTGTATTACTATGGAGAAGAGTATATCCCTGCAGATGGTTTGAAATACGGCATTCATGCCGATTCGTTGGCAAGGGAAATTGGGTTGCGCGATGGAGACCTTATTATCGGCATAGATGGCAAACCTGTTGAAAATTTTCAACAAATCCCCATACAGATATTGCTCAATGATCCAAAATATCTGGATGTGGTGAGAAATGGTGAAACTTTGAAAATAGACATTAAAGAAGATTTGGTTACAAAATTAATTCGAAAGCAAGGTGCATTTATAGAACCTGCCATAGTGCCTATTGTAGATTCTGTTATACCTGCCTCCCCTGCTTTAAATGCCGGATTGCAAAAAGGCGACAGGATTATCGCCATCAATGACCATAGGGTATACGATTTTCAGGATTTCGCTGCAATTCTGGAATTATATAAAAATGACGAAGTCGTTTTGTCCGTTATACGTTCCGGTGACACAATAAAACTTAATCCGGTAACTCCCGATAAAAATGGAAAGTTAGGTTTTTTTGTTCAGGATATTACAAAACAGATAGATATAAAAATCGAAAAGTATACATTGGCTGAAGCAATTCCTCAAGGAGTGAAAAAAGGTACTTCCACCCTGGTCAATTATGTCAAACAATTCAAACTTGTGCCCAAAGCACCCGATTCGATCGGGGGATTTTACACCATTGCCAAACAATTTGACGAAACATGGAACTGGCGAAAATTTTGGGCCTTTACGGCAATGTTGTCGATTATTCTGGGAATAATGAATCTTTTGCCCATTCCGGCTCTTGATGGAGGACATGTTATGTTTTTGATATATGAAGTTATTACCGGCAGAAAACCCGGGGAAAAATTTCTCCAATACGCTCAAGTCATTGGCATGATTTTAATTCTTGCGTTATTGATCTATGCCAATATGAATGACGTACAAAGAATTTTTGCCAAGTAATGAAACAGCAGCTTTATTATTATGTCAAATCTTTTTTGTTGGTTGTAGCATTAAATCTCAATTATTTTGTTCTAAAAGCACAAGACCGGGTGATGATTATTTCCTTCGAGCCGCAGATGTTCCGTTGCGAGTGGTGCGAAGGATTTTATGAATCCACAGGATGGAATTATCGCGAAATGACCTTGCGCTTCAGGTCTGCCCTTGATCAAAACATTTTTCAAACCCTACAAAAAAATGGATATCAATCCGTTTCCTTATACGAATCGGACCAAACAAGATTTGCTAACGAACAAGGTTATATTTATAAAAGCATTGCCTATGATTATGAGTTGATAGACGAAAATGGAAATGAACTTGAAAAACCCATCAATGGCATTAAAAATGGTCAAGTCGTGTCCCGGCCGGCTTTCAATCAGAAACTTATTAAGGTTAAAATAACTAACTCTAATTTATTAAACACACTGTATAAAACATATCAGGCAGATTATTTTTTGTTTATTGCCGAGACAGATGTTTTGCCGCCTGTATACAATGCTTACAAAAAAACAGAAATGCCTTTGATGGTTGTGCATATTACTTTGTATGACAAAACCGGACAGTTGGTTTATGCCGGAATTATCAAAGAATTTTTTCCCGGAAATTGGAAAGAACCTCAAAAATTATTTAAACGTATTATGCCTGTGGTCGCCGAAAAAATCGTCAAAACGTTGAAATTTAATAAGAATTAAGCAACAAACTATTGACAAAGGGGTGGATCCGGTATTACCTTTGCCCGCTAAAAATTAAAAACTATGAAATTATCGCAATTTAGATTCAATTTGCCAAAAGAATTGATTGCTTATCATCCCGCACCCGAACGTGATGAATCACGTTTAATGGTGGTACATAGAGACACGGGAAAAATTGAGCATAAAATTTTTAAAGACATCATCAATTATTTTGATGAAAAAGATTTGATGATATTTAACGACACTAAAGTTTTTCCTGCAAGATTGATTGGTAACAAAGAAAAAACTGGAGCCAAAATAGAGGTTTTCCTTCTTAGGGAATTGAATAAAGAAACATTTCTTTGGGATGTGTTGGTAGATCCTGCACGTAAAATTCGCATAGGCAATAAATTGTATTTTGGCAATGACGAACTTGTAGCAGAGGTGATAGACAACACTACGTCGCGAGGTCGCACGGTCAGGTTTTTGTTCGACGGGAAACATGAAGATTTCAAAAAATTGATTTATAAACTTGGGAAAACCCCCTTGCCAAAATATATCAAAAGAGAGCCGGTTAAAGAAGATGCCGAACGCTATCAAACCATTTATGCCAAGCATGAAGGTTCAGTTGCTGCCCCGACGGCAGGCCTTCATTTCAGCAAACATTTGTTAAAACGGCTTGAAATTAAAGGGATTGATTTCGCTTATGTTACCTTGCACGTAGGTATTGGGACATTCAGGTCGGTAGAAGTGGAAGATTTGACAAAGCATAAAATGGATTCGGAGGAAATTTATATCCCTGAAATAACTGCCGAAATGGTAAATCGTGCAAAAATGGAAAAACGCAGAGTTTGTGCCGTTGGCACCACTGTGATGCGTACTATCGAAAGTTCTGTATCGACAGAAGGTTTCTTAAAACCATACAAAGGATGGACTAACAAATTTATTTTCCCTCCTTATGACTTTAAAATTGCCAATTGCATGGTAACCAATTTTCATATGCCCGAATCTACCCTGTTGATGATGACTTGCGCTTTCGGAGGATATGATCTCATCATGAAGGCCTATAAAATAGCTGTTGAAGAAAAATACCGCTTTTTTAGCTATGGTGATGCCATGTTAATTTTATAATTTAGCAAAAAATAATCGAAACATATGAAAAAAAATTGGATAATCATAGGTATTATTGCCATTGTACTAATTATTCTTTACAGAATAACCATTGGGGCCTACAATAATATGGTAAGTAAAGAAGAATTGGTCAATGAAGCATGGGCGAATGTTCAAACCCAATATCAACGCAGATTGGATTTGATTCCCAACCTTGTCAACACGGTTAAAGGCTATGCCCAACACGAAAAAGACGTGTTTACACAAGTTACCGAAGCCCGCAGCAAAGTGGGTAGCATACAAGTGGATCCGGATAAACTTGATGAAGCATCGTTGAAAAAGTTTCAAGAAGCCCAAGCCGGATTGAGTAGTGCTTTAGCCCGCTTGTTGGCCGTGGCTGAAAGATATCCCGACTTAAAAGCCAATCAAAATTTTCTTGAACTGCAGGCGCAGCTAGAAGGCACAGAGAACCGTATTGCCTATGCACGGGATAAGTATAATGAAGCAGCACGTAATTTCAATCAATACATCCGCAAATTCCCCAACAATATCATTGCCAATATGTTTGGTTTTGACCGTAAACCCTACTTTGAAGCAGAACAAGGTGGTGAAAAAGCCCCGGAGGTTAAGTTTTAATCAATGATGGATAAAAAGTTTCATAATATTGACCTGAAACTCCTGGAAAAGGCCATTGCTGAAGCAGAAAAACAGACATCCGGTGAAATTCGTGTGCACATAGAATCTCGCTGCCCCGGAGATGTGATGCAAAGAGCCATTTATTGGTTCAATAAACTTGGCATGCAAAAAACAAAGGAAAGAAACGGTGTGTTGATTTATCTTGCTGTTAAGGATCATAAGTTTGCCATAATTGGAGATGAAGGAATCTATAACAAAACAGGGCAAAACTTTTGGGATGAAACCAAACAACAAATGCTTGAACTTTTCAAAAAAGGAGAGTTAACGCAAGGATTGATAGCAGGAATAAAAAGTGCCGGTGAAAAATTGAAAACATTTTTTCCATATGAACCGGGAAGTGACATCAACGAGCTTTCCGATGAAATATCCACTCATTTGAACGAATGAAAAGCTTGATGAAATATCTTTCCCTTTGGTTTGTTATTTTTCTTTTTGCCAGCATCGAATCACAGGCAAAAGATTGCATTCCACCTAAGCCCAACCCTCCCCGTTTGGTGAATGATTTTGCGGGGTTTTTAGAACCGACTGCCCGTAATCAATTGGAAAAAGACCTCGAAGAATTTGCCCGTGAAACTTCCAATCAAATCGTATTGGTAACATTAAACGATTTGTGCGGACTTGAACCATTTGAAATGGCCAACAAGATTGGTGATCGCTGGGGGGTTGGCCAAAAACAGTTTGACAATGGCATTGTGATCTTAATCAAACCCAAGACGCCTGAAAGTAAAGGACAAGTTTTTATAGCCATCGGAAAAGGATTAGAAGGAATCATTCCGGACGCAATAGCCAAACGCATTGTTGAGGTTGAGATGATTCCAAGATTGAAAAAGGGGCAAAACCTGGAAGCCATTCAATCGGCAGTAAAGGTGTTGAAAGATTTATCTGTTAAAGAATATTCATATAAGGATTATTCCAAGCGTACATCATCAAAACCTTGGGTGCCATTATTGATAATCATTTTATTTATTGTTATCGTGGCTGTTTTTTCCAAACGCACATCATATTCTGTCGGTAAACGGGGAAGAAGGATTTATTACGGAGGATGGGGAGGTGGATTTGGAAGCGGAGGTTTTGGAGGTGGTTCATCCGGGGGTGGGTTCGGAGGATTTGGAGGTGGCAGCTTCGGTGGTGGGGGTGCAGGCGGAAGTTGGTAATTCCCAACTTTTTCACTATTTGCTATCTTTATGGCAGATTTTTTCTGATTTACAATGACACAATTTACAGGAAAAGACAAAATTCTCTCGCTTTACGAACTTGGACAACACATCCATTCGGTCATCAGGCAATCTTTTGGCGGCCGTTATTATTGGGTCAAAGGTGAAATTCACAAATTGAACTATTACCAATACAGCGGACACGCATACCCGGAACTTTTGGATAAGAAAGACAACGAGGTGGTTTGTCAGATGCGTGGCATCATTTGGAAGAATGATTTGATGCGAATTCAACAAAACTTCCTGGCTACATTGGGCGAAAAATTAAAGGATAACATTTATGTTTTGATGCTTGTCAGTGTGCAATATGACCCAAAGTACGGATTTTCTTTGCAAATAAAAGATATAGACCCAAATTATACGTTGGGAAATTTATTAAAACAAAAACAACAAACCATAGATAGGTTAAAAAAAGAAGGTCTGTTTGAGGAAAATAAAAAATTGACATTAAATCCTGTGCCTCAAAAATTGGCAATCATCTCCGTGGAAACCAGCAAAGGTTTCCGTGACTTAATCACTACTTTTCAAAAATTTGGCAACCGGTATGATATAAAATATCAATTATTCCCATCCTTGTTGCAAGGTGATGAAGCAGCATCCCAAATCAAAAATATTTTGCAGCATATACAGAAAAATTTTAAAGATTTTGATGCAGTTTTAATCATACGCGGAGGTGGTGGTGAAGTGGGGCTTGCTTGTTACAACGATTATGAATTGTGTAAAACAATTGCCCAATGTCCGATTCCTGTCATAACCGGTATTGGGCATTCCACGAATATGACGGTTGCCGAGATGGTGGCTTACTATAATGGGATAACACCCACAGATGTGGCAAATTTTATCATAGAGAAGTTTCAAAATTTTGAAAATAGAGTGCTGGAAGCAAAAAATATACTGGAAAACATCATTTATGATTATTCGACCCATCAAAAAAATCATTTACACCAATTGAGTCAACATTTATATCATACGGTGAAACAAAAAATTGCTTTCCGGCAGATAAAATTAAATAACCTGCAGGTGCGTTTATTGAGTATTCCACGAATGTATTTTCCTGAACAACAAAGAAAAATTTTTCACCAATCCAATAAGTTGAAATTTTTAGCGGAATGGATCATCAAAGAAGAAAATAAACGCTTGAAAAATTCCCAAAAAATGATTTTGGCCGGATCCGGAAAATTTATTCGGCAACAACAAGCATTTCTTTCCGAAGCATTACACCTGATGACGCATATAACTATCAAATCTGTCAAACAACAAGAAAAGAATCTGCTATCAATGGAAAAACAAGTGAAATTACTTGATCCCGGCAATATACTAAAAAGGGGATATGCATTGATTTATGATGAAAATAGAAAATTGGTAAAATCAGCAGGTCAAATTTCAGGTCAAAAAGATATTTTGATACGTTTGTATCAAACTGAGATAGAAGCAAAAATACAAACTTATAATATAAAAAATTATGAACCTTGATGATTATACCTACAAAAAAGCCATTGAAGAAATTGAAAACATCATTGAAGAAATGGAAAACGGAGACATTGACCCCGATGAAATGATCAAAAATGTCGAAAAAGCCGCTTTATTGATAGCTTATTGCAGAGAAAAATTAAAAAAATCTGAAACTACTTTGAAAGAAATAATGCAAAAAATGGAATTGGAGCAAAATGAAATTGACACCGGAAATGAAAATATTGACAAATTCTCTGATGAAGATGAATCTTCCGGAATATTTTGAGGAATATATTATTTCTTTTATATCTTTGCATAAACCAAAATAAAAATAATATGAAAAAATCTATTGTTACAATTACATTGGCTTCTTTAATGATGATTTCCGGAATGACTTTTACCGGTTGTAAAAAAGGAGCAAACGATCCTGCCTTATCTTTAAAAAGTCGTAAAGGGCGCTTGGCAGGAGATTGGAAGCTTGTTAAAGTGGAAGGAACTTCAAAAAGTTATTTTACTAGCGGTAATTCATCATCATTAACAGTGACCAACTACAGTTATGATGGTACTACTATGACAGAAAACTCAACCAATACATTAACCATGGGGGGGAATTCAACTTCGAGCACATCAACGACTGTTTATCCTTATTCTATTGATGCAACTTTCGACAAAAAGGGATATTACAAAATGGTGACAAATGATAATGGCGACATTATCACATCCGAAGGTTCTTGGGCGTTTATTGGTAGAAGCAAAAATGCCGATTTGAAGAATAAAGAAGCAATTGCAATGTCTGAAGAAAAATATTCCAACACAGGCAACAATTCAACTTCTACAACGGAGGGAGAATTTTACTTTGGAGCCGATATGGTATACATATTGGATAAATTGTCTTCAAAAGAATTGATCGTAAAAATGAAATATAAAACCACCTATGGTGATGGTGATTATTACGATTATGATTGGACCATGACTTTTGAGAAAAAATAAACTTTTGCTCTGAATGTAAAAAGCCCCTGAAAAGGGGCTTTTTTTTTAATGATTCAAATTATGAAAAATTATTTGATTAAGAATGTAAATATTGTAAACGAAGGGATAACTTTTACGGCTGACGTATTCATACAAAATGAAAGGATAGAGAAGATAGCTTCGAATATAAATGCATGATTGTCAAAAGTAGTGGAGATAGATGGAGAAGGGAAATATTTGTTGCCCGGAGTGATTGATGATCAAGTGCATTTTCGGGATCCCGGATTGACGCATAAAGCCGATATACATAGCGAATCAAAAGCTGCAGTTGCAGGAGGGGTAACAACTTTTATGGATATGCCTAATACCAAGCCACCTGTCCTTACGTTGGAATTATTGGAAGAAAAATATGCACTGGCAGCTCAAAAATCATTGGCCAACTATTCTTTTTTTATGGGAATCAGCAAAAATAATCTTGAAGAAGCGCTCAAGATTGACAATGAAAATGTATGTGGAATTACAGACGACGGCCTTTATTTTTCGGGCGATGAGGGAATCATGGCCAATTACCCGGATTTCCTGGAACAACTTTTTTCGCGATCACATTCGCTTATAGCACTTCACAGTGAGGATGACAGAATCATAAAAAATAATACAGAATTCTACAAAAAAATCTATGGTGAAGACATACCATTTCGATTTCACCCAAAAATAAGAAGTGAAGAAGCTTGCTTAACCGCCACTAAACGTGTTCTTGAAATTGCGAGAAAACACGGCAATAGGTTGCATTTCTTTCATATTTCTACTTTGGCTGAAGCTCAATTGTTTGACAATACAACACCATCAAGGAACAAGAAAATTACAGCCGAAGTATGTGTCCACCATCTTTGGTTTAGTGATGAAGATTATGATATACTCGGAGCAAAAATAAAATGGAATCCTGCAGTTAAAACCAAAAAAGACAAAGAAGGTTTATTAGAAGCACTTTTAACGAATCATATTGACATTATTGCTACCGATCATGCACCTCATACTATTGAAGAAAAATCGGGAAATTATTTCCGGGCGATGTCGGGTGGCCCTTTGGTTCAACATTCGCTTGTGATGATGTTGGAATTTTGTCATCAAAATAAAATCACGATCGAAAAAGTTGTGGAAAAAATGTCGCATACGGTGGCGGATATTTACAGAATTATAGACCGTGGGTATATTCGCGAGGGTTATTTTGCCGATCTTGTATTGGTAGATTTAAATCAACCCTGGACGGTCGAAAAAAACAATGTTTTATACAAATGTGGGTGGTCCCCTTTAGAAGGCACACAATTTAGAAGCAAAGTGTTGTCAACATGGGTCAGTGGGCATTTGGTCTATCATGCCGGAAATTTTGATGAATCATGCCGTGGAAAACGTCTGAAATTTGAAAAAATCAGATAATTGACCAATTGCAATGCATCCAAAAATTATAAAAAAACCATGAAAAGCGGATTTATCATCGTGGCGGCAGGGAAAGGCAGTCGTATGCAACAACAATTACCCAAACAATTTCTTTTGCTTAATGACCGTCCTGTTATAATTCATACAATCGAAAAAATTCGATCTGCATTGCCGGATAGCCCTATTGTATTGGTATACAATTCGCAACATCAAGAACATTGGGAACGAATCCGAAAAGATTTCCGTGCTTTAATGGAAGATATTATTATGACCGAAGGGGGCGAAGAGCGGTTTTATTCTGTCAAAAACGGTTTTATGGCACTACCTCGGGTCCATGTTGTGGGTGTACATGACGGTGTGAGACCATTTTTAAACCCTGTTTTTATCATGCAATTGATCACCGAGGCATATCAAAAAGGATCAGCCATTCCTTTTATTCATCCCGTGGAAAGCACACGTATTACAGAAAAAGGCCATTTTAAGTATATTGCCAGAGAAAAAATTTGTTTGATTCAAACCCCGCAATGTTTTTTATACGATTGGTTGAAATTGTCCTTTAACCAGCCATATTCCACAGAATTTACCGATGAGGCAAGAATGGTGGAAAATTTTGGCTTCCAACTTAATTTTGTTCCGGGATTAAGGGAAAATATCAAAATAACCACACCTTTTGATTATACGATTGCGCGTGCAATTATATCAACCGGACAGGGCGACAACTTTCTTTAACGGGATCGGTGATCTTTACCAAGCCGGGTCGCTTTCCGGGTTCTATACTGCCTAATATGGTATCCTTACCGATCATTCGAGCTGGTGTTATGGTTGCACATTTCAACCAGTGTTCCAACCCAAATTGAGGAAAATGTTTGTCCAACACTTTAATTTCTTTCCATATGGATAATTCGTTATTAGAGGCCAAGCTGTCTGTTCCGACAACACATCTGTCCTGTGGGAAAATAGTGACATCGGGTAAAATCCCTTCAATATACAAATTGGCCGAAGGACAAAAGCACCAATAATTCTCAACAGGTGATTTTAAAGCACGGTCAACATCTCCGGGTTTTGTATAGGTGTTGTGAACCCAAAGGCGTGTTTTAATTTTTTCCGGCAAAACACGCAACAATGATTGCATGGAAGATTCTCCTGTTGGCATAGTAAATGATTGTTTAACTTTCCATTGATCAAAAAGATCCTTAAAACGCCCCGTACCATTTTCAAACCATTGGTTCTCTTCAGCGCATTCTTGCATGTGAATACTTAAAAATTCCGATTCTGTGGTCAGATACCATTCCAACAATGATGCAGAAACAGAATACGGCGCATGCAAGGTAATAACGGCTTGTTGTGAGTGCCGGAATAAGTCATAAATTTTTTTTGCTTTTGTAATAATTTGATTCAGGTAATTTTCATTCAGACCAAATACTTCTATCAAATTAAAATAAAAAATCCGGCTGTTTTTTTTTACTTCCAGAGTAAAATCATCGTTGACAATATCCAAACAAGCCACTATTCCTTCTTGTTGCATGTGATAATCGTATTCTTGGGCGCAGGCAGCAATGTGTTGACGGTCATAGTTGGTTCTAATACTTTGAATTTTTTCAATAAAACCTGTAAGACCGGTATTTGTAGGAATTTGTCCTTTCAAGTAGGATAATTCCAAATGACAATGGGAATTTATCATACCCGGCATGATAATGCCTTTGACTTTCAAACAATTTTTATTTATAGGTAGAGAATGCAAAATATCCACAATGGTGCCATCATCTTCACAAACAATCACCCCATCGTTAATGACCCCTTCGGGTCCGCAGGTGTATATTTGATCTGCCGAAAAATATTTCATATCCCCGCAATTTTTGTTGCAGATTTATATTTCAAATAGGTATAGAAAAATACGGAGAATATCAAGATGAAAGCCCCGGCGTAAAAATTGAGATTCATCTTTTCATCCTCTCCAAATATCAACATGGCAAGCACAATTCCATAAATCGGTTCAAGATTCACCGATAAAGTGACCGTAAACGGGCTGATTTTTTTCATGATTTCAACCGATGCCGAAAAAGCAAATGAGGTGCAAATCCATCCAAGCAGCATCAAATAAAACCAGTCCATTGATTTCGGAATCTGCAAATGATAGCTTTTTGTGAAAAAACCTGCAGACAACAAAATAGTTAAAAACAACCATGCTCCCGTCAACTCTGTCAAACTAATTACAAGCGCATTCATTTTGCTGACTTGTTGAGCATTGATATGAGTCAACAGAGCCGTCCGAAATTCGCAGCTTTAGAACCTTCAGTCCAATCGTGGCGGCACCTTACTTGGGCGCAGGCAAATTCTATTGATCTTCGCATATCGTAGTGACACGCATGTGCCGTGTTTTCGGGCACGAACGTGTCAGCAGGTTTTGCGAAGATCAATAGGAAGTAGCCATCCGTGCCGGTAAAGAAAAGCGGGCTGAGCCGGTTGCGTCTGGCGAACACTTTCACCGCATAGGCCCGCGAATCGTCGAACACGATTAACTAGCCTTCTTTGGGAACTTGATGAGCGAAGTTGAAGGCCGTCCAGTGGTCGCCCAGCATCCAATGGTTGCGGCTGAACCATGAGTGATCCAAGAAGCCGGCATTTGAGAACAGGTGTTCGCCGAAGCGCCGCTCGCCCAGATTGCCTACCCCGGGGGTGGCCCAGCACCGGCACCGGTTGCGGGTTCAAATCGGTGTCGAAGGCGTTGTGGAACAGATAAATCCGTGAGCGGTCGGTCACCAGCAGATCGGTCTTGGCAGCGTCCATCGCATAGGCAGCCTCACCCAAATGACGAACGTCCGGCCAAGGCCCATCGATGGTCGTCGGGCAGTTCACCTTCCCGCTCAGCGGGTCCAGTCCGTAGAGAAACAAGCCGCGGCCGAGCGCCACTTGCCCACTCCGCCAAACGGCCCTCATCGCTGGCCGGACCCGCCCTAATTCCGCCAGCATGGGCTGCCAGCCCCCGTGAAAAGACGCAGCCAGCACCACGCAGGTCGCCAGCTCGCCG
>FWWM01007716.1_pt1 | contig 21341 bp, 18 predicted proteins | sample 2228351 | NCBI WGS metagenome assembly FWWM01 (sample SAMEA103939774, study PRJEB20133) | metagenome
GTAGTCGTTCAGGCCCTTGCCGGTCACGCCATGGCGCAGGTAAGGCGAATAGCCCAGCGTGCCGTCGCTCTGTCTCAATTCATCGAGCGTCGCGCCTTCGACCAGATAGCGATCACTGGCATGCATGCTCACGAGGCGATCCTTCACCTCGCGCAGCAGCGCAATCGGGTCATCGCCGGCGACGATGGCGTTCGAGGGGTCGTACTGCACGCCGAAGTGCTCACGTTCGGAGATTGCACTCACGATGCGCAGGAATACGTCCTTCTTCTGCGCAAACTCCGGATAGCGCCACGCGCCATCCTTGTAGTGGTTCTCCAAGCCAAGCACGACGTCGTGCTCTCGGGCAATCGGGATCAGACGGGTGATGGCATCCACGACCCATTCGATGCCCTGTGCCACCGGCACTTCCGGGTACCGCTGGCCACTCAACACGCGGCACGTCGCGCCTGGCCCGCCCAGGCGACGCGTGATGCGAATCATCTCGACTTCGTGATCGAACGCCCGCCGGCGCGCGTCGGCGTCGGGATGGGTGAAGTCGGGCGAGCAGCACATCATCGGCATGGCAAAGCCGGCGTTGTGGATAGCTTCGCCGACGCTGTCGAGGTAGCCATTGTCGTGGCTGGCGAGGAAACCCTCGTACAGCTCCAACCCCTCGGCGGGCAACGCCCTTGCCATCGCGATCCAGTCGAAGAGGGACATCGTCTTCCTCACAGCGATGTCCTCGATGTAACACTTCGGGAAGGCTGCGATGCGTGGGCGATGGTCGGTTTGCATGCGGTAAAGTTTAGACGGATTGCGGATCGCGTGTTGCGTATTTCGTATCGCCAATCTGGGATGCGCAATACGCCATACGAAACACGAGGATGGTTTCTCAACGATTCGAAGACCTCTTCACCAAACACGGCGCAGCGTCATTCGACAAGCAGATCTATCTGCAGGCACAGTTTGGCCGGGCGGGCTGGGCCTTCGATCTAAACAGCGGCGTGCTGGCCTTCCGCCGGCCGCACGAACCCGATCTGCAGTTGAGCGTGCAGGTGCTGGGCACCGAATCGGCGGATAGCGACACCTGGCTATGGGGCTGGGCCAACCCGAGCGGCGTGCCGGAGGTGCTGCTGAAGTCGGCCAATGAGTTGAGGGCATTCGGCACGACAGCCGGCGTGACTGAACTCATCACGCCAGAGCTGCCGATCACGCCCCAGGTGAACCCACAGCGCATCGCCATGGTCGCCTGCGGCATTCAGCGCGCCGGCTGCTTCTTCCGCGCGTCGTACCCACGGGGTGCGCTCTATTTACTGATCAAAGACCCGCGCTACAAGCGCCCGGTCACGCGGCCGATCCCGCGCATCCTGCGCGCATTCCCCATGTTTCTGTCCGATCACTCGGTGTCGAGCCAGCGCGCCGCCCTCCTGAGTTACCTTCGGTTCTACCGGCTAGACGTGCGTGAAGAGGGTCGCCGCCTGATCGCCAGATCAAACACGACGCCGCGTTCGGCGCTCGAGGCCGGCGCGCCGGAACAACTCGTGGCCGAGTTCGACGAAGACGACCAGCTGATCGCCCTGCGCTGACCGGTCGTCCAGATGCGGGAACGCCCGATGTGTGGTCACGACTGCGGCGCGTTCTCTGGCGGGGTCACCCGACAGCCGGGCAAGGTGCGAAAGAACCGCTCTGGCCCGGGCGGCGCGTAGATGATGAATAGCTCGGCTGGCTTCCAGCCGACGTTGAGTGTCGAGTGATACACGTCGGCGGGGATGAAGATGCTCGCGCCCTGGTGAAGACGAACCGGCGGCTGGTCGTCAATCATCTGTTCGATCTCGCCGCTGATGACGTAGATGATCTCGTCGCAGCCGGGGTGGTTGTGGCGCGCATGGCCCATGCCTGGGTTGACGATGACCACGCCCGAACTGAAACGCTGTGAGCCGGTCACCGCCGGCTCGTTGTGCATCTTCAGCGTGCCCCAGTCGAACTGCAGTGCCTCCACATCCTCGCCGTAAACGACGTAACCTGCCCCAATCTTTTGCATGGCGTCCTCCATGTTCGCATGAGATGCCGAACAGATTAGCATGCAGCGGAGCAAGAGGCAATCGAGCGCCCTCTGAACAACGCTTCGAGGCCGGATACGTCTGCGATCCGGCCTCGACGGATGATTGGCGACGATGACGCGGGTCAATTTTCGCGCGGGCAAGTGCTGATGCCGAACGGCGCATACAATGGGCAGAAGCCGATCACGCTGGTGAGCAGGAAGACCGCAGCCAGCACACCCAGCACGATCGCCAGCACCCCGCTGACGGTGCCGGTGACGATCAGCGCAGCAAAGATGATGGCGACGACGATGCGAATCCCGCGATCCAGGTTGCCCATATTCTTCTTCATTTCCGTGACCTCCTGACTGTGAACGTGCATTACTGAACCATAGCGTAGCAGGTCGGAGGCGATTTGTCGGTGACAATGTCACACAGCAGGCGTCAAGGGGATCGAGCGCGTTGCACCAGGCCGGCATGGTCCAACAGCGTGATCGTCCCGCGCCCGGTCGCGATCAGCCCGGCAGCGCTGAAGTCCTCCAGGATGCGGCTGACGACTTCGCGCGAAGTGCCCAGTTCGGCTGCGATTTGCTGATGGGTCATGCGCATATGGGGAGCGGAGGCGCTGAGCCGGCGGGCCAGGAAATCGGCAATGCGCGCGTCCATGCGCCGAAAGGCAACTTCGTCTACGATAGCCATGACGCTGGCCAACCGGCGGGAGAGCAGATCGAACACGTAGTCGCGCCATAGCTCGTAGCGGTTCACCCATTCACGAAAGGCCGACGCCGGAATGACGATGGCTTCGGCGTCGCGCTCGACCACGGCAATGGCTGGGAACTGATGACTGCCCAGGATGCAATTGGCGGTGAGGATGCAACTCTCGCCCTGGTCGAAGCGATAGAGCGTGATCTCCCGGCCGGTTTCACCGATCTTGAACACGCGCACCGTGCCGCTGAGCAAGACGGCGATTGCGTTGCACTCGTCGCCCTCAGCGAAGATCTGCACACCGGCGGGGATGGCACGGATGCTCGCCTCGCGCAGAAAATCCCGGACGAGGTCGGTCGGTGCGCGAGCCAGGAAGGGCAGTGCCGGCATCACGCGTTTCAGATCATCGTCGCGCAACATCGCCAGGCTAGCCGGAGGTCAGCGCCGCTGCATTTGCTTGAAGCGCCGGGCGTTCTCGGTGATAGCCACCTCGGTCGGCAGGCGCTCCATGCTGCTGGCGCCGAAGAAGCCGACGACGCCTCGCGTGCGCGAGAGCACATACTGGGCATCCTCCGGCTCGGCGATCGGCCCGCCATGGCACAACACCATCACATCCGCGCGCACCTGCCTGGCAGCATCGTGCATGCGCTGGATGCGCTCGACACATTCGTCCAGCGTCAGCGCTGTCTTCGCGCCGATGGTGCCCTTGGTCGTCAGGCCCATGTGGGGTACCAGCACATCCGCGCCGGCTTTCGCCATCGCGACCGCCTGATCCTCGTCGAACACGTATGGGCAGGTGAGCAGATCCATCTCATGCGCCAGCCGGATCATATCCACTTCCAGATCGAAGCCCATGCCGGTCTCCTCGAGCCCCTGCCGAAAGGTGCCATCAATCAGGCCGACGGTGGGGAAGTTCTGCACGCCGGTAAAGCCGGCCTCCTTCACCTGGCGCAGGAAGACCGGCATCAGGCGAAACGGGTCGGTGCCGCACACCCCGGCCAGCACCGGCGTCCGTTTGACAACGGGCAACACCTCGCGCGCCATGTCCATGACGATGGCGTTGGCGTCGCCGTAGGGCATTAGCCCGGCCAGTGAGCCGCGCCCGGCCATGCGATAGCGGCCGCTGTTGTAGATAATGATCAGGTCCACGCCGCCCGCTTCGGCGCATTTGGCCGAGAGGCCAGTTCCGGCGCCAGCGCCGACGATCACGCCGCCAGAGGCGACGGTCGCCCTTAGTTTCTCCAAAGCAGTTGCTCTGTCCATATTCCTCATGAGCCGAGATAGTCGCGCCGGCCACATTCACCCGTGCGCGACTTTCTTCGCCACCTTCGTGGCCACAATCATCCGATCCAGCTCGCGCGCCATCGCCTGCGCAAAGCGCGCGTCGTTGATGTCGGTCTCCAGTTCCTTCACCGGGATGCCGGCGCGCAAGTTGGCCTTCAATTCGCGGATCAATGCAGCATCGGCCTCGGGGTCATAGAAGGGCTTGCCCTCCGTCGCAATCATCGAGACGCCTTTCAGCGGGATGAAGACGGCCGTTGGCCCGGTAGCCATGTTGAGTTTGCGCGCGATGATGCGGCCCAGCTCGGCGCACTCCTCCGGCGTAGTGCGCATCAACGTGACGGTGGCGTTGTGCTGATAGAGGTTCCGTCCGCGGAACTTCTCCGGCACGCTGTCCATCGGCCCGAAGTTCACCATGTCCAACGCGCCAAGCGACACGACCTGTGGCACGCCCAGCCTGCCGGCTGCCTCCAGGCGCTCCGGACCGGCGCTCAGCACGCCGCCGACCAACTCGTCGGCCAGCTCGGTCGTGGTGATGTCGAGCACGCCAGCCAGGAAGCCGCCTTTGACCAGCGCCTCCATGCTCTGTCCACCAGTGCCCGTAGCATGGAAGACGAGCACTTCGTAGCCGCGTTCCTCCAACCACGCTCGCGCGGCGTTCACGCAGGGCGTGGTGACGCCAAACATCGTCGCGCCGATGAGCGGCCTGGATTTGATGGCGCGCCTGCGCGCCGCGTACGCCATTGCCATGCCGGCAATGGCCGCCGCTGCATTGCTCAGGATGCGCTCGCTGACCCGGTTGATGCCGGCGATGTCCACCACCGAATACATCATGGTCACGTCGTTCGCGCCCACGTAGGGACGCGTATCGCCGCTGGCCAGCGTGCTGACGATGAGCTTGGGCACGCCAACAGGCAATTCGCGCATGGCAGCCGCAGCGATGGATGAGTTGCCGCTGCCGCCCATGCCCATGATGCCGTCGAGCTTCTTCTCGGCATACAGCCGCTTGGCGACCTCCGCCGCGCCGCGCGCCATGGCCATCACCGCCGCGCCGCGGTCGCCGGCTGCGGCCAACGACGCCAGCTCCACACCGGCAGCGCGCGCCACTTCCTCGCGCGAAACCGTCGGCCTCGTCTGTGGTGGGCCCAGGACGCCGGCGTCAACCAGGATCACCTCCACACCATGCTTCTTGATCTGTTTGCGAATGAAGGCGAATTCCACCCCTTTCGTGTCGAGTGTGCCGATCAAAACAACGGTTGGCATAGCGCACCTCGCTTGCGTTATATGTCAGTCCACGGCTCGGCGCAAACGCCTTTCTCAGGGCATTATCAGGTTGCGTACATGAATTTCATATGCACTGTCGTTAGCGTCCCTGTCGTGTAAGCCGCACCGCCCTTCAAGGCGCAGCGGCCGGTTTCAAAATACGCCTAGGAGGACGCGATGTTGACTTTGCCCGAGGAGCTGATGCTCCTTGCTCTGGACGACAAAGAAGGCGTGGTGGTGCCACAAGCGCGCGAGCCACTCAAGATGGGACTGGTCAGTGCCATTCTGACCGAGCTGACGCTGAACGGCAAATTGCGCACTGACGAGCGGCTCAATCTGGTGGTGGTCAGTCCGATACCCAGCGGTGATGCGCTGCTCGACCGGGTGCTGGAGAGCGTTCGGACGTTGCCTACCGCCCCGCGGCCGGCAACCTACTGGATCGAAGCTCTTGTGCGCGCCCTACCCAACCTGGAAGATCAGGTTATTCAGCGCCTGGTACAACGCGGCGCGTTGCGCGCCGAAGAATCGCGCCGTATGATCTTCTTGAAGGAGACGCGCTTCCCACAACAAATAGCCGGCTTCGAGCAGAAGGTCAGGAATCGCCTGCACGATGTCGTTATTCACGGCGCTCCACCCGACGAGCGCACGCTGGCGCTGATCGGCCTGATCAAAATGACCAACTTGATCGAGTCCACCTTTCCATACACGGAATGGGACCAGGCGCGCCGACGCATCGAGGAGTTGACCAATCCACAATCCGTCGGCTGGCAACAACCGTCACCCACCGGCTACCCACCCCAGGCGGAGCCGGCGGATAGCGTGTTCGGCAACCTGATACCGGTGCTGATCTTTAGCATGCTGGCCCACAACATGTTCTGGGGCACTGGAGGCTGGATGCTGCCCAGCACGATGGGCGACCCGGCGTCGCCGGAGCCACTGTTCGGCGATAGCAGCCTATTCGAGGCGAGCAACCCGGACGACTCCGGTGGCTTCGACTTCGGTGACTTCGGAGGAGACTTCTAGCCCCAGCGGCCTACACAGACAAAAGGCACATCTTCTCCTCGCAGGCCCAACGCACCAACCACGACGGCCACGCCGCCGGAGGAGCCTGAGCTGCTGCAAGCGGCCTGGCTCACCACGCCCACAGCAGCTCAGGCGCGAATGCACGCATCTGCAAACGCGCGCTTGCTCGCGTTTCGGCGAACCAGGCCCCTCGCAAACAGCAGATACTCTCCCGGCCGGATGCCTGCAGTCGTCCCAACCCAGACGCCTCACCCAAAGCTCCGGCTGATGTGCGACGCATATAATCATCGCGCGCCCGAGGTGGCTAGGCGTTGACCTGGCGTAGCAGGCAGGTTCAGCAGCCCGACCGCCTCCGGTGTAAGCGTAGGCAGACGTCATGCACACCACCACGCTCTTCACAGCCAAGTCGCGGCCGAGCTTTCTCCGGCAGCACTACCAGACCATCATCACGCTGTCCCTGCTGGCTGTAGACGTGTTCAGCATCGCGCTCAGTTTCTTCATCGCCTATCGGCTGCGCTTGCTGATCCCATTACCCGAGCCGGCGCGCAGCGTGCCGGGCTTCACCCAGTTCCTGCCTCTGCTCGCCCTGCAGATCGTCGCCATCGTCGGTGCTTTCTTCTTCGGCAAGATGTATCACCGGCGCCGCACACGCTACAGTACCGACGACCTGACGACCATCTTCTCCGCCGTCTCGATCGGCACGCTGATCAGCGTGGCTCTGGTCTCGCTCACCTTCAAGGGCGAGTCCGCGATCATGGACTTTCCGAGGGTGATGGTGATCTACGCATGGTTGCTCACCATCGGCATTGTGATGGTGGGACGCAGCCTGCAGGCGCGCGTCCAGCGCGCGCTGCAAATGCGTGGGGTCGGCCGAACGCGCGTCGTGGTGGTCGGCTCCGGCGAACCAGCGGCGACGGTCCTGCAGCGCATCGAGCAAAATCCCCGCCTGGGGTACGACATCGTCGGCCTGGTGCCATACGACGGCCAGAAGCCGTGGTACGACGTGCGGCTGCTCGGCTCACTGGACGATCTCTCGCGCCTGGTGTCGCGCGAAGCCGTGGACGAAGTCATCATTGCCCTGCCGGAAGCCAGCAGCGAGGACCTGCTGAACGTGATCTCCAGGTGTGATCGCAGTACGATCAGCATCAAGGTGCTGCCGGACCAGTTCCAGATCATGGCGGGACAGCTGAGCATCGGCGAGCTGAGCGGCCTCCCATTGCTGAACCTGCGCGACGTAGCGCTGCGTGGCTGGAAGCTATCGCTCAAGCGCGCGGTGGACCTGATCGGTAGTGCCTTGGGGCTGGTGCTGCTCTCGCCGTTCATGTTCCTGGTCGCTATCCTCATCAAGCTCGACTCACCTGGCCCGGCGCTGTATTCACAAGAGCGGATGGGGTTGGACGGCAAACGCTTTCACCTCATCAAGTTTCGCACCATGCGCACGGATGCCGAGCAGAACGGACCCGGCTGGACCAGGCGCGACGATCCGCGCAAGACGCGGCTAGGGGCGTTGCTGCGTCGCACGAACATTGACGAGCTGCCGCAGCTCATCAACGTGCTGCTCGGGGACATGAGCCTGGTCGGTCCACGGCCGGAGCGTCCGGTGTTCGTCGAAGAGTTTCGCAAGCGCAGCCCACGCTACATGGAGCGCCACCGCGAGAAAGCCGGTATGACCGGCTGGGCACAGGTCAATGGCCTCCGTGGGGACAGCTCGATTGAGGAGCGCACGAAATACGACTTGTGGTACATCGAGAACTGGTCGGTGTGGCTCGACATCAAGATCATCCTGATGACGATCTGGCAGACGATCTCCGGTGAGCACGAGAACGCGTATTGAAGCGAGTCGGACAAGCGCCGACGCTGCGCCTCGATCGTCCAACCCGCGATTCGTCGGGCATGCGCTTCTCAGGCTGCCTGCTCACGCGGCAACTCGATCTTGTTCACCAGGCCCTTCGGCTCGCCGCCCAATGGCTGGCCTGGCGCCAGCCGGCTCGGCTTCCACTCCCCCTTCGCGCGGCTGCCGTCATAGCGCAACACAGCGTGGCTGCGGCTGCTTTCGTGTAGCGTCTCGATGTATTGCTCGCCGAACAGCGGCTCGGTGTAGCCCAGCTGGGCCCGCGCTTTCTCCGACAGGCCGGGGGTGAAGGGCGAGAACAGCACAGTCAGCGAGTCGATCACCCGCGCTGCGACGTAGAGCTGGGTTCCGGCGCGCGCCTCGTCGGTCTTGATCGTCTTCCAGGGTGCCTCGAAGTCGAGATACTGATTGGTCGCCGTCGCCAGGTCGAGCACTTCGTTCAGCGCATCGCGCAGCTTGACGGCGTTCAGCTTGTCGCCGACCGAGTCGAAAGCTTGTTCGACCTTCGTGATCAGCGCTCGATCAGCCTCGGTCAACTCACCAGGCTGCGGGATTCGGCCTGCGAAGTTGCGCCAGATCTGAGAGAGCGTGCGCTGGATCAAATTGCCCCATTTGGCCAGCAACTCGCTGTTGTTGCGCTGGGCGAAGTCGGCCCAACTCCAGTCGCTGTCCTTGGTCTCCGGCATGATGAGCGAGAGGTAGAAGCGCAGTGGATCGGCGCCATACTTCTGCGCCAGGTCAATCGCATCGAGCGAGACGCCCAGGCTCTTGCTGAATTTCTGGCCGCCCAGGTTGAGATACTGGTTGGCCGGCACATCGTAGGGCAGGTTGAACTTTACCCCGCTGCCCTCCGCAGGGAGGTCGGGGGCAGTTTCATCCCAGGGACCGCCCAGTCGCTGCATGCCGATCAAGACCGCCTGCCACAGCACGGTGTGGAACAGGATGTTGTCTTTGCCGATGAAGTTGTCCGGCTGATACCAGAACTCCTTCCATGCATCGGGCTGGCCGGTCACTTTGGCCCACTCGACCGTCGCCGACAGGTAGCCGAGCAGCGCCTCGTACCACACGTAGATGCACTTGCCCTCTGCGCCCTCGACGGGAATGGGAATGCCCCAGGTCAGGTCGCGCGTGAAGGCCCGAGGCTCCATCTCCTCAGCGTAGCGGCGCGAGAACTCCAACACCGTGGGTCGCCAGTAGTCGTCCTTGTCGGCCAGGTAGGCCAGGACCGCTTCGCGCAACGCAGGCAGGTCGAAGAAGTAGTGCTCGCTTTCCCGAATCGTCAGCGTATCCTCGGGATGGTTGCGGCTGCGCGGGTTGATGAGCTGGGTGCCATCGAGGAGGTTACCACAGTTATCACACTGATCGCCGCGCGCTTTGTCGTAGCCACAGATCGGGCACGTGCCCTCCACCAGCCGGTCGGGTAGGAACTTGCCCTGCATCTCCGAGTAAAGCTGTTTTTGGGTGGCCTTGAACAGGTATCCGTTTTCCAGCAGCCGGCGGAACATCTGCTGGCCGATGGCATGGTGGTTTTCCGTGTCGGTATGCGTGAACAGGTCGTATGAGATGCCCAGCAACCGCTGCGTCTCCAGGAAGCGACCGTGGAAGAACTCGAAGACCTCGCGTGGGGTCTTGCCTTCCTTGTCGGCGCGCACGACGATCGGCGTGCCATGTGCGTCGCTGCCGCTGACCATCACCACGCGATTGCCCTTCAGGCGCTGGTAACGTGCAAAGATGTCGGCAGGGAGATACGCGCCAGCCACGTGCCCGACGTGCAGGTCACCGTTGGCATAGGGCCAGGCGATGCATATAAGGATGTTTTCCATGGGTGATTTGGGTGATTGTTGAACAGTACGGATAACGGAAGTTGGTGATCAGCGATCAAGGCTCCAAATAAAGAACCGCCCGGCGAATGCGCGGGCGGTTGATCTTTCGGACCGGTGGGCTGTCGAACGTGACGACACTCGTCTAGCCCGCGCGCCGTTGCACGCCGGGCATGCGCATCGAAACGAAGATGTGATTCGAACGACCCATCGTCATCGGAACAGAATCATACCGCATGCCGTGCTAAAATCAAGCGTAGCGAGGTGTGGCGCAGCCTGGTAGCGCACTTGCATGGGGTGCAAGGGGTCCCGAGTTCAAATCTCGGCACCTCGACCTGACGAAGCCCGAGTGTCGTTCATGGACGCTCGGGCTTCTAGCATACTGCCAGGTCCTGGATGAGACGTGGCCGTTCCACACGCCGTGCCCGATTTCGCGGGCATCCAGCTTCGAACCCCCTGTTGAACCTGGATTCCCGACTTCACAGGAGGGACGCGCCCCCACTGCCCGCCTTTGCGGAAACAAGCCCTCGCCCTCCGCGAGGACAAGCCCTCGCCCTCCGCGAGGACAAGCCCTCACAGGAACGGCGTTGCACGTTCCGGCAGATGGACACGACTTGATTCAAAAATCGAAGGCCTGCCCACGCCTTGGCATGTGCACTTGCCTGACGCCCAAATCGGTCAACCCCTCCGCCAGCGCACGCATCGGCCCAATCTCGCCGTGCACCAGAAAGACGCCGCGCAAGGTGCGGGCCCGCGGCCGCACCCAATCGAGCAGCTCGTCGCGATCGGCGTGGCCGCTGAATGCCTCGATGCGACGTATCTCGGCGCGCACGGTGAACTCGTCACCCAGGATCTTCACATAGCGTTGGCCGTCCAAGATGCGCCGCCCCAGGGTATCCTGGGCCTGGAAACTGACGAACAGAATCATGTTCCTGGGATCCTCGATCGTATGGCGCAGGTGATGCAACACGCGCCCGTTTTCGGCCATGCCGGAGGCGCTGATGATGACAGCCGGCCCATCCAGGTCGTTCAACGCTTTGGAATCTTCGACGCGCCGAATGTAGGTCAGCCGCTTGAAGCCAAACACGTTGCCATCGGCGTCCTCGGTCAACGTCCTCCTGGTCTCATCGTCATAGCACTCCGGATGGGTACGAAAGGCTTCCGTCACATTCACCGCCAGCGGGCTATCGACGAAGACCGGCACGTTGGGCATCTGGCCGCGGTTGACCAGGTCGTTCAGGCGATACACGATTTCCTGCGTGCGCCCGACGGCAAACGCCGGTATCACGACCTTGCCGCGCCGATTGACGACGTCGCTGATCGCGCGTTGCAAATCCGGCGTCGCTTCGTCGACCGGCGGGTGCACGCGGTCACCATAGGTGCTTTCGAGGATGAGGTAGTCTGCCTCGGGCATCGGCGTCGGATCGCGCAGGATGGGCAACCCGCGCCGGCCCAGATCACCGCTGAAGCACAGGCGCACGGTGCGACTGCCCTCGGCCAGTTCCAACAGCGCCCACGCCGAGCCGAGCATGTGGCCGGCATCACCGAAGGTCGCCCGCACATGTGAGGTGACCGGGACCCAGCGCTCGTAGTCATAGCTGACGAAACGACGCAGCGAACGCTCGGCGTCCGCCAGGGTATAGATGGGTTCCAACAGTCGAGGGGACTCGCGATGTCGGTTGAGGTAGCGTACATCTTCCTCCTGGATGGCGCCGGCGTCGCGCAGCATCACGGCGCACAGGTCGCGCGTGGCATGTGTGCAGACGATATCGCCGCGAAAGCCGCTCTTGGTCAAATTGGGAATGTTGCCGGAGTGGTCAATGTGCGCATGCGATAGCAGCAGTGCGTCCACCGCCCGCGCGTCATAGGGCAGGTGCTGATTGACGGCGTACGATTCGGCGCGCCGGCCCTGAAAGAGGCCGCACTCGAGCAGGATCTTGCTGCTTTCGACCTCGATCAGGTGCTGCGAACCGGTCACGGTTTGGGCGGCGCCCCAGAAAGTGATTTGCATGGTGGCTTTACGCAACAGACAGCGAGGGGATGGGCCTCACCTCCCGGCTGAGACCCTTCCAGCCTGCACCCGCGCTGGTGCTGGGGTGAACAGAATGGCTGATTGTTCGACGGATGTGCGTGAGTATAATTTCGCGATGTTCCAGCGCATGCGCAGTTGGGAGGCTGCTCGGGCATGATTGAAATGAATATCGAAAGCGTTCGCATCAGCCTGATGAGCACGAATCAAGTCGTGATCCTGAAAGAATCGGATGGCGAACGACGCCTGCCGATCTTCATCGGCAAAGCGGAGGGAGACGCGATCTCCCTCTACCTGAACGGCGTGGTCGTCCCTCGACCGCTGACACACGATCTCGCAGCCAGCATCCTCAACAAGCTCAACGCGCGCCTGAGCCATGTGCTCATCCACGACCTGCGCAACCAGCACTTCTACGCTTCCATCGTCATGCACATCGGAGATGATGAGGAACGGGAGATCGTCCTCGACGCCCGGCCGAGCGACGCAATCGCCATCGCCCTGCGCCTGGATGCCCCCATCTTCGTTGATGAGCATGTCCTGGACGAAGCCGGCGTCGAACCGATCGAAGAGCAGAGCACGTCCAACAAGGAAGATCTCGGCGCTTTTGGTGATTTCATCAGTTCGCTCGACCTCAGCGATCTGGACAAGGACAAATGAGGAGCGTCCTTCGTCCGATTCGCCTCAACGGCATTCAGGTCATGACCGAGGTCGGCTGCGCAGTGGCACCCGCGGCGCACAATGCGCCGCCTGGATGCAGGTAAGACACGAGGAGGCAAAATCGCTATGGTAGAAGTGAAGGTGGATGCGGTTCGGATCAACCTGATGGGCCCACATCGGGTCGTTATCTTGAAAGACCTGGAGTCCGAGCGCTTCTTGCCGATCTGGATTGGACAGGCCGAGGCCGAAGCGATCACCATCCATCTCAACCACACCAGGGTCGCCCGCCCGCTGACGCACGATTTGATCGTAAGCGCCATCCACGAGCTGGGCGCCACGGTGCGCTATGTGCTGGTCAACGACCTGCGAGACGACACGTTCTATGCCCAGCTGGTCCTGCGGACGCGCGATGGTAGAGACCTGGCCATTGACTCGCGCCCCAGCGATGCGATCGCTATTGCTGTGCGCGTCGGTTGTTCGATCTACGTAGACGACGACATCATGTCCAGGCACAGTCAGCAGGAAGAGGAGCCCGACCAGGAGGCGGAGGAAGATCTCGGCGCCTTCAAGGACTTCCTCGGCTCGCTGGACCTGGACGACCTGGACAAAAAGTAACCTTCCAACACCGCCGGCGCGAGCCACGCGCGTCCATCCGTCATGGGTGGATGGCCGCGTGGCTCTTTGTTTGCCTCGCCTCGTCACACCACCGAGATCCGCATGGAAGTCGTCATCGCACTGCATGCGCTATGCCTGATCCTGCTCTCGATATACGCGCTTCATCAAGGTGTGCTGCTGATGGCGTATCTTCATGCGCGGCAGCCCGCTCCACCCCCGGCATCCCGCAGGCACGCTCAGGGCGACGTCCCCACCGTCACCATCCAGATACCGCTGTTCAACGAACGCTATGTGGCCGAGCGGATCATCGCTGCAGCGATAGCACAAGACTATCCCCACGACAGGTTACACATCCAGGTGCTGGACGACTCAACCGACGACACGACGGAGATCGCGCGCCGAGCAGTGGAACGCGCGCGCTGGCAAGGCATCTGCATCGAGCTGCTACACCGCTCCAATCGCGTCGGCTACAAAGCAGGCGCGCTGGCGGAGGGCCTGGCCTCTGCCCGGGGTGAGTTGATCGCCATTTTCGACGCCGACTTCGTGCCGGCGCCCGACTTCCTGCGCCGGCTGGTGTGCGAGCGGCGCATCTTCGACGACCCGCGGATCGGTTTCGCGCAGGCGCGCTGGGATTACCTCAACCGCGACGCGAGCGCGCTCACCCGAGCCCAGGCCATGACGCTGGATGTGCACTTCATCATCGAGCAGCCAGTGCGCAGCAGCAGAGGCCTGCTCATGAACTTCAACGGCTCCGGCGGCCTCTGGCGACGGACCTGCATCGAGGATGCCGGCGGCTGGCACCACGATACCCTGACCGAGGACCTCGATCTGAGCTATCGCGCCGAATTGCGTGGCTGGCGCGGCGTCTACCTGGCCGACGAGTCGGCACCGAGCGAGCTGCCGAACGACGTGCTGGCTTACAAGCGCCAGCAGGCGCGCTGGGCGCGTGGCACCTTGCAGACGGTGCGTAAATTGATGCCGGGCATCCTGTCCTCTGCGCTGCCGGTGCACTGCAAGCTCGCCGCCTGGATGCACCTGACCGGGTATTTCATCCACCCACTCATCCTGGTGACGAGCATCACCGCGCCGCTCTTGATGCTGAACTCGCTGCTTGGCATGTCGCGCGGCCAATTCATCGGCCTGCCGATATGGGTGAACGTGATCAGCCTGCTCAGCCTTACGCCGATCGCCTCGATGTTCGTGGCGCACTCCGCCCGCAAACGCCCCTTGCTGCATTTCATACGCGACCTGCCGGCGTCTCTGATGCTTGGCATCGGCGTCTCCTTCTCCAACACCATCGCCATGCTCCAGGCGCTCTCCCAAAGGCACACCGGCGATTTCGTGCGCACGCCCAAACTGCGCGAAGGCATCCTGCGCGTTGCGCTCAAGTCCTACTCGCCTCGTCCGGATTGGACGATGTGGATTGAGCTGGGCCTGGCGCTGTATGTGGGCGGCATCGCGATCACGACGCTGCGCCTGGGCTATTGGCTGTCGGTCATCCCAATGCTGATCTACGTGCTGGCCTTCGGCGGCCTGTGGCTCAACCAGATGCTGAACGTGCTGCGCGAGCCGGAGTGTTGTTGAAGCTTCGAATACATCGTGTCCACTTGCCAGAGCATGCAATGGCATCGCCGCAAAACCGAAAGTCCTCGCAGAGGTCGGGCGTGGCGCGCAACGGACGAACGATTATTCGAGGCCCAGCAGGACGACCGGCGGGTTTGCTAATTTGCAGGGCCTATGCTAAAACGACACCAGTTCAGACTCAGGAGGCGAGATTCGACCACGCGCACGCGAGCCATGCGTCACCCCGGCGGCGAAGCTGCCGATCAACTCTCAGCTAGCACGTAATCCAGGAGGATAAGACCTAGTATGACCAAGAACAAGATTACCCGAAGGCAACTGTTGCGCTTGTCGGCCCTGGCCGGGACAGGCGCCGTCGTTGCTGCTTGCGCTCCGGCTGCCCCTGCTGCTCCGGCGGCACCCGCGGCTCCGGCGGCAGAGGCCACGACCGCACCCGCGCCGGAAGTCCAGATCCCCGAAGTGCCGCGCAACCAGACCATCGTCATGGGTTGGGGCGCCAGCGACTTCGACAACATCGGCGTGACCAGCCCCTTCGCCGCAGGCCACAACCACCAGAACTTCAACTCATCGCTGTGGGATCCGCTGTATTACTGGGCGGCGTTCTCCGACACGGTGTATCCGTGGCTGGCAGCCGGTGACCCCGAATACAACGCCGATTACACCGAGGTGACGATCAAGCTTCGCGACGGCATCGAGTGGAGCGACGGCACGCCCATCACCGCGAAGGACGTGGCCTTCACCGTCAACACCTGGCGCGACAACGACAAGCTGGACTATCACAGCCGCGTCGAGCCCTATGTGAAAGAAGCCGTTACCGTAGATGACAAGACGGTCAAGATCACCTTCAAGCAACCCTCACCGCGCTTCGTGTTCGACGTGCTCACCGCGCACTTCGACACCGGCCGCCCCATCGTCCCGGCCCACGTGCTGGAGAAAGAGGAGGACGTGACCGCGTTCAAGGGCGATCTGGACATGCCGCATTCCGGCCCCTACAAGCTGGTGTCATGGACCAATAACCAGAAGATCTTCGACCTGCGCGAAGACTGGTGGGCCATCAAGACCGGCTTCCAGCCCGTGCCAGACGTCAAGCGCGTGATCATGCAGCGCATCGGCGACGACATGGGCGTCGTGGCTCAACGCGTCGTGAACAACGAGCTCGACACCGCGCTGGACTTCCGCAACGACATCATCATCAACATCCTCAGGCAGAACCCCAAGGTCACCACCCACACCGGCGACAAGGAGCCACACGGCTACTTGGACTGGTGGCCGAACTCGCTGTGGATGAACCACGAGATCGAGCCGTTCAGCGACGTGCGCGTGCGCCGCGCGATCAACCGCGCGGTCGATCGCGACAAGATTGACGAGGTCGTCTACGGCGGCGCGCAGGTCAGCACGATCTATCCCTTCCCGCTGTATCCAGCCCTCCAGAAGTTCGCCGACTCCGACGGCGTCAAGGCGATCGTGGCCAAGTACGAGCCGCGCAAGTTCGACCTCGAAGAGTCCGCCAAGCTGATGGAAGAAGCCGGCTTCACGAAGAACGCCGACGGCCTGTGGGAGAAGGACGGCAAGACCGTGCCATGCCAGATCAGCGGCTTCGCCGGCATCCACGCCGACATCGTGCCGGTGTTGTCCGAGATGCTGCGCCAGGCAGGCTTCGACACCGGCGAAGGCCCCGACTTCTCACCCGAAGCCTACAACAACATGGCCAACGGCCGGCCGGGCCTGTACATGTTCGGCCACGGCGCCAGCCTGCGCGACCCGTTCGCCGTCTTCGAGCTGTTCAACACCAAGCCGACCGGCAACGTGGCCGGCAGCAACAACTTCTCGCGCTACAACAACCCCGAGTTCGAGAAGCTGGTGCTGGAAATGGCGAAGTATCCCGCGGGCGACCCCAAGTTCGACGAGCTGGCGCTGCAAGCCATGGAGGTCTACTACAAGGACGTCATCAACGTGCCGATCATCCAGTGGCTGCACCGCATCGCCTACAACCAGACCTACTGGGTGAACTGGCCGACCGAGGCCAACCCCGGCGAGGGCTACAACGGCGCCTTCTGGCACTGGACCGGACCGCGCGTGATCTGCGCCCTGAAGCCTGCCAGCTAGACTCGAAGCGTGCGCAGGGTGTTCCCAAAACCGAGCGCGTCATCGCCCTGGCCTCCCTTGCGGGAGGCCAGGCTTTCTCTGCCCTCAGCGCTTCGCTTTTCAGCTATGATCTCTCGTATACTTCGTCTCGAGCAATCCGATGAGACTGGCATATCTGGTTAGGCGAATTCTCTTTCTGTTGGCGGTGATCTGGGTTGCCGCCACGATCGTCTTCTTCATCCCCCGCCTGTCCACCCGCAATCCGATCCGCGAGCGCTTTGCCGAAATCGCGCGTTCGACGGGATTCGCCCCGAAGGACCTGGAACAAATCATCGCAGCATACGAGGTGAAGTTCGGGCTGGACAAGCCGTTGCTACAGCAGTATCTGGAGTACATGGGAGGCGTGTTGCGCGGCGACCTCGGGCCCTCGTTGACGCGGTTCCCCAAGACCGTGCTGGAGCTGATCCTGTCCGCGCTGCCATGGACGATCGTGCTGCTTATGCTGACGACGCTGATTTCATTCGTCCTGGGCAACCTGCTCGGCGCACTCGCCTCATGGCCCCGCAGCCCGAAATTCGTCAAAGGCCTGATGGCGCCGCTGATGATGCTACAGGCCGTGCCGGCTTACCTGCTGGGCCTGTTATTGATCTTCTTCATCGCATTTCGCCTAAAGTTGCTGCCCATGGGCGGCGCCTACTCCCAAGGCGTCACCCCATCGCTCACGCTGGAGTTCATCCTCGACGCAGCACGGCATCAAATCCTGCCGGCCATCTCGCTGATCCTGGCTTCGCTCGGCTTCTGGGCGCTGGGCATGCGCGGCATGGGCATCACCATCCAGGGTGAAGACTACGTGAACTTCGCCGAGCACAAGGGGCTGCACCCGCGCACGATTTTCAGCCAGTACTACGTGCGCAACGCATTGCTGCCCCAGATCACCGGCCTGGCGCTGGCCTTCGGCAGCGTCATCGTCTCGGGCGTCCTGGTAGAACAGCTATACGGCCTGCCCGGCCTGGGTGGCCTGCTGGGAGACGCGATTCTGAAGAACGACTACTTCGTCATCTATGGCATCACCCTCTTCGTCATCCTCTCGATCGCGATCTTGATGTTCCTGGTTGACCTGGTTTATCCGTTGCTTGATCCTCGGATACGTTACGAATCAAGATGACGCAAATCGCTGCTGTCGGCCCCCAACCAGAAGCTCGTCAGCAAGTCCGCTACGAGCAACCCTCGCGCCTGACGCTCATGCTGCGCTACCTGCGGCGTAACAAGAGCCTGGTCATGGGACTGGCCATCGTGCTTGCCCTGACGTTGTTCACGGTGATCGGCTCGCTCACCATTGACACAGAGAAGCGCGCCTATCCCCTGGCTGTGAAGCCCAAACAACCACCCAGCATCGAGTATCCTCTCGGCACCGACTTCTTCGGCCGCGACCTGCTAGCCGTGATGGTGCGCGGCATCTGGCAAACAGCAGTAATCGGCCTGATCGCCGGCGCCATCGGCACCGGCGTCGGCGTCATCCTGGGCTTTCTTTCCGCCTACTACGGCGGCGTGGTTGACACGACCATCCGCGCCATCACGGAAGTGCTGTTACCCATCCCTGCCTTCCTGATCCTGGTGATCATCGCCGGCTCAATAGACCGTAGATCGGTCACCATTTACACCATGGCGATCATCGTGTCGCTGCTGGCATGGATGGGCCCAACGCGCATCATGCGCGCCCAGGTGCTCACGCTCAAGGAGCGGTTGTTCGTCAACGTGGCCCGCCTCTCGGGGATGAGCAACCTGGAGATCGTCTTCAAGGAAATCCTGCCGAACATGCTGCCCTTCATCCTGGCCAGCTTCGTGAGCGGCGTGTTCGCAGGCATCTTCGCCTCGTTCGGCCTGTCGGTACTCGGCCTCGGACCGTTGCGCGAGCCACTCATCGGCAATACGATCTGGTTTGCCCAACAACAGGCTGCCTTCTTCAACGGATGGTGGTGGTGGCCACTGTGGCCGTCACTCGCGTTGGTGCTGATCTTCGTGTCGCTGACGCTGATCAACGTCGGCCTGGACGAGCTGGCGAATCCGCGCGTGCGGAGGACCGAATGACGAACCAATCCCCCGTCCTGCGCGTGATCGATCTCCAGGTCAGCTACTACACCGAGGCCGGCCGGGCGCTGGCCCTCGACCACGCCAGCCTGGAGCTGTATGCGGGTGAGAAGCTGGGCATGGTGGGCGAGTCGGGCTGCGGCAAGTCCACCATGGCCCTGGCGATGATGCGTATGATCAAGCCGCCCGGCCGCATCGAAGGCGGCCAGGTGTTTGTCGGCGACACCGAACTGACCGCGCTGTCCGAAGAGCAAATGCGCAAAGCACGCCTGAGCCTGATCAGCTACATCCCACAGGGAGCGATGAACTCGCTCAACCCCGTGCTGCGCATCGAAACGCAGATGCGCGACGCCATCAAAGAGCACAAGCCGGAGATGAGCAACGCCGAGATCCAAGAGCGCATCTACAGCGCGCTGGAGTCGGTGGAGCTACGGCGCAGCGTGGCGCGCATGTACCCGCACGAGCTCAGCGGCGGCATGAAGCAGCGCGTATGCATCGCCATCGGCATCCTGCTCGGGCCGAAAGTGATCATCGCCGATGAGCCAACGAGCGCGCTCGACGTGGTCACCCAGCGCCAGGTGATGGAGACGCTCGATCGCGTGCAGAAACAACTGGGATCGGCAGTCATCCTGATCGGCCACGACATGGGGCTGATGGCCCAGTTCGTGGACAAGGTCGCGGTGATGTACGCCGGCAAGTTCACCGAGATCAGCCCGGTGCGCGACATGTTCACCAACCCGATGCATCCCTATGCCCGCGCGCTGATCGAAAGCCTGCCGACGCTCAGCAACAAGGGTGTCTTCAAAGGCATCCCCGGCCTGGCGCCATCGCTGATCCGTCGCCCACCCGGATGTGCTTTCCACCCGCGGTGCGCGCACGCAATGGAGATTTGCAAGACGGTCGTGCCCACCCTCGAACGCCTGAACGACGGCCGGCTCGTTTCCTGCCACCTGTACGATCGGGAAGGCAATCTCACCATCCCCGAATTGAGAATGGCAAGTTGAGGACCCACAATGCCGCAAGGCAGCCCTGCGTTCTCACCAACTATGACACCCCTACTCGAGTTTCGCAACGTCACGAAGATCTACACCAAGGGATTGCTCTCACGAACCGCGACAACGGCGCTGGACGACGTTTCGCTCAAGATCGAAGACGACCAGCCCACGATCTTGACGGTGGCCGGCGAGAGCGGCAGCGGCAAGACCACGCTGGCCATGCTGTTGCTCGGCTTCATCGTGCCAACTCGCGGACAGATCCTCTACAAGGGCAAGGACATCACCAAGCTGCAAGGTGAGGAGCGGGTCACCTTCCGCAAAGAGGTTCAAGCCGTCTTTCAGGACCCGTTTGCGGTGTTCAACCCGTTCTACACAGTGGATCATCTGCTGACCGTGCCGATCGAGAAATTCAAGCTCGCCCGCACCCGGAGCGAAGCGCGCGACAAGATGGACGAGGCGTTGAGCGCCGTCGGCCTGCGCCCCGAGGACGTCTTGGGACGCTTCCCTCACCAGCTCTCCGGCGGCCAGCGGCAACGCATCAACGTGGCGCGGGCATTGCTGCTCAAGCCGCGCCTGCTGGTGGCCGATGAACCGGTTTCGATGGTAGACGCCAGCCTGCGCGCGACCATCCTGGAGAGTTTGCGCAACCTCAACCGCGAATACGGCATCTCGATCATCTATATCACGCACGACCTGACCACGGCTTATCACGTGGCCAACTCGATCATCGTGCTGTATCGCGGTTCGGTGATGGAAGCAGGCAGCATAGATCAGGTGATCAAAGACCCACAGCATCCCTACACGCGCCTGCTGATCGACTCGATCCCCTGGCCGGACATCAACCGCAAGTGGGGACAAACGGAAATCGTTGCACGGGAACAGGAACACGGTAGCATCGAGACCGGTTGCAAGTTCACCTCGCGTTGCCCGTTCGTGATGGACAAGTGCCGGCAGGCACAGCCGCCGCTGTATCGGCTCACTGCCGATCAGGTGGCAGCGTGTTATCTCTACGATCAACAGCCCATCGTCGAATGCGAGCGGTTGAGCGAAGTGCTGCCGGTGTGATCGTTGCCTTTGCATTCGACACATCGGCGATACACGTCGCAGGGGCGACCGAATTGGTCGCCCCTACCAAAGGATGTTGCGCGTTTCAGTTTCTCAGCTCAAATTCTCGAAGATACCCGCCGCGCCCATGCCGCCGCCGATGCACATGGTCACCATGCCATAGCGGGCGCCCCGCCGCTTCATCTCGTTGAGCAGGCTGACGGTGAGCTTGGCCCCGGTGCAACCCAGCGGATGGCCAAGCGCAATCGCACCACCGTTGACGTT
>FWWM01007720.1_pt1 | contig 21324 bp, 20 predicted proteins | sample 2228351 | NCBI WGS metagenome assembly FWWM01 (sample SAMEA103939774, study PRJEB20133) | metagenome
GCAGCGCCGGCGGCAGAGGAAATCGCACCAAAAAGCTGCCTGCGCGCTTGACTTCCTGGGGTTCTAAATGGGTCCCGTTGACCCACATCTCAAGCTGCAACGGGACCGGCGCGCCCGGTACGCCTGGCAGAAAGCCTGACACCGCGATCGCCTCGGCTTCCGAGCAGCGCCGCAGCAGGACTCGCGTCTCACCGGCGATCCATCGGTCGGCGTAGACGCCGGTCAGGTACGGGGCCTCCCATGCCCGCGCATCCGATAGGTCGAGGCGGCACGGCGGCGCCAGCTTCTGATACTCGTGCTCCGTCACTACTTCGATCCTGGAGACCGCCAGATTCAAGCGGCGAGAGTCTTTCGGAACCCATCGGTTGAAAAGCCCCCACGGTTTGGGCTCCGGCTGAGCGTTATCGGGCAGGGAAAGTCGTAAACGGGTCAGAAAGCCGCGTGCTTGAAACGGCCTGGATACGAAAGCGCCGACGCCTGAGATCGCGACCTCGTCCGCTTTCTCACCATTGACCCATAGAGTGATGACGCGGTCAGGCTCCTTCCTGCCGTAGCCGGCCACCACGGTCAGTCGCAAGCGCAGTCGCTGGGCGCTCGGTTTGAGGAGAAGAATCTCTCCGTTCGAACGTAACCAGCGGAATCTGCGTTGCCAGAAGAACGGACTGTTCGAGTATCCCTCCAGGCGATACCAGCCTTTTCCGAGAACGATAAAGTCGCGCACGGCGTCCATGGGGACTAACTGGAATTTGTCGTTCCGCCAGATCGGCTGCGTTTCCCGAAAAGCAGTCACGTCGTAGTTGGGGGCCGACCATGTGAGCAGATAAGAGGCGCGCTCCGCACCGGCGGCGGCAACCGCTTCGGAGGGATCCGCCTCCTCAGGAGAGAAACTCAAGTAGGGGACCGCTGCCAGGTTGCGCCGTCGCAAGTAAGTGATGGCCCAACGCTGCACGATCGGATCCGGGACCGCCACCAGGATGCGCGCGTCGGGACCGACGGCTTCCGAGAGGGACCGCAGGGCGTCAAAATCGCCGGCTTTGAAGCCCGCCATGCTCTTACCGGCCAATCGGGAGTCCTCGAGACAGCCGGCGCCCAGGCGCAGCGTCCAGAAGACATTGAATGCTATCAAGGGCGCCAGAACCCAGCAGGCCTTCCAACTCCAGCCGCAATTCTGTGGCTTGCGCAGCAAGAACACGACGCCGATCACGAGGCATGAAAACATCAAGGGGTTGATCCAGGCTGCAAACTTGAAAACGCCGTAGGCGTTGTCCCGCAGTAGCAAATACAAGAGTGCCGCGAGCGATAACCCGGCCTGCACCCGCACCGCAACGGGCAGTACAGGCCTGATCAGGCTCGCGATCAGGAAGGCGAACAGCAAGGCGGCCAGCCCGAGCACAACCCAAAACCCGATCTCCGACGGCGCCATCGGCGATCCCCAAGCCAGAGGCGGCACGGACAGGCCCCAGAAGAAGGGTAGAAGTTCCTCGGTCAGCGCAAAGGCAAACGACAGGAGAACCTCCTGTCCCGTCAGGCTCGTCTGGAGTCGTGAACTGGTAGCCTCGGCGATCGCGCGCCGAACGGTCGCCAGGGTGAGCGAGGGGAAAGCTGCCAGCATCAGGACGGCGACCACCAGGGTCGCCCGGGACACGGTGCGCCACGTGGTGGTTCCCTTCGCCAACGCCGTGAGCGCCGCACTTCCCAGCAGCATGGCCAGCAAGGGAAGGGAAGCGTAATAGCCGAAACAGGCTCCGGTGCACAGCAGCGCGCTCAGCAGCATCAGCCGTCTTCGTCCGCTCTCGAGCGCCGCGGACCACAACGCCAACGCGGCCGGCAGCAGCGCCATCAAAGTAAGCGCTCCGAGGGACTGGAGATAGAAGGTGTAACCCACCAGGCAACCGCTTGCTGAAACGATCATCGCCAGGATCGCCCATCGGCGCTCTGCTTTCAGCACCAGCGTGCAGAAGAGAAAAACCGAAGCCGGCGCGGCAAACAACAGACCGGAGGAAACTACGTCATGCAACTTCAAAAGGCTCACCCCCGTGAGCTGCGCCACCTGGAGTGCGAGAAATCCTGCTCCGAACAGGTGTGCGAATTGCGCGTTGGGCCAGAACGTTACCGAACCTGTAACTCCCGTTTGATAGCCGTAGTCTCGTAGATCTTCGAAAGCCGCTAGAGTAAACGCGGCGTCGGCGTTGCCGAAACCGAAATAGGAGTTGTATCCCTGGTAAAGTAGAGGCCACGCCCCCAACAACAGGCCCGCCAGACAGACGCCTAAGGGGACCAGGCCTTGCACGATTTCCTGCCGACTCAGACGCCTGTCGCGAGGAACTGAGAGTAGCGAAACCGCAATGGCGCCGGCACAGATCCAGGAAGTTGTCCTGCCCGTGAAACCTTGGCTCGCGAACAAATGGGCCACCACGATGTAAGTAGCCAACCCGACGACTGGAATGGCGACCAATCGGGAAGGCTTGGCATCCCGCTCGAGCAGCCAAAGGGTGGGTGCATAGCCCGCGCCGAAAATAATGCCGAGGGTGATGAGCACGAGCACAAGGGTCATCACCGTAAGGCCCTCGAGACACGCCGAACAGCGGCCGACCTCACGTGGACCCTCCGGATGCCGCAGCGCTCCGCGCCCGCGCCACGGCGGCAGCCCGCACGGGCGCCGGAGCCTCCTCCGAGAGCTTCACTTCTCGAAGCAGGTAGCAGACGCGGCGAGCTGCCGGCCCCCGACGCTCCGGCCAGAAACTGCGGGACGCCCGCAGCGTGAGATTGAGGACCTGGTCCTGAAGTTCCGGCGGGACGGGAACACGGATCTCGAACTCCCCTGTGCCGAAGCTCCGTTGCGCGAGCTCACGGCCGTTCGCTGTGACAGCCAGGCGTTGTTCGCGAATCGGACAGTGCGGCAGGGCGCCGCGAATCAAGATCTCCCTCTGCCCGGGCGGCGGCAGCATAAACCTCGCTCTGGGCGCGGCCCAGCCGTCCGGATACCAACCCTGAGCCCGCAAGATAATTCGGCCAATCCAATAGGCAGTGGCCATCATGATCCATGCCTGCAATTTCTCCGAAGGCCATTGCAACAGCCGCGGCGTCATTGCCTGGATTCTCTGGCGCCAGATTCTTCTGTACGTCTCCAGCCCGTAGACAAGATAACCGGGAGGATAGCGCATCCCGGTGTGACGCCTGAGCACTTCTCTGATTTCACGGATGCGCGCCGCGCCGCCGGAGAAGGATTTTGCCTCCTGATACTCTCTGAGGCAGCCCATATACTCGGGAATATAAGTAAGACCATAACGTTTGCCGATGCGGATCAGGATGTCCCAATCCATGGCATAGTGCAAGTTTTCGTCTAAGTATCCGACTTCTTCGAAGACGCGCTTGCGAAAGTAAACCGTTTGCTGGAGAACATAGTCCGACAAATGCACGAGTCTCCAGAGATCGAAGGGCTGCGTATGCGGGAAGCGTCCGGTGACGGCGCCCTCTCGGTCTATGAGGTAACCCTCTCCGTAGACCGCCATGATCGAGGAATCGGCTTCGAAGTAGCGGACTGCGGTGCGGACAGCGCCCGGCAGAATGAGATCGTCGGAGTTCAACCAGGCAACGATCTCGCCCCGAGCCATGCGGAAGCCCTTGTTGATGGCATGCGATTGGCCGCGGTCTTTTTCGGAAATCCATGTGAGCCGGCCCGCATACTCGCGAACCACGGCTGCGGTCTCGTCCGTCGAGCCGCCGTCCATGATGATGTATTCGATGTGCGGATAATCTTGACTTAGAACGCTCTCGATGGTGGCGCGAATGAATCGCCCCTGATTGTAGGAAGGCGTGACGATGGTCACCAACGGCGCCGACATGGCAGTGCGACGAATTCTCTAGGGCGGCGGACGATCCCGGTGTTAGCGGGGATTTCGGACGCGCTCATGGTTCCGCTCCCCAACAGGGCATCTCGAATAACCGGCCCATCCATCTCAGGCGGAAGCCGGCCTCGCGCCACAAACGCATCAAGGACTCGGTGGTGTGCACCCAGAGATGGGAGAGCGGATTGAAAACGTCTCGCGAGGTGCGGGCGGCTTCGTCGGAGTCAATCACCGGGCAATGAAGCAGCACCCTGCCCCGCGGGTCTAATCTGGCCCGGATCTCCCTGACAAAAGCCCGCGGATCGGGCACGTGCTCCAGGACGTCAATCGCCACGATGAGTTGGAAAGTCCCTTCCGACAGCGGCGGGAGAGTTCCAACAAATACCGGTAAACCTGTTTTTTCTCGAACCCAGGCAGCGACCCTGGGATCCATCTCGGAGGCCGACGCGTCATAACCCGCCAGCGAGGCCTCGCGCAGCAGCCTGCCGTTCCCACATCCGATCTCCAGCAGGCGCGCCGGAGGCGGGCAAAGCTGCCGCATCCAATCCAAATACTGAGGGATGCGATCGGTCATGTCGCGCTCGTATCGCTCTTCGATCGGCGGACAGTGATAGGCAGCCTGATACTCCCTCCAGTAATACTCCCTGTAAAAGATTTCCAGACTTGCCCATGTGGGACGGAACTCGACCGCCTTGCAGCCGCAGCTCGAACACCGTCGGTACACGCCGAAGTTTTCCCAGGGATCCAGCCGGCCTCCGCACCAGCAGCGCTTCACCGCTTCAAACGTCATCCTTTCCACGATCGGCTCGATCCCCGGCGCCGCCTGGCTCAGGACGGCGCGCCGGATTTCTCGCTGCGCCGGCTCCTCCGGCCGGTTACTCTGTTCGCACATCGGCGGAAAAATCGGGGCTATCTTATGCTCCCGAACTTCGTCACATTCTAACATCCGTCGCCGCCTGGTGATATCCGAGTCACGGTTTGCCAGACGCGCGTTCTGTGAGCGGCGGTTGCGCCATACGCTACAGATTGCTCCGTAGGTTGTCATGTCCTCGCCCGGCGCCACTCTCTGAGGCGGCGCACCATGTAACGGAGCAGGCTTTCCTGGCGCAGCGTCGTAAGTTCCGAGCGCACCGCGCCCAGCTCGGCGCGCGTGGTCTCCAGTGCCTGCGTGGTTTGCTCCAGAGCGGCGAGCCGCTCGGCGGCGGCCTGCTCCAGCGTCCGGATGACGCTGCTCAATTCCTGCTCGCGCTGCGCAGCCCGGCGGCGTTCTTCTTCGAGTGCCTGCGTGGTTTGCTCCAGAGCGGCGAGCCGCTCGGCGGCGGCTTGCTCCAGCGTTCGGATGACGTCGCTCATCTCCTGCTCGCGCTGCGCGGCGCGGCGGCGTTCTTCTTCGAGTGCCTGCGTGGTTTGCTCCAGAGCGGCGAGCCGCTCGGCGGCGGCCTGCTCCAGCGTCCGGATGACGTCGCTCATCTCCTGCTCGCGCTGCGCGGCGTGGCGGCGCTCTTCCTCGAGTGCCTGCGCAGTTTGCTGTAGGGCGGCGAGCCGCTCGGCGGCGGCCTGCTCCAGCGTCCGGATGACGTCGCTCAATTCCTGCTCGCGCCGGGCGGTTTCTTCCCGGAAGCGAGCTGCGTCGGCCTGGAGCGCCAGGATCGAGTTCAGGCGCTCGTGTCTGTCGCGCTGGGTGACGCGATACCGCGCACTGGCGGCCGCGATGAGTTCTTCGACCTCGTCGCGGACACCGGGCACAACGCGGACCTGCGGCTGCTCCGGCGGTCTTTCCAGCACCTCCTGCAACGCATTCATCACGGCCTCGACTGGAATTCCCGTCACACAGAAAGCTTCCCCGAATACGCAATCCCAGTCGCAGCCAAAGCACGGCAGTGGGCGAACGATGGCGATCGAGCCCTGCGACCAGGTGCGGTAGGCCGGCCAGTGGCCGCCGCCGAAAACGACGACGCCGGGAACGCGGTAGGCAGCGGCCACGTGGGCCGGTCCGGTGTCGTTGCCCAAATAGGCGCGGCTGTCAGCCACCAAGCCCAGCAGCAAGGGCAGCTCGTCATCCCCGCCCGCAAAAACGGCGCAACCCGGCACGCTCGCCGCGAAGGCGCGCAGTTCCGGTTCTTCTCGCCGGCTGCCGACGATGAGAATTTCTAGATCGAACTCCTCGCGCACACGGGTGAGCGCCAGGCGGAATCTCTCCTGGGGCCACCGCTTTAGGGCCACCGCGCCGCTGCCCACCGGACAACAGGTCAGATAACGTCCCCTCCGCAGCCCGAGACTCGAAAGCCTCTGCTCAGCCTGCTTTCTGATCCCGTCATCGAGCGTCCAGGGGAAAGGATCCGCCGGCGGCACGCCGAGATAGTGCAGGATCTTTTCGTAGCGTTGCCCCTCGCTCAGGGAAGCTTCGGCCTGTGGCCCTTCGAAGTGTGGAGCGCCGACTCCGAAGTGCCGCAGCACGAGGGGCAACAGTCCTTGCGGCTTCGGAACATCCGAGCAGCATACGGTTCTTTCCGGTTGCAACGCGGCGGCTATAAACCAGTCGAACCAGGTAAGCCGCAGCCCGGCGGCGATGAAGGTGGTGACGCGCTCGGCCGCCAACTGATGGTAGACCGCACGCAGCTCGGCGAAAAGGCTGGGTCCTGGCTCGCTCCACTGGTATGGGTTGAACGATAGCCCCAGCACGCGATCCGGCGGAACCGGATAGCAGCGCAGAAGCTCGGCAAACTGCGCGCGGCAGGCCACCGTCAGCAAGGCGTCGGGAGCTGCTTTTTTGAGCGCGACCACCAGGTGGGCGAGGAGAATCAAATCGCCCAGGCCGCCGGTGTGCAGCAGTAAATAGTGATCGCCCGCTGCACGATCCGCAAGCGCATCAGAAGCCATAGAACGATCTTACGAAGGCGAGATTGTTGCCGGCGCGGATGGCCAGATGCCTTCGCGCGATTTCCAGTTGCGCCAGCAGCCTGGGCCGATTCGCGATCGCGTTGCGGACATGCTCAACCAGCTCCGGCGCGGCCACATGTTCCACGGTTCCGGCGACCGGCAATCCGAGTTCCTCCGCCAAACCGCGCATTTTCTGCCCTCGCACGACGATCACCGGGATTGTTCCCGCCAGCACGGATTCCACGGCGAAGTGATAGCGCTGGGCGATCGTCACGGTCGCGTAGGAGACTAAGGCGAGCGCCTCATCCGGCGAATAATACGCGACCGGGACCAGCACGGAGGGCTCGTGCATCAACGCCTGGACGGTGCGCGCCGCATGGGCGTCGAAGAATTCGCCCTCGCGAACTTCGTTGCAGAAGAAAGCGATCTGAAGTCCGTCGCAGCGGCTGAGCTGATCCAGGGCCTCGGCAACGGCGCGCTTGGGCTCGATCAGCGAAGCCCAGATCAAATTCACGACGTTGACCACCAGTAGCGGCTGCTCGGGATTCACGCCCAGGCTGCGCCAGAGCTCGCCCGCCCAACCGCTCAGCTCTTCGCCTCTGCGGTAGGCCCATCCCCAGTCGGCGCCCACCAGGATTCGGTGCTCGGGCACACCCAGCTCCACGAGCGCATCGCGGCATGCAGTCGAGCGCACAGTCCAGGACCGGATCGGGAGGAAGAAGCTTCGAAACAAGGCGATCGCCTCGGACGAGTGCAGCCTGTCCACTCCCACTCCCACCGCATCCACCGGCAGAGAGCGCTGGTGGAAATAGTCCAGACGCGGAGCGAGGAAACGGAGCGGCCAGTGGAGGCCTTCGGCTTCGGTCGCAGGCGTGTCCCCGACGAGGATCCCCGGAGCAGACCCCGCCTGTACGCTCTCGTTGGCGTCGTAAATCACTTCGACGTAGCGGTGGCGGTCGGGATAACGCGCGCGGTGTTCCAACCCCATCCGGAATAAAGCCACGTCGAGGCCTACTCGATCGGGCAGAGCGTCCCAGAAGGCCAGGGCCATCAGGTCATCGCCTATGTTTCCGGCCCCTAACCCGTTGGCGATCTGGAACAAGCGCAGGCTCAAAGCAAATCTCCCGCGCTAGAGCGACACGGCTGTCGGGGCGATGCAACAGCCCCGCCGCCTGTGTTTTGCCGAGAGCAGAACAGGATGAGCCTCAGGCGCGCCTGCGGAGCATCAGCCCGAGAACTAGCAGACCGCCAGCGAACAGGATCGCCGTAGCCGGCTCGGGGTGGTGTTCGGCATCGCCAGTGGCGTAAAATAGCACGCCGGTTTCGAAGCCGCCGTTAAAGACGGACAGAACTAGGGTATTCAGGCCCGGCTTAAAGCAACCACCCGCGCAACTGCCGTTCGTAATAGTGAACGGGGCGAGCTCGGCATAGTTCGACCCAACTCCCGGGCTCGGCACAACCGTGGTGACGCCGGTGGATTTCCCGTTGATGAGAATATCGGCGCCGTAGCCGTCCGCCGCCCACACACCTGAGATCACAAGGGTTGCAGGAACAAACCCGGTGAGGTCGAACGTAGCCCTATATTGGTAGGCGCCGCCCGGGAACACCTGGTCGTCAACCAGATCCTCAGGGACAATCCAGTTCGCCTGCGGGTGAAGAACCCAGCAGCCGCCGGCCCCAGGACAAATGGATGACTGCTTGGAAGCCACATAGGCCGACGCCAGGGTCGGCCCCGACGGCAGGTGCGTGATCCGGTAGAAATCGTCAATCCCGTCAAAGTTAAGATCCACTCCTGTGCTGGGTATGGTGATTGGCGCTGCTGAAATGCTCAGACACGCCAAGCAACCAACCAGCCAACTTACACCCGCTACGCCGCGCACTGTCCTCATGCAGTTGTCCATCTCGGCTTAAGTATAGAAGCATTAACCGGATCATGCAAGACATTTTAATGTCTCGGCCACTTTGAGTACTCCTAGGACCCCTAGACGTACTAGTACGCCGATGTGACAGTGCGCACGAGATGTGCTCAGCTTTTGGGAGGCAATCACCCCCCTCGGAGCCCCGCACAAGACCTGCACGGGCGCTTGAAATCGGTCTCCCGTGTTGCGAACTGGCGCGAGTAACCCAGGCGTTGCAAGCCCTGGGCCGTCGGTCGACTAAGGCTAGCGCTCCGAACTGCTGCCAACTTGGAACTTGCGGCTACGCCTGGGCTCCCACTCGGTTCGACATCTTACTGGTTCCTCTTCGTGCAACGCCACAGATTTCGTGACAAACCGATGCAAACGCGCGACAGGACTGGAAGGTTACGAAATCGGGCGGGAGGAGAAGGGCGTTTTACGGCTGTCCCCGCACGGCGCCACCCCACTGCCCGCAGTTGCTGTGGGCGACCGCACCCACTCCCAAGACTGAATTTCCAATTCTTTCATCTTCCTGTAAAGAGTTGTTCGGCCTATTTCCAGGAGCTCAGCAGCCCGCTGTTTGTTGCCCCCGCAAGCGCGCAAGGCGTCAATGATGAGCTTCCGTTTCATCATTGTGAGACTGAAATATTCGGGGGAGGGAAAGTACATGACGCACCTTCCTTGTGTAGTATAATAACATAAGATATACCCTAAAATCGCACATGTTGCCATAAAATTGTTTTTTCTCCGGCTTTTTGTCACCAGTCCTGCTGCAAGAGCGCCTGCGAGCCCGATTGAAGCTTGCTGGGGCCGTCCGGTTGTGGAGGGGCTCTGGTTCCTCCAAGGGTCACTGCGGCGGTTTGCTGGTGCTCGGCGAGCGGTAGTGCATTGATCCCACGACAGCTCGCATACGTCCACACCTGGCGTAGGCGACGCCAAGTTCTCTACATCCTCGTCGCGACCAAAGGGTCATTTTGAGCATCGATGGGGTCTGCGGCGCCCTCCGTCGGCACGTCCTGCCTGTCATGCGGTCCAGGCGGCGTGTGATTGCCTGAATCCTCAATGAAAACAGGGTCCCTGAGGATTCTGACAAGCTATGGGTGTGCTCCTCCGCAACTGCGGGCAGTTGGCGAGCCACGGCCAGCGCAAGCTTGCCACAAGCTTGAGCGTGATCGCACCGCACGTGCACTTGCGGTTGGCGTGTCGTCTCCGTCAGCCCAGGGAGTGGGCCGACCACGCGCCGCGGCCGGGGGCGCGGGTCCCGGAGGACTTCAAGGCCGCTCAAACGCGGGCATTGCAGTTGCCCTGCTGAGCGGGGCACCGGAGGAAAGCGTACCGGCAATGACGGTGCGTGCGGGGGCGGCCTGCTGGGCCAAGACGTCCTTTCGGCACTCGGTCCGCCAGACGGCGTCCTTTATCCAGCGGAAGTGCAAGACCGTGTGAACCAGTGTGCGCCGGGGCAAGTCCCCCTGGCCCGCAGAGTCTTAAGTGTCCGGTGCGTGACCACACCGCTACTGGGGCGCTCCGTGTGTCGCACGCGCGTCATGGCGCGCGATCCGCCCCGCGGACATCGGGTGCCAGCTCTGTGAGCGGGTGCCGGGCATGCTCAGCAGGCGGCTGCCTGCCACCGCCAGGACCACCCGCGACTGGGGGAGGCCCCGCCTGTAAGTCGTCCGCGCCCTGGCGGCGCCATTCTCGCGCTCGGCCTCGGCGAAGGCGTCCCGCCGAGCCCTGTCGCATCAACTCGCCGTTCACTCACCGAGTCTTCGGCGCCCGCAGCAGCTCCAACCCGGGGCTGCGAGCATTCATCCGGCGAAGAGTGTTCCCGATCTGCGTGGCCCGAACCTAGCGGATGAGCCTCACGCCGAATAGCGACGCCTCGCGGTGTGATCCGAGCCCGCCCCTTTACGGCAGTGACGACCCGTCCCAGGCGTGTTCGGAATCCGGATAGAACGTCAGGGCGCCATCGAGCATCACCAGCCATCCGCCGGGGACTTTGGCCCTCATCAACCGGCCTCCCGCGTCCGAGGACAGGACTTCCCAGCGCAGGCTTGGGCGCTCAGCAGCGGCCGATGGTTCGGCCTTCGGCTTAGGTGGCGCTGCGACCGACTGAATCGGCGCGGAGGCGGCCCGAAACACTTCTTCCGGGCATTGGTAGGGCTCTCCCAGGTAAGTGAACTTGATGACGTCCCGATCCTGGATGGGATTCTCGACAATCGCGCCGCAGGGGATGCTCACCGAAGGTTCACTCAGCGGTATCCCGGTGCGCTTGTGGAGCTTGCGTGCGTCAATAGTTTTTGTCAGTTCGAACTTCGCCATGGGCCTCCGCAGCTGCCTACAAGCATACCTCAGCAACCACGGAGCGGCGAAGGGAACGCCCGCGACGGGGCCTGCGTGGTAGCGCTAACGGGATTCGAACCCGTATTTGAGCCTTGAGAGGGCTCCGTCCTAACCCTTAGACGATAGCGCCTTCAGCTCTAGCTTACCACGGCTTGGGAGCCGCCGGGGCGCACGCGCAAGTTGTCAATTAAACGCGTTGACCCCGCCCACACCGCTGCCGCAACCAGCACTTCGCCGCAGATTTCCACGACAGGCTGGATTTCATCCGGGTCCACGATCTCCAGGTATTGAACGCGTAGCAGCGGCTCGGCCTCCAGCACGGCGAGCGCTGCACGACGGACCTCTGCCGGGTCGCGCACGCCGGCCTGGATTCGCTCCGCCGCCGCGCACAAGGCGCGATAAATTGCGGTCGCGGCGCGGCGTTCCTCCGCGCTGAGCCGCTGATTGCGCGAACTCAGAGCCAGCCCGTCGGGCTCGCGCACGGTAGGCCCGCTGACGATCTGGATGGGCAGGTTCAGGTCGCGCACCATCCGGCGGATGACGGCCAACTGCTGCGCGTCCTTCTCCCCGAAGTAGGCGCGATCCGGTTGGACGATGCCGAACAGCTTCATGACCACGGTCGTCACGCCGCGGAAGTGGCCCGGCCGGAAGCGGCCGCACAGGTGCTCGGTCAGTCCGGTAACCTCGACGAAGGCGCGCTGCGGCTCCGGGTACATCTCTTCGATGGCAGGCGCGAACACCAGGTCCACGCCCCGCGCCCGACAGAATTCCAGATCGGTTTGCAGCGTGCGCGGGTAGCGCTGGTAATCCTCGGCTTGGTCGAATTGGATCGGGTTGACGAAGATGCTGACCACCAGGAAACCCCCGGCTTGGCGGGCCAGATCCATGAGGCTTCCGTGCCCCTCATGCAGCGCGCCCATGGTGGGCACGAACTCGATGCTTCGCCCGCCACTGCGCGCGGCCGCCACAGCGGCACGCACCTGCTCGATCGTCTGCGCCAGCATCGTCACGACTCAGCCTCCCGACTCAGCGTTGGAAACCGCCCCGCGCGCACATCCTCGGCATACGCACGCGCCGCCTCCAGGATGGCCTCGCCCACCCGCGCGTATTGCTTGACGAACGGCGGCTTCGGCCCCGGATACAGGCCCAGCATGTCGTAACTGACCAGCACCTGGCCGTCGCAGTACGGACCGGCGCCGATTCCGATGGTGGGGATGCGAAGCTGCTCGGTCACCGTGCGCGCCAGTTCCGCGGGAATGGACTCCAGAACCAAAGCGAACACGCCTGCCTGCTCGAGCGCGCGGGCGTCCTCCACAAGCCGCTCGGCATCCTGCTCGCGCTGCGCCTGACGCCGGAAGCCGCCCAACTGATGCACCGACTGCGGGATCAAACCCAGATGGCCCATCACCGGGATGCCGACAGCCACCAGGCGGCTGACAACTTCCAGCATCGGCCGACCTCCTTCGATCTTCACCGCCGCTGCGCCACCTTCTTTGAGGAGCCGCCCGGCGTTTCGCACCGCCTCGGCCACGCTGACCTGGTAGCTCAGGAACGGCATGTCCGCGACGATCAAGGCCCGCTGCGCGCCGCGGACGACCGCGCGAGTATGGTGAAGCATCGCCGCCATGGTGACAGGGAGCGTGGTCGGGCAGCCCATGATCACCATGCCCAGCGAATCGCCGACCAGCAGCACATCCACGCCCGCTTGATCCAGCAACTGGGCCATGCTGGCGTCGTAAGCGGTGAGCATCACGATCTTTTCTCCACGCTGCTTCTTCAGCTTCAGGTCCGGGACACGAACGGGCTTGCTCGCATCGGGGTCCATGCTTCTCACCTCATGACCGCAAGAGTGCTTCCAGTCTTTCTGCCGCTTGTGCCGACAACCCGCGCCGCCTGGCGATCTCTACCAAGTGCAGGGACGCCGCGCGGTAGAGTTCGCGCACCGTCGGCGGCGCGGCCGCCAGAGCATGCCGGTGAAGCGCCACGGTCTCCAGATCCCCGCGCTCGACCGGGCCTGTGAGGGCCGAGACGGGGCCGAGCGTCAGCGCATTCTCGCAACTGGCTCTGAGAAGTGGGGCCAGCGCTTGCAATGCGGCGTCAGCGGGCGCGCCGGCCGCACTCATCAGGATAACAGCCGCGTCTGCCAGGGCGACCACAGCATTGCTCGCCAGCACCGCCGCCGCATGGTAGAGTGGCCGCCGATCCGCGGGGATAGGCAACGGCCTGCCTCCCAGCAGCGCAACGATCTGTTCGGCCCAGCGCGCAGCGGCGCCCTCGGCCGTGATTCCGAAGGCCGCCCCGGGCAGCGCAGCCAGGCCTCGCTCCGGCGTTGCAAACGTCTGAAGCGGGTGCAGCGCTCCGCAAGAGACTCCTTGCTCGGCAAGCGGCGCCAGCGCCTCCGGGCCGTGGGCGCCGCAGGTGTGCAGGGCGATGCCGCCTCGCATCCCCGCCTCCGCCAGCCTGCGAGCCACTGCTGTTAAAGCCCGATCCGCGACCGCCACCAGCACGCGCGATACGCGTTTGGGCAGTTCCTCGAGCGGAAATGCTTCGGTCCCGACGAAGCCGGCGGCAGCCGCCGCGCGCTCAGGATCGCGGCCCGCCAACGCCGCCACAGGCTGGCCGCGCTCGACCAGCAGCCGCCCCAGCGCCTGCGCCACACGCCCCGTCCCGGCGATCCCGATCCAGTCCTTGACTGCGGAGTCCATGAGCTCTGGTCCTATGGTATCCTCGGCAACCGAGCGTCAGGAGGCAGAACATGACATCGCGCAGGATCTTCTTGGGCGCGGCCACGGCTCTTTCCGCGGCTCGCGTCGTCGGCGCCGCCGACCGCATCCGCTTGGGCATCATCGGCACGGGTGATCGCGGCAAATATCTCATGAAGGTCGCCAACCAGGTGGGAGGCATTCAGTGGGTAGCGGTCTGTGACGCATGGGATGTCCGCCGCAACCAGGCTGCCGAAATCGTCGGCGGCGGAGTGGCCTCTTATGGCGACTACCGGCGCTTGCTGGATCACAAGGATATTGACGGCGTCATCGTCGCTACCTGGGATCATCTGCACGCGCAGATCACCGCGGACGCCTGCCGCGCAGGCAAGGACGTCTTCGTGGAGAAGCCCATGACCTCGTTGCCCATGCAAGGCCACGACGTGGTGCGCGCAGCGCGCGAACACAAGCGCATCGTGCAGGTGGGCACGCAGCAGCGTTCCATGGCCCACTTTATCGAGGCCAAAGAGCGCTTCTTCGACAGCGGCCTGATCGGGCGCGTCAATATGGTACGCACGATCTGGAACGGCAACCGCGGCTATCTGACCCCCGTGCCGCCGGGCATGGAACGCAAGCCGGAGGGACTGGATTGGGAGGCCTGTCTGGGCTGGCTGCCGAAGATTCCCTGGGATCCCAGGCGATACTTCAACCGCTTCGCCTACTGGGATTTCTCCACCGGTGGGCAGACCGGCGGCTTGTTCGTCCACATGGTGGACGTGGTGCACTGGTTCTTGAACGTGCGCCGGCCGCTGGCGGCCGTGGCCCTGGGCGGCACTTATCGCTACGACGACGGACGCGACACGCCCGATAACATCAATGCGGTCCTCGAATACCCCGAGAAGCTGAACGTCACCTTCGAGGCGACGCTGACGGATCTGATCTCCAGGAATGCGGCAGACATCGTCTTTATGGGGTCCGGCGGGCGGCTCTCGATTTTCCGGCGCGGCTACCAGTTCCTTCCCGCCGAAGCCAACGCCAACCTGGGCGAGATCACCGCGCCGGGATCGCCGGAAACAAGCCACATGGCGAACTGGCTGGAGTGCATGCGCACGCGCAGGCGACCCAACTGCGATGAGGTCGAGGGTCATTACTCTTCGGTGGCTTGCCACCTGGTCAACATCGCCTACCGGGAAAAGCGCCGTGCGCTCTGGCAACCGGAGTGGGACATCTGAATTCCGTTTGGATCGCCGGTGCGGTTTATACTGGTTGAAAGAGCGGCCATGAGAACACAGGCTAAGTTTGCCGCGTTGATTGTTTTGATTCTGGGCACGCTCATCTGGCTGGCGGCGGGCGGCTTTGGGGAAGGCAAGACCTATTACAAGACGGTGTCGGAAATCCAGCAGATGGGGCAGGCGGCGCTGGGCAAGCGGCTGCGCGTGGCCGGGGATGTGGAGGAAGGCTCCATTCGCCGCAGCGGCCGCGAGGTACGCTTCATCCTCCGTCAAGAAGGTTTGAAGCTGCCGGTCGTCTATCGGGGCAGCGAGCCGCTGCCGGACACCTTCCGCGACGGGTCGCAGGCTGTGGCCGACGGCAGGTTGGGAGCCGACGGGGTCTTTGAAGCTTCACGCATCCAGGCCAAGTGCGCCTCCAAGTATCAGCCCGCGCCGGGCGTCCGCCCCGCGCAAGCCGCCTCGCCGGTGAGCAAGGCCGGTTTGTAGGAACTTCGAGCCATGGAGAATCTGGGTTCACTGGCCCTGGTGCTGGCCTTCTGCCTTTCCCTGTATGCGGCCGTCGCCTCCGCCGTCGGTGGCTGGAAAGAGCGCCGATTGCTCGTTCTGAGCGCCGAACGCGCCGTCTACGCGATCTGGTTTTTGCTGACGATGGCCTCTGCGGTTCTGGTCACGGCTCTGCTGACGGACGATTTCCGGTTGGCCTACGTGGCCGGGCACAGTAACCGCAGCCTGCCGCCCCTGTACAAATTCGCTGCTTGGTGGGGCGGCCAGGAGGGCTCGCTGCTGTTGTGGAGCTGGCTGTTGGCTACTTACGCTGCCATTGTAGTGGCGAGGCGCCGATCTCGTCGCGAGCCGATTTTGCCCTACGTCACCACGGTGCTGGCCCTGACACAGTGTTTCTTCCTCATCCTGAACGCCTTTGTCGCCAGCCCGTTCAAGGTGCTCGCCGTAGGCCGCTCCGTCACGCCGGCGCCGGACGGCAGCGGGTTGAACCCCCTGCTGCAACACTGGGCGATGGCTGTTCATCCTCCCACGCTCTATCTGGGCTACGTGGGCTTCTCGGTTCCGTTTGCCTTCGCCATGGGTTCGCTGATCACGCGGGCGCAGGGTGAAAGCTGGATCCGCACGACGCGACGCTGGGCCCTGGTGACGTGGCTGTTTCAAAGCTGCGGCATCCTGCTTGGAGCCGCCTGGGCCTACGCGGTTCTGGGCTGGGGAGGTTACTGGGCCTGGGATCCGGTTGAGAACGCCTCGCTGCTGCCGTGGTTGACGGCCACCGCCTTCCTGCACTCGGTGATGATGCAGGAGAAGAAGGGCATGATGAAGGTCTGGAACGTTGCCCTGGTCGCAGCAACCTTCTGGCTGAGCATCCTGGGGACGTTCCTGACGCGCTCCGGCGTGGTCAGCTCGGTCCACGCCTTCGCGCAATCACCCATCGGCGCCTGGTTCGTCGGTTTCATGGCCATAGGGCTGGCGCTTACGGCGGCCGTGATCCTGTCGCGGCTGGACTATCTCAAGAGCGAGGCGCGGCTGGAAAGCGTCGTCTCGCGCGAATCCGCCTTCCTGTTCAACAATCTGATCTTCGTGGGCAGTTGCTTTGCGGTGCTCTGGGGCACCCTGTTTCCCTTGATCTCCGAGGCCTTCACGGGCGAGAAGATCAGCGTGGACGCTCCCTTTTTCAACCGCGTCAACATTCCAATCGGGCTGATGCTGCTTTTGCTCAGCGGTGTGGCGCCGCTGCTGGTCTGGCGTCGCACTTCCCTGGAAAGCTTGAAGCGCAACTTCCTCTGGCCAGGCGTTGCGGCGTTGGCGCTGATCGCCGCCCTGGCGGCTGCGGGAGTCCGTCACTTCTACGCGTTGGTCACCTTCGGTCTTTGCCTTTTCGTGGCCTGGACCATCGTCGCCGAGTTCTACAAAGGCGCCCGGGCGATCCGCAGGCGCACGGGCATGAATCCGCTGGCGGCGGCCGTCGAGCTGACCCGCCGTAACACGCGACGCTACGGCGGCTATCTGGTGCACATGGGCGTGGTGCTGATGTTCGTCGGCTTCGCCGGATCAGCTTTCAACCGGCATGCGACGCAGGAAATTGCGGTCGGAGAGACGGCGCGCATCGGTCGCTACGAATTGCGCGTGGCCGACATCCGGCAGGGCGAGAACGAGAATTACTCCTGGGAACGAGCTTTCATCGAGGTTTTGCTAGGTGGCCGCAAGATCGCTCTGCTGGAACCCGAGCGCCGCTTTTACAAGGCCAGCCGCCAGCCGACTTCCGAAGTGGCCATTCGTCGCCGCTTGAACGAGGATCTCTACTTGAACTTTGCAGGAATGACCGAAGACGGCCGCCACGGCGTTATTCAAGCCTACGTCTTCCCGCTGGTTTCCTGGATCTGGATCGGTTTTGCGGTGCTGGTTTTCGGCGGCCTGGTTTGCCTGTCGCCCAATAAGTCCAAGGACGGTTCGCGCCCCCGCTCCGTGGGGGTTGCCGCCGAGGAGCGTTATGCAGCCACCGTTTGAGGGCGCTTGCGGAGAGCGATGCCCGTGCTAAGCCTGAGTGCCGCTCTGCTGGCGATAGCAGCCTTGATTTACACACTCTGGGTCCGCGACAGCGAGGGGCCGCAAGACTCGTCTATCTCGCCCACTCAGCACCTGGAAGACCGCAGAGCTGCTCTCTACGAGAGTTTGCGCGAGCTTGATTTCGAATACAACCTGGGCAAGCTCTCAGAACCCGATTACCGGCAGACCAGGCAGGATTTGCAGCGCGAGCTGGCGGCTGTCAACGCCGAAATCCAGCGCTTGGCGGCTGCCTCGGAGAAGGCGAGCGCCGCACGGAAACCTTCTACGGTAGCCACGCAGCCCGCGCCTGCCGGCGTCGCCTGTCCCAACTGCGGCGCGCGCTTTGCTCAGCCGCTGAAATACTGCGGCGAGTGCGGCAAGCCCATGCCTCGGGGGCAGTCATGAGGACGGCCGCGATCGCTTTCGCGATGATCCAGGCCTGGACCGCGTCGGCCGCGATTGATGGAACGCTGATCAATCGCACCACGGGTAAGCCTGCGCCGCAGGTCGAGGTTCGCTTGATCGGTATGACGGCGGCCGGCTCCGAGCCCATCGAGGTCGTCAAGACAGATTCCCAGGGCCGGTTCGCCTTCCAAAAAACACCGGAAGCCGTGCATTACTTGCTGGAAGCGCAATACCGGGGTGTCACCTATACTCGCATGCTGGCGCCCGGCGCCGCACACAAGGATGTCGAGCTGATTGTGTACGACGTGACGCGCCGATCCGATGCGGCGCGCCTCACGCAGCGGATTGTTTTCCTGGAGCCCGACAGTCGGCAGCTCCGCGTCAGCGAAACCTGGCTGTTTCGCAATGACGGCGTCCTGACCTGGTACGATCCGACGCGCGGCGCTTTCCGCTTCTATGTGCCCGAAGCGGCCGGTGATCAGGTCAGCGTGACGGTCACGGCCCCCGGCGGGATGCCAGTGCCGCGGTCCCCGCAAAAGACGAAGCGCCCCGGCTGGTTTCAGACCGACTTTCCCATCAAACCCGGCGAAACGCGCTTCGACATAAGTTACATCCTGCCCGCGCCGCAGGCCTTCTCTACTCGGATGGAGTACCCCGAGGTTCCCACGCGATTAGTAGCGCCGCCGGGCGTCACGCTCAGAGGCGAAGGTTTGCAATCCCTGGGCCAGGACCCTTCCTTACGCGCCGCCATTTTCGAAATCAAAGGACGGCGTGAGTTCGCGGTCGAAATTACAGGCTCGGGCGCGTTGGGGGCGGCGAGTGAAGAGGACTTCGGCCCTGGGTTGGAGCAGATTTTGCCCCGCCTCTACGACAACCTGCCGTGGGTTCTGGGCCCCGCTCTGGCGGCCCTGGCTTTCGGGTTTCTGTCTTTATATCGCGGCGGTTCGGCGGGTGGGATCGCCGGCGACCGGCGCCGATGAGCACCGCGATCGAGCTGGAAGATGTTTGGAAGTTCTACGGCGATTTCCCGGCCTTGCGCGAAATCGGTCTGCGCGTTGCCCACGGCGTCTGCCTGGCCTTGCTCGGACGCAACGGGGCGGGTAAGACGACGCTGCTGAGGATTCTATCCGGCCTCTCCCGCCCTGGGCGCGGGCGTGTGAGAGTCTTGCAGACCGACCCGCGGCAGCGCCAGGTGCGCGCCCGGATCGGCGTACTGGGACACGGCCTCTCTTTGTACGACGACCTCTCCGCCCGTGAGAATCTGACGTGGTTCGCAAGGCTGTACAATCTGGAAGAGCCGCGGCGCCAGGCCTGGCGCTGGTTAGAGCGCGTAGGCCTGGAGTGGGTGGCCGACAGCCCGGTCCGTGAGTATTCGCGGGGCATGCGCCAGCGGCTGGCGATCGCTCGAGCCTTCCTGCACGAGCCCGAACTTTTGTTGCTGGACGAACCGTTTACCGCCCTGGATGACAGGGCCGCCGCGTTGCTCCAGCAGTTGCTGCGGGAGGCACGCGATCAGGGTTGTACGGTCGTTCTTTCCACGCATCAACTGCGTGAGGCGCTTACGTTGGCCGACCAGGTGGCGTTGCTCGAGCGCGGGCGGCTGGTTTATCACGGCGAGCGCACTGCCGAAATGCTGGAAGATCCCGGCCTCTTGTATCGGCGTTACGGCGAGGCGACATGAACGCTTCCACTCGCGAGGTGTCAGCCGCATCCGAGCAGCGCGCGGCGCGGCCCCGGCGGCCTCTGCCCGGATTGCTGCGTTCCGTGCTGGCGGTAGCTCTCAAAGATCTGCGCGCCGAACTACGAACCAAGGAAGCCCTCAACGCCTCGCTGGCCTTTTCCGTGGTCATCCTGGTGCTGTTCAGCTTCGCCTTCGAACCCACCGCCGAGGAGATGCGTGCGCTGGCCGGAGGCCTGCTCTGGCTGGTGTTCGCCTTCGCCGGCACGCTAATTCTGAACCGCAGTTTCACCCGCGAGTTGCCCAATGAATGCCTGGACGCGCTGATCGCCTCGCCGCTTTCGGCGACGGCGCTGTATTTGGGCAAGGCGGCGGCCAACTGGGTGTTGCTGATGGTCGTGAATCTGGCGGGACTGGCCGTCTTCGGGGTGTTCTACAACGCCCCGTGGACGCGCCAGTTCGGCATGCTGTTCGGGGTGGTGGCCCTGGGAACCTGGGCGATGACCGTCGTGGGCACGCTGTTCAGCGCCCTGACGGTGAACCTCCGCCTGCGTGAGTTGATGCTTCCCCTGCTCGTGTATCCGGTTCTGATTCCCGCCTTGCTGGCCGCCGTCGAGCTGAGCAAGCCGCTGGCGTTGGGTGAGCCGCTGAGCTCTGATATGATCGTTTGGCTGCGGCTGCTGGGGGCATTCGATGTCATTTTCACCGCCCTGGCGCTGGCGCTGGTGGAGTCCGTTTTCGTCAGTTGATATCGGGGGGTGGAAGATTGCGACAAAAGACCTTGATTTTGTTTTGCTCGCTCGCCGCCCTGTTACTGGCGCGCAATCTCTACGTGATGCTGCTGGAGTTGCCCGACGAGGCCTCCCAGGGACCGGTCTTCCGGATCATGTTCTTCCACGTGCCCGCCGCCTGGACCGCCCTGCTGGGCTTCGTGGCGGCCGCCGCGGGGAGCCTGTTGTATCTGACCCGTAAGGACCTGCGCTACGACGCCTTCGCCGTAGCGGTGACCGAGGTGAGTCTGGCTTTCGGGGCCGTCACTCTGGTGACGGGAACCATTTGGGCTCGCATCATCTGGGGAATCTGGTGGACCTGGGATCCGCGCTTGACTTCCATGCTGGTTTGCTGGCTGCTCTATGCCGGCTACCTGATGGTGCGTAAGGCCATCGAAGAGCCGACGCAGAGGGCCCGCATCGCAGCCGTGATTTCCATCGTGGCTTGCGTGGACGTTCCCGTGGTCTTCTTTTCCATAAGCTGGTGGCGCACGCAACACCCGCAGCCCGTGGTCTGGGGCGGCGGCTCCATTGACCCGGCCTATTGGAGCATGCTGCTGTGGAACTGGGTCGCGGTGCTGTTGCTGAGCGTGGTGCTGGTGGCCGTCCGCCTGCGGCAGGAGCGACAGCAGCGGGAAATCGAAGGCCTGCGCCGGATGGCCCACAGCCTGTAAATCGGGGGAAAGATGGACGCACGAAACTTCACGTTTTTGTTTTATGGGTTTTTGGCCGCCTGGCTGATTCTGGCGCTGTACGTGGTCGCGCTGGTGGGACGCGAGCGGAAGCTCCAGCGTGAGCTGGAGAATTTGAAGCGGATGCTGGAAGCGAAGACGAGGGAACGAGCATGAAGCGCAGGGATCTGTTGGGTTCAGCAGCCGCCCTGGGCGGGGCCTTGAGCGCGCGGCAAACCGCTGCCGCCGAGCGGGCCGAGCGCGCCGTGCGCGGCATGCCGTCGCCGCGCATCAAAGACGTTCAGGTCATCGCCACCGCGCCGGCGGGGCTGCGGCTGGTGGTGGTCAAG
>FWWM01003615.1_pt1 | contig 21317 bp, 17 predicted proteins | sample 2228351 | NCBI WGS metagenome assembly FWWM01 (sample SAMEA103939774, study PRJEB20133) | metagenome
GCAGCTCGGCATCGTGGGCCAGATTGGCGATCGTCACCCCGATCAGATGACTCATGGCCATGACCAGATCGAGATCGCCCTGACTGAAAATGCCCTTAACCGCACTCTCGATGATGATCACGCCGAAGACTCGCTCGTCAACCAGAATTGGCGCTATCAGCTCGGCAGCGGTTGCCGGCAGGCTGGCGTGACCGACGTAGCGTTCATCGCGCAGCACGTCATTGACCAGCGCCGGTTGCGCATGGCGAATGACCCAACCGCTGATCCCGATGTTTACCGGTGAAGGAGGCAAGGCATTCTGGTCAGCCAGATGACGCATCAGATGACCATGAGCGACGCGCGCAACCAGTTGGTTGCCTTCAATCACGCCGATGATCACCTGGTAGTAACCAAACGCTTCGTGCAGGAGTCGAGAGGCGGCATCGAGCAACTGGTCGATCTGGCGGATGGTGCCGATCTGCGCGCTAAACTGTTGCAGTACCTGAAACTGGCGCGCGCGCTCTTGCGCTGACCGGAGCAGGCGGACATTGTTGATCACGACTGCCATCTGTTCGGCGAACATCTGCGCTGCCTTCACATCTTCAGCGCTGAACGCATCGACCGTCCATTTATCAATGGTGAGAAATCCGATCGTCGTCTGGTCTACCCGTAGTGGCACCCCGATCCACGAGCGAATGATGTCGCTGTCGGGCACCTTCTGCCAGCCCGGCACACGTTGCACGTCGGGGTGGTAGATGGCGGTGCCGTAGCGGCGCAGTTCATCCAGCATCGAGTCTGGCCCGGCAAAGAGCGTCACCTGATCTACTTTGCTGCGCAGACCACGCTGGGCGATCATGCGCACGTACTCGTCATTCTGTGTCACGAAGACGCAGGCGGAGTCGAAATTGATAAACCGGTGCAACTCAGCCAGAATCTGATCGAGCACACTGGCCTGATCGATGCGCGCATTGGTTAATGCCACCAGGTTGCTTAAAGCTTCTGCCCGCGCATGAGCGCGGCGTTCGTAAGCGAACTGGCGGGCGCGCGCCAGTTGCCCGGCGGCAAATGCCAGCAATTCAGCGTCGGCCTGCCGCCAGTAGTGACCGGGACGGTGCGCTGTCAGCCAGGCCGGCAATCCATCGAGGCGCAGATCGACGATCAGAGCGCCTTCCCGTCGCCAGAGATCGAGCTGTTCTCGCGTGAGGTGGGAACCGTAACGATCGATCAGGCGTCCGCTACGGGTGGTGGTGATAAGCTGCGGCATGACGCCCAATACCTCAGCCAGTTCATTCAGGATCAGCGCCTCGGCCTGATCGGCTTCGGCGGTGAAAGAAAGAATCCGTTCGCGCGCAGTGGCCAGGCGGAGCGAGCGCGTATGACTGGCGTTCTCAATTGCGATGGCCGCTTGATCGGCGAAGATCGAAACGGTCTCAATCACTTCTGCCGAAAACGGCGTCGCTAGCTCAAAGCGCGAGAAACTAAGCGCGCCGACGCAGCGATCGCGCACGATCAACGGGATGGAGAGGATTTCTGCCGGATGACGGTCAAGTTGCGGCACATAGCGCGGGTCACTGGTCGGATTGGTCAGATGGAGCGTCTGTCGCTGCGCCACCGACCAGCCGGCAACCCCTTCGCCGACGCGCATCCGAAACGAGCGCCGGTATTCTGGCAAATCCTCCAGACCAAGCACGGCGGCGGTCGCCAGCCATTCCTCGCCCTCCTCAAGCAGCCAGATTGCGACCACGTCGGCGCCGCTCAGCTCGCGGGTAGCATGCAGAATCCGCTGCAACACGTCTGGCAAATCGAGCGACGAGAGGATGGCCTTGCTGAGCGCAAGGATGGCAGCAATAGGCGATGGAGCACTGGTCGGCGCGGGGGCCGATTGAGATACGTCATTGTTGGTCATAGTTTCATTATACTCGTTGCGCATAACCTGAAACGTTTTATGTCCACAAGACTGAGAAATCGATAATTTGTCTCAATTTTGTTGCACTGCGTAACCTGCGGCCTGTTCAGACGGTTTCTTTCATGACATCGGTGTTCGACAGGGTTGCATGCAAGAAAGGAGCAGGCAATGCGGAGTTTTCGCGGTACGATGAATCGGGTTGAGCTGATCGGACGGTTGGGCGCCAACCCGGAAGTGCGGCAGGTGGGGAACGGAGTTTCGTTTTGCCGCTTCAGTGTGGCCACCAATCGACCCGGCGCGAATGATGACCACGGCAAGCGAACGAGCGAGACCGAGTGGACGACGGTCGAAGCCTGGGAGCGTCTGGCCGAGGTTTGTGGGAATTATCTACAAAAGGGGCGTCGGGTGATGGTGCTGGGCAGCCTGCGCACTGACAACTGGCAGGATAAAGACAGCGGTCAGACGCGCTCACGCACCTACGTGCGCGCTGATGAGGTGCTGTTCCTCGATGGCGGCAATGGACGGCACGATGATGATGACGGTGATGAATAGGGCTAGGCGGTCAAGCGCGCCGTTGCGCGCCGCCGCGCGGTAACGCGGCGCGTTCCCGGCGCTCGTCGCGGCATTGCGAGGGGCGGCGAGCGCCGGGCGGCAATCACCCGCTCCGACGGATAGATGCCGCTCACGGCCTGTCGCGCAATCGTAGGGAACGCGGCGGCGCGGCATGGGTTGCGCACTCGGATGGGATTGCCTGGGATGCTGGCGCGCCCTCGCAATGACCGAATTCCTTTCTGGTGAGCGTTCTCTGGACTGCTGAAGCCTTGCTTCAGCAGTCCATGCCGTCCAGCCCAGTGCGCTCAGCAACACCTTCTCGTTCCAATGCCCTGTTTTCTGCGCGCAATCGGGCAGAGACTTATGGCTGCGCAGCCTGAAAACGCAGCACAACGTCACCCTGCTCGTTAAGCAGAGCCAATCTGTCATTGTTTAGCTCATAGCGGGTGATGGCGTTCAACGCTGCATGGAATTGCCGTTCTTGATCCATCACTGTCTGATCAGCGCAAGCCATCAGAGTCGTCATGACATTGCTCACCTGGAGCGTCGCTCTGTTGATCTGGTAACCGGCGTTAAAGATGTTGCATCCGGCAAAGCTGCTCAATCGATCTGGCCGATCGAACGTGATCGTTCGCGGGCGGCGAGTTGCTGCCACTGGCTGACCATTCAATTCGATCAATTGCCAAGAACTACCCGTCAGACTCGGTTGCGGTGTTCGTTCACTGACGCCGCATGCGCTGAGCGCGCAGATCAATACGCAGAACCCCAATATCCATCGCTGACCAATCATAGCCTTCCCGTTCCTGATAAAGCTGCGCCAACACTCTCGCAACGACTGCGTCGGGGCAGAAGTTCCCGCAGATCAGCCGTTGCATCTGGTCTGGGATGCGTTCTGCGCTGCGCTTTTCCATGACACGCCGCGAATCGGTCGCTTGGGCTGGCGGTGGGACGCGAATCCCAACGCCGATCACGCTCACTCTGCGCTACAATATGGATAGAGAAACCGCAGGATATACGGTGGCAGTATGATTATTCTGAACTATGCCCATCCACTCACAGCAGCTCAGCGCGAGCAGATTGTCGCGATCACCGGTCAGGCGGTGGAGCAGGTGATTGAGATCAACAGTCAGATCGATCCGCAGCAGCCGCTTGGGCCGCAGATCATAGCCTTTGCTGATGCTGCCGGCCTGTCTGCGCACCAATGGCAGAGTGAGGCAATCCTGGTTAATCTGCCTTCGCTTAACTACAGTGCCGCCGCGCTGCTGGCAGAGTTGCACGGGCGTATGGGCTATTTCCCTGCCGTGCTGCGCCTGCGTCCGGTAGCAGGCGTTGTGCCGCTGCGCTACGAAGTGGCTGAAATCCTCAATCTGCAAGTCTTGCGTGACGAAGCGCGTCTGCGCCGGTCAGTGTGACCGAGAGGCGCCGGAGAGCCGCTCATGAACAATCGTCTGATCTATCTTGACCACGCTGCGACCACGCCGCTCGATCCGCGCGTTCTTGACGCTATGATGCCGTTTCTAGCCGGCATGAGCGGCAATGCCTCAAGCATTCATCAGGTTGGGCGAGCCGCTCTGCAAGCGCTCGATGATGCGCGTGAGCAGGTGGCGCTCATGCTCGGATGCCAGCCGAAAGAGATCGTCTTCACCAGTGGCGGCAGCGAGAGCATCAATCTGGCGATTAAGGGGGTGGCGATGGCCCTGCGCGGTCAGGGGAAGACCCATCTGATTGCCAGCGCCATCGAACATCACGCCGTGTTGCACGCAATCGACTATCTGGTCGAGTATGAAGGGTTTCAGGTCACCACGCTGCCGGTCAGTCGCAGCGGCCTCGTGAATCCCGCCGATCTCGCTGCCGCGCTCCGGCCTGAAACGGCACTGGTGTCGATCATGTATGCCAACAACGAAACGGGCACGATTCAACCGGTGGCCGAGCTTGCGGCTATCTGTCGCGAGCGCGGCGTCTTGTTTCACACCGATGCAGTGCAGGCGCCCGGTCAATTGCCAATCGACACCCAGGCGTTAGGGGTCGATCTGCTCAGCCTGACGGCCCACAAGTTTTACGGGCCACAGGGCGTGGGTCTGCTCTACATTCGACGGGGCACGCCGCTAGCGCCGCAGATCAATGGCGGCGCGCAGGAGCGGCGGCGACGGGCCGGAACCGAAAACATTGCCGGGATTGTTGGCCTGGCGCGCGCGCTCACGCTGGCCGAACAGGAGCGCGCTGACTACACCGCTCGCCTGTGCGCGCTCAGTGAACGATTGATTGACGGGGTGCTGACCCGTATTCCGCATGCGTGGTTGAATGGCGATCGGGCGCAGCGTCTGCCTGCAATCGTCAATTTGGGTTTTGCCTGTATTGAAACTGAGAGTCTGCTACTGTTGCTCGATCAGCGGGGTGTCTGCGCCAGTTCCGGGAGCGCCTGCACATCTGGTTCGCTGGAACCATCGCACGTCTTGCTCGCAATGGGCCTGACGCCGGATGAAGCCAATGGTTCGATTCGCTTTTCGCTAGGACGCCAGACCACTGACGAGCAGATTGAGATGCTGCTTGCCCTGCTCCCCGATCTGATCGCGCAATTGCGCTCGGTTACGCCATGCGCATCGTGAAGGCACTGAGGTTTTGCCTCAGCGCCCTAGCGAACGTCATCTATGCCGTTTTGTACGTTGCCAGCACGGCCCCGGCTTCAACCGTGGCGCCAACATCCACCCGCACTTCCCCAATCGTGCCGCTGTGGGGCGCAGTGATCTCATTCTCCATCTTCATCGCCTCGACGATGAAGAGCACCTGGCCGGCTTCCACCTGCTGGTTGTGCGCAACCCGCACTGCCACGATCCGCCCTTGAATGGGGCTAATCACCCCGTCAACCGGTGCGGTCAGAGTTGTCTTCTTAGTAGCGACCCGTTTTGCCGCAACCGGTCGATTGGCGCTGAGTGCCGGCGCCAGACTGACGCCATCGCCGAAGACGGCCACGCCAAAACGCCGACCATTGACCTCCACCGTGAAGCGGCGCGGCTCAGCGGCTGGCTCGGCTGGCGCTGGACTGGGCGGAGCAGGCGCGAGTTCTGCCGCGCGGGTGAGCAGTTCTGGGTGGCGCGGAATGAAGTTGACTGTCGCCGCTCCGGCCACGAAGACCGGATGCTCGATTGCGGCGCGGTGGAACGGAATGACCGTCACGACACCCTCGATCTCATATTCGGCCAGGGCGCGACGCATGCGGGCAATCGCCTCACGGCGGTCGTAGCCCCACGTGATGACCTTGGCCAGCAACGAGTCGTAATGCGATGGCACGGTGTAATTGGCCCGCACGCCGCTATCGACCCGCACGCCCAGCCCGACCGGTTCGCGATAGGCGCCGATGGCGCCCAGCGCCGGACGGAAGTTGTGGAGTGGATCTTCGGCATTGATCCGGCACTCAATCGCATGGCCGCGCGGGGTTAACTCATCTTGCCGGAGCCAGAGCGCTTCTCCCTGCGCAATCCGGATCTGGGCCGCAACCAGATCGATGCCGTAGACCATCTCGGTTACGGTGTGTTCAACCTGAATGCGGGTGTTCATCTCGAGGAAATAGAACTGCCCGTCTTGATAGAGAAATTCGAGCGTGCCGGCGCTGACGTAGCCCACCGATTTCACCAACCTCACGGCGGCAGCGCACATCTCTTCGCGCAGAGCCGGAGTAAGGGCTGGCGATGGACACTCTTCAATCAGCTTCTGGTGACGACGCTGCACGGAACAGTCGCGTTCGCCCAGCGCTACCGCATGTCCATAGCGATCGGCGAGCACCTGAATCTCAATGTGGCGCGGATCGTCGAGGTATTTTTCAACGTAGAGTTCGCCGTTTTTGAACGCCACTTCTGCTTCGCGCCGGGCGGCGGCAAACGCATCGTCCACCTCGTCAGGGCTGCGCACTACCCGCAGCCCGCGTCCACCGCCGCCGCCGACCGCCTTGATCGCGATCGGATAGCCAAACTCTTTCCCCAGACGGCGCACTTCTGTCGCGCTCATCACCGGTTCGAGCGCGCCGGGCACGACCGGCACGCCGGCTGCGGTCGCCTCGCGCCGGGCGGCGGTCTTCCCGCCCATGCGTTCCATCGCCTCAGCCGGCGGCCCGATGAAGATCAGTCCGGCAGCTTCGACGGCGCGGACAAACTGCGCATTCTCGGCCAGGAAGCCGTAGCCGGGATGGATTGCCTCAGCGCCGGTGGCCTTGGCCGCGCGAATGATCGCCTCGATGTTGAGATAGCTCTCTGCCGGTGATGATGGGCCGATCAGGTAGGCATCATCGGCATAAGCGACATGGGGCGCGTCGCGGTCAGCTTCGGAATAGACAGCGACGCAGCGCAGCCCCAATTCCCGGCAGGCTCGCATCACCCGCAATGCAATTTCACCACGATTGGCAACAAGCACAGTACGAAACATGGCAGCCGCTCCTCACTGCTGCGTTGCGCCGCATCACCACTGGGCGGCACAGAGGCCAATTGTAGCATAGCGCGTGGTGTTACAGCGATGGAGCGAGTCGCCCTAAGGCCTGTTCAGCGGCATACGCCGCCCGCAGCAAGAGCGGTTCATTCCATGGGCGCGCAATCAGTTGCGCGGCGCGCGGCATCCCATCGTGACCGAGACCGGTGGGCAGACTGAGCGCCGGCCAGCCGAGGAAGTTCCACGGCCCGGTGAACGATGTCGGAGTCGGCACACCAAGCTCAGGGGCTGGCGCCGGCACAACCGGGGTGATGAGGATGTCGATCTCGGCCAGCCGGTTCGCAACTCGCCGACGCAGTGCGGCACGCGCCTGTTGCACTCGCGTGACATCGGCGGGGGTGTAGATGAAGGCAGCCAGAATGCGGTGACGCATAAATTCGCCGTAGTCGTCGAGGCGGGTGCGCAGCCACGGCAGATGCAAGGCTGCCGCTTCCATCGCCAGTAATGCCTGATTGAGCAGGCGCAGCTCTTCCAGTTCGGGCACCTCGATCGGAATGATCAATGCGCCCTGCCCGGCGAGCGCATCGGCAGCTCGCTGCAGAGCCATTAGCTCATCGGCGCCGGCCATCGTCTGCCCGCTACCGTCGTCGGTTAGCACGCCTATCCGCAGATTGCGCGCGCCCGCGGTCAGACCACCGCCGGTCACATCTGGCGCGGGACGCAGGGTGCGCGGGTCGCGCGGGTCTGGCCCGGCGATGATGCTGAGCAACAGCGCGGTATCGGCGACCGAGCGCGCCATTGGGCCGGCATGGTCGAGTGACCACGAAAGGGTAAAGCCGCCGGCCAGACTAACCCGGCCATGGGTTGGTTTGAGACCGACGATGCCGCAATGCGCTGCCGGGATCCGGATCGAGCCGCCGGTGTCGGTGCCGATGGCGGCAAAAGCCATACCGGTGGCGGTTGCCACCGCGCTCCCGCTGCTGCTGCCGCCGCTGTCATGCTGACGGTTGTATGGGTTGGCGGTTGGGCCATAGTGAGCATTGTTCGAGCCGGGTGAGTAGGCAAACTCCGACATGCGAGTCTTGCCAATGATGATTGCGCCGGCAGCGCGCAGCCGCTCGACGACGGTCGCATCAGTCGCAGCCATCACGCCGGCGCGAATGCGCGAGCCGGCTGCCGTCGGATAACCGGCGACATCGAACAAATCTTTAACCGCGATCGGCACGCCGTGCAACGGGCTGCGCGCGTTCCCTGCCGCCAGTTCAGCGGCAGCAACGCGGGCGTCTGCCAGCGCGCTCTCGCTCATGACGATTTGGAAGACATTCAGCTCTGCGTCGTGATCGGCAATCTGCGCCAGCGCCTGCTCGACCAGCTCGACCGGCGAGATGGCTCGTCGCTGGAGCTGGGCGGCAATTCCTAGAATTGTTGACGGATCATCACTGGCCGGCTGGCCGCCGTTGGGCGGACTGGTCGCTGGCGGCAGGCTGACAGCATCGAGCATGTCAGGCAACTGCTCGTGATCCACTGCGTCAAGCAGTCGTTCAACATCGGGAAAGCGACTGAGAAAGCCTTTTTCGATAATGCCAGCAAAATCAGCATCGGTTGCCGGAATGCCGGCGGCGCGCAAAGCGGCGCGCAACCGGTCAATCAGATGGTTCATAGAAGATCCTCACTCTGTCTTATCTCATTGCAAACACTCACGAGCGGCCCGCTGCCCGCTATCGATCGCGCCGTGTACCGTCTGCGGATTGCTGTCGAAAGCGGTCGCTTCTCCGGCGAAGTGAAGATTTCCTTCCACTGCCGCCAGCGCCGGGCGCGCCCAGGCCATTCCCGGCGGCAAATGAGCGTACCCGCCGCGAGCATACGGATCGGCAGCCCAGCGATACCGGCGGAAACCAACACAGTGCGCAGATACATCACTGCGCCCCAAAATCTGGCTCAATTCGGCTAAACCAATCTCGCGCGCCAGCGCGGCGGGCAATCGGTCGAGCGCAGCCGCTCGCTCAGCCGTCACATAACTGCATAGCAACGGCGCCGTCAGATCGGGGTGGGCTGGCGTCCACCAGCGGGCAAAGAGGCCGGTGTGCGCCGCATAAGCGAAGCCTTCGTCCCACATCGGAACATCAAACCAGAAGAAGTGTTTGGTTGCCGGACGGGTGCGAAACGCTGCGATTGCGGCCTGCTTGGTTGCTGAGAGCGGCGGAGCGAAGCGGATCAGGCCGGCGGCCAGCACGGCTACTGGCACGGTGATGATGCAGCGCCGCGCAGTGAACGAACCGGCGCTGGCATGAATCGTCACCCGATCGCCGTGGTCGGCAATCGCCCGCACTGGTTGGCCGACGCGAATATCAAGGCCGCGCGCCAGCCAGGAGAGCAAGGCGTCGTAGCGCTCGCGCAGGCGAAACTCGCGCGGCCCGGCCTGATCGATCCGCTGCTCGCGCGCCAGATCGACGCAACTGAGCGATTCGGCTTCGGCGCAACAGGTCTGGGCCAGCACCACATCGGCGATTGCCAGCGCTGTCGGATCGAAGCCGCGCTCGCGCAACTCGGCGGCCAGTGAACGATCAACAGCAGCGTCATCAGGGTAGCGGGCAGCAAGATCACTCCATGCCGCGCGCGCCTGAACGATTGCCCGCCGCGCCGAATCGTCTGGCGGCAGTTCCTGCACCGGTCGAGCTGGCGCGCCCCAGCGCAGACCGTGATAGCGATCCACTTCGTCGAGGGTCAATCCCGCCATGTGCGCCAGCTCGACAGTGCTCGTCTGCGCGCCGTGGATCAGCTCAGCGCCCAATTCAATCGGATACGAACCGCAACTGCGGTCAGTCCAGATGCGCCCGCCAATCCGCGGGCGCGCCTCAATCACGGCCACGCGCGCGCCGGCGTCATGCAACATGCGGGCGGCAGCCAGTCCCGCCGCTCCGGCCCCGATCACCGCCACATCGAGCCAGTCAGATCCCGATTGAAACATACTTGATATCCAGATACTCATCGATCCCGGTTGGCCCGCCTTCGCGTCCGATCCCGCTCTGTTTGACGCCGCCAAACGGAGCTTGCGCAGTGGAGGGGATGGGGTCGTTGATGCCGATGATGCCATATTCCAGCCCTTCCGCCAACCGCCAGACTCGCCCCACATCGCGGGTAAAGGCATAAGCGGCCAGGCCATAGGGCGTGTCGTTGGCCATGCGGATCGCCTCGGTCTCGTCGTCGAACGGAATGAGGGGCGCAACCGGGCCGAATGTCTCTTCGCGGGCGACCAGCATATCGCTGCGCGCGTCGAACAGCACCGTTGGCAGCCAGAAGTTACCGCCGAGCGGCGCTGGGCCGCCGCCGACCAGCACCTTTGCGCCAGCAGTGATCGCCTCATGAACGTGACGTTCAACCTTGCGCCGGGCCTGCTCGTCGATCAGCGGGCCGATCTGCACCCCTGGCTGCAACCCGTCACCAACCGTCAGCCGGGCAACCTCGGCGGCAAACCGTTCGGCGAAGTCGGCGTAGATCGAGCGCTGCACGAAGATGCGGTTGGCGCAGACGCAGGTCTGGCCGGCGTTGCGGAACTTCGAAGCGATCGCGCCGCGCACTGCGGTGTCGAGATCGGCATCGGCAAAGACGATAAACGGTGCGTTGCCGCCCAGTTCCAGCGACACCCGCTTCAGCGTATCCGCCGAGCGACGCATCAATTCTTTGCCCACTTCGGTGCTGCCGGTAAAGCTAATCTTGCGCACCCGGGCATCGGCAAAGATCGTATCGGCGAAGGGGCGCGGATCCTGGCAGGTGATGATGTTGATCACGCCGGGCGGCGCGCCGGCCTCGGTAAAGAGCTGACCCAGCGCCAGCGCCGAGAGGGGGGTCTGTTCGGCAGGTTTGCAGATCGCAGCGCAGCCGGCAGCGAGCGCCGGGCCTAGCTTGCGGGTGATCATCGCACTGGGAAAGTTCCACGGCGTGATCATAGCCACAACTCCAACCGGTTGCCGCAGCACCAGAATCCGTTTTGCATTCGTCGATGCCGGAATGGTCATGCCGTAGATGCGCTCGGCTTCACCGGCAAACCAGGCGAGAAAACTGGCTGCGTAGGCAATCTCACCCCGCGCTTCGGCCAGCGGCTTACCCTGTTCGAGGGTCATAATCGTTGCCAGCTCCTGTTGCCGCTCGATCATGAGCGCTGCCACACGCCGCAACAATGCCGCCCGCTCGCCCGCCGGAGTTGCCGCCCAGCCCGGTTGCGCTGCCACTGCCGCCTCGATCGCTGCCTGCGTCTCAGCAACGCCAGCGTCGGGCACAGCAGCCAGCACCGCGCCGTTGGCCGGATTGGTCACCGCAAAGGTTGCGCCGTTTGCGGCATCTCGCCACTCGCCATTGATCAGCAAGCGCAAGGGTAACGTGGCCAGCGGCCCTTCAGCCACCAGAGTCATCGTTCGCTCCTTTCACCCGCAGCGCCGTCGCGTAAAAGTGAGTCAGGCCAGCAGGTAGCGCAACCCGTCGGCGCGCGCGACCGTCTGGGCCTGTGCTTTGCCTCATTGCGGCGCTGAATCCGAAGTTCATCATGCCTCTATTGTACAGCTTCTGGTCAGCACGGTATACTGGGAAGAGTAATCGCGCGGGAAACGCTCATACCGCCTGGCAAAAGAGCTTATGAACCAAAGCCATCCATTCTTCTCGATCTACCGCCACGGTCTGGCCCGACTGGCGGTTGCCGTTCCGGCAGTGCGGATCGCCGATCCATCTTTCAACGCCGAACGCACTATTGCTCTGGCGCAGCGCGCCGCCGCTGAGGGCGCAGTGCTGGCGCTGTTCCCCGAACTGGGTATCTCTGCCTACAGCAACGATGACCTCTTTCAACAAACCGCCTTGCTCGATGCAGTTGAGCAGGCGCTGGCCGCTATCGCGGTCGCTTCGCGCGCCATCAACGCGCTGCTGCTGGTAGGGGCGCCACTCCGCCATGAAGGACGCCTCTTCAACTGCGCAGTTGCCATCTGCGGCGGTCAGATTATCGGCGTAACCCCAAAGAGTTATCTGCCCAACTATCGCGAATTTTACGAAAAACGGCATTTTGCCGCTGCGCGCGATGCCATCGGCGATACCATTCGGGTCGCCGGTCAGACTGTTCCCTTCGGCGCCGATCTTATTTACACTGCGCCGGCTATTCCTGGTCTCGCCGTGCATGTCGAGATCTGCGAAGATGTGTGGACGCCACTGCCGCCGAGCACCTTCGCTGCGCTGGCCGGAGCCACTGTGCTCTGTAATCTATCGGCCTCGAATATCACCATCGGCAAAGCCGACTACCGGCGCGCGCTGTGCATGGGGCAATCAGCGCGGGCGTTATCGGCCTATCTCTACTCGGCTGCGGGGCTGGGGGAGAGCACCACCGATCTGGCCTGGGATGGGCATGCGTTGATCTGTGAGAACGGTGAGCTGCTGGCCGAGTCGCGCCGTTTCTGTGATGAAGAGCAGATCATCTTCGCCGATGTTGATCTGGAGCGGTTGCAACAGGATCGCATGCGCCAGACCAGCTTCAGCGATACAATCGGCGATTATCGTGAACGGCTGCGCCGGATGCGCGTGATCGATCTGCCGATCACCCCGCCGCCGGTCACGGATCTGCGGCGGCGCGTGGCCCGCTTTCCCTTCGTGCCTGCCGATCCGGCTACTCGCGACGAGCGCTGCTACGAAGCGTACAACATCCAGGTGCATGGCCTTATCCAGCGCATGCGCAGCGCTGGGGTAGAGAAGGTTGTGATTGGCGTGTCGGGGGGGCTTGACAGCACCCAGGCGTTGATTGTGGCAACGCGGGCGATGGATCGGCTGGGTTTGCCGCGTCAGAACGTGCTGGCCTACACTATGCCGGGCTTCGCCACCAGCAGCCAGACCCGCGCCAATGCCCACGCGCTGATGGCGGCGCTGGGCGTGAGCGCCCACGAAATTGACATTCGCCCCTCGGCGTTGCAGATGCTGCGCGACCTCGGTCACCCGGCGGGCGACGGCGCGCCGGTTTACGATGTTACCTTCGAGAATGTTCAGGCCGGTGAGCGCACGTCTCACCTGTTCCGGCTGGCCAACTACCACAACGCTATTGTCGTCGGCACCGGCGATCTGAGCGAACTGGCGCTGGGCTGGTGCACGTATGGTGTCGGCGATCAGATGGCGCACTACAACGTCAACGCTTCAGTGCCGAAAACGTTAATCCAGCACCTGATCCGCTACGTCATTCGCAGCGGCGAACTCGGCGACATGGCCAATCGCGTGCTGGCGGCGATACTGGCGACTGAAATCTCGCCGGAGCTGGTGCCTGCCGCGGCTGGCGACAGCGACACGCCCGCGCAGCGCACCGAAGATATCATCGGGCCGTATGCGTTACAAGACTTCAACCTTTACTACATCACCCGCTACGGCTTTCGCCCCAGCAAGGTTGCCTTTCTCGCGATGCATGCATGGAGTGATGCCACTGCGGGCGAGTGGCCAGAGGGGATCCCAGAGTCGGCGCGGTGCGCCTACGATCTACCCGCCATTCTGCGCTGGCTGCGCGTCTTTCTCTACCGTTTCTTCCAGATCAGCCAGTTTAAGCGCTCGGCCATGCCTAACGGCCCCAAAGTCGGCTCTGGCGGCTCGCTCTCGCCGCGTGGAGACTGGCGCGCGCCGAGCGATGCCGGAGCTGCCGTATGGCTGGCCGAACTCGATCAACTTATCAGCGAGCTGGCCTCTGGCTCGCGCTCGTCGCGCTGATTGCGTTCAGCGCAGGGTGCCAGCGGCCCGACCCGCCCGATCCGGTCGCCGAAGGGCGACGGCTCTACACCATCTACTGTCTGGGCTGCCACAGCCTGGCGGCAGACGGCCCCACCGCGCTCGGTCCGCCCCTGGCCGGGATCGGGACGCGAGCGGCCAGCAATGCCGAAGGTCTGAGCGCTGCCGAGTGGCTGCGACGCGAGATCGTCGATCCCGATGCCGCGCTCACGCCGGGTTTCCCGGCGGGGCTAATGCCGCGCACCTACGGGACCGATCTGCGACCGGCCCAGATTGAAGCGTTGGTGGCGTATTTGCTGACGCTGGAAGAGATTGCCGACTGAGCGAACAATGTCAGAAACATGACTTGCTCAGAATCAGCGAGGCTGAACAAGTGGCGATGAGCGGATTGTTGTCTGAGAGGCGAATATCAGGTCGCGCTGATCATCTATGACCAGACATTACTCATTTCATTGACAGATAGAGCAGGCAGCGCTACTCCTGCATCTGCAAACCTGGACGGACAACAATCTCGATGCAGAGGGTATTGCCTGAAGCAGGATGTCATGCTTGCCACGTCGACCAACATCAGGGGATGTTGCTGCGGACGTGCCAGGGTCTGCAATGATTCGGTGTTCGACAGCCTTGCATTCTAACCGCCGGAGCTGGCGATGCGACCCCTGCGCAGGTAAAGGTTCCAACTGAGACCGAACACAAAGTCGCAAAGCGCCAGTGCTTGGCGATCACTGCATGACCGGAGGCAATTGGTATTGTTGTCCGCTGTGGAGTGACGCTCTTCCTTCCAACAGGTGCTTGGACTAATGTGGGATAGCAACAGTAACCGGCCACATCCAGATCGGATGTGGCCGACGAAGCAAGTGAAGAGATGCGTTGGTCAGTTAATAGGAATGGCGTTGTAGTCTTCAGCAACGACATTATTCGGATTTGTGTCCGAATTCGCTGATTGAACCCGAATCACTGCCACAATTTGGCAGCCGGCAGCCAAACATTCAATTGTTGCGCTGCCACCGAAACCACCCAAATAACCGAACTCAGCGAGATCTGCGGCTGTCTTTCCAGATGCCGGAGTTGCCTGGATAGCCCAGGAGTTTGTCTTCTGACCGGTACTCAATGAAGGCCGAGTGTGAGTGCCAACAAGTGTCCCATTGAGATCGTAGTATTTTACGATGATATCACCGGATGGAATTGTGCCTACGTTTTGAATAGCAATGAAGGATCGCTGGCGGTTACCAGGATTGATGTCGTAGCGGGTTTCTGTCCAACGCACGTAAGGTGCAGCAAGCTTGGAAGCGCCAGCGGCAGCGCCAAGAAATGCTGTGCCAAACGCCGGAGCAACGGATGTTGAGGCAATGACTTTCCCAATTGCAACAATAGGTGCGCCAGTGCTGGTGATTACTGCCGAACCGTTAAAACCAGTGGGAATACCAGTGGCGCTGCAAGTCTGGAAGCTCGCCTTACTGTTGGCCGGGATCACAGCACTCTGAGTGGCAACAGTGACGTTACTCGTATTCTTATACGTTATTGTGACTGTAGCAGAGTTCGAGGTGCTCGTATTCTGCACGGCGTAGGCGGTGCGTTGCTGGTTGGCGCCGAAGTTGCAGAGCGCGCTTGGCATATAAATGGTATTGGCGCCCTGAACAACGCCCTCAAACGCGCTGACCTTGTATGATGCATCTGTGGTTGCCTCGATCGCAGTGGCCACAACTTTGCCGCTGGCCTGGATAGTTGCTGAACCATTAAAGCTCGTTCCAAGCGCGCCGATCGTGCCGGCATCGAAGAAGCGGGCAGTGCCAACAGGGAGTGAGAAGGTTTCCGTATGGAGTGGCGTGGCTGAACCAACTGCGAAAAAGCGCAGGGTTACGTTCACCGAGTTTGTGTCGGCATTCTGAATTGAGAATTTCGTGGTCTGGTTGAAGGTGTTCTTCAAGACGGTAGCAATCAGCACATTGTTGCTGCCATCATTACTGCCAAAACCATTTGATAACGGACGATTACGAACCGTTGTGCCTTGCGGTAACTGAACAACCGTCGCCACAATCGGCTGATCCGATGAGATTACTGCTGATCCCTGACCGGAGAAGCTACTTAATTCAGAGGTCTGACCTACGTTCAGTGATGCGCCCGCATTGGCAGCTAACGTGCGGGTAAAGGAGATGGGTGTTGCAGAGCTGCCCGCAGGTGGATAAAACGTGAAAGTGATATTCGCTGTTGCCGAACCAACGTTTTGATACGTGATAGAGGTGATAAAATTCGTGTTGTATGCGCTCCCCTGTGCGCTGACTGAACTGGTAAGGCCGCTTGCGGCAACCAGGAGCGCCACTAACATCACGGCTACGCCAAAGAAACGTCGCATGCATTCCTCCTTCCAATGCTTTGACCACAATGCCTTGACGATGCAAGCAACCTTAATCTACAACGACATCAAATGCTCGCCTATACCACCAAGAGATTACTCGCCCTGATCTGTTTGGGTAGTAGTTCTTGCATAACCCTTCGCCTATCTGTAATATTGATGGCACGGATGCCACAGCCTGAAGCTTCTGCGTATCCGCAAGCTACGATCTTACCCATCTGAAGCTGGAGGAAAACTTTGCGCACGGTAATCATCTTGCTCATGCTTATAAGCCTGGTAGCCTGTTCTGCGCCACAACCGGCATCTACTCCGGTCAACGCATTCACGGTGCCCACACCAACTAGTGGTGAAGCGGTAGTGTTTGGGCGGGTGCTGTCCAGCATTAGCGGTCAACCGATTTATCGGGTGCGGGTAGCATTTGCCGAAGTATTGCGCAATGAAGATACGGCCATCTTCGTCGATGATGCCGGACTCTCGCCATTTGCCGAGACCGATCAGGATGGGAGGTTTGTTGTCCCCAATCTGCAACCGAAAGAGTATGTAATCGTGGTTGGCGATCCATTGGGCCCGAATGATGTTGTTCGCGACCCGGCTACCGGCCTGCCGCGAATCTGGAACATTCAAGCCGGACAGCAAATCGACACGGGTGATCTAAGGGTGAATATCGGGGTCTAATACTTTCGGGTTATTGGTTCGTAATACCTGTTGATATAAATCTTCATACTGGCGAACGGCGCGCTCGATAGTGAACTGTTCAACTCGTTCCCGCGCTGCCATTGCCAGTTGTTGAGCAAGTGTCCGGTCTCTGGCTAATCGTTCCATCGCTTGCGCCAGCGCCTCAGGCTGGCGCGGCGGCACCAGTAAACCGGTTCGCTCGTGTTGAATCAGTTCGCGAGTGCCGGGAATATCAGTTGCTATCACTGGCGTGCCTACAGCCATTGCCTCGAGAATGACGGTTGGCAAACCTTCCCATAACGATGACGAGACCAGCACATCGAGACTGGCAATAATATCGATTGCATCAGACCGTGCCCCTAACCAGTACACGTACTGAGTCAGTTTGAGTTGGGCGGCCTGTTCAAGCAAGGCTTGCGGTTTGTCGCTGTAGCCGGCGCCAGCAATCACCAGTACCGCCTGCGGCAGCCGCTTGCGCGTTTCGGCCAAAGCGTGCAACGCATCAGGAATGCCTTTTTGTTCGGTTAGACGCCCCACCACGCCAAACAGAATCACGTCTGGCGCCAGCCGCAATTCCTGCCGCAGATTTGCGCCGGTGCGCTGACGTAATACCCGTTGCAGATCAATGCCGTTGTTGATCTGGTAGATTGGTCGATGCATCAGCCGGGTCAATGGATGATGATGCAAATCGGCGGTAACCGCTGCCGAAACACCTACCTGAGCCGTAGCCAATATTGGGTATAGCGTATTCACAGTGTGGCGAATCGGTGGATGACGCGGGAACTCGAGCGTGGTGTGACAGGTGCGAATCAAGCGCGCCCGCCCAATCGCAAGGGCCATGCCGACTATCCCTGCATACTCGCCGTGTGCATGAATAATATCAGGGCGCAGGCTTTGGCAATGCCGCCGCAGTCCACGCCATGCCTGCAATACCGAGCGCGCCATCCGCTGCTCAAATGGCGCGCCATACACGACCTCAATTCCACTTGCGCGCAGCTCCGCTTCCCATTGCTGTTCAATCGGACGGTCAAAGCGCCAGAGATTGGCTACACTGACGCGAAAGCGTGTCTGATCAAGCGCCTGCGCCAGCCGAATGCTGTAGAGTTCCAGTCCTCCGCCCAGATCGCCAACGATCAGTCCGGGGATCAGTTGCATCACGTGTATGCGTGTATCCATGAGCTACCTGCTCGAGTTGTCGGCGTAGCGCCTCGTAAGCTCTTGCATCACGGCTTGATGTCGTTCCTGCGCAGTTGCGACATACGCCAGCGCGTGGGCGGGAAGTCCCTCACGCTGCAGACGAATAAACGTCTGCCAGAGATTGTCCAGGTTCAGATGCTGAATATCCAGACATCGATCAGCGAGACCCATGTCACTCAGGAGGCCAGCGCTCTTACTGAGATAGCCAATCGTTAATGCCGGCACACCTGCATTCGTTGCCAGAATGAACGAATGCAGCCGGGTTGCCACAAAATAGTCCATACATCCGTAGATCGCCTGTAACAGTGCAGGGGGAAGCACCTCGTTGATCACGACAACTCGCTGTGGATCACGAACCTGTTGATACAGCCGCTGGTTCACCAATCGATCATCCTCGGCTTGTGTGGGGCCGCAGGTCTGAGCGAAGAGCATGACCACGGCCCCCTGCGCTGTCAGGCGGTCGATAAACGCTGCCAGCACCCGTTCGTATCGCTGCTGATCGCGAAAGCGCGCGTTTTGTCCTTGCCAATCAATTGCGGTTAGACCCACATACATCGTCGCAGCGATTCCAGTTGGGAGATGCCATTTCAGCCATGCGCGCGCTAGCTCTGGCGGCGCTGATGGAAAGCCAAAGGCCAGATCGGGTTCGCGTCGCGCCTCACGAGCGCCCAGATCGCGCGCCCGTTGCAAGGAAATCGTCTCGCGAGTGAAGACTAGATCGGCGCCGCGCACAATGCTTTGGGCCAGCCGCACCTGTAATGGATGGTAGAATGGACCGATTGATTGCGGCAGCAGCACCATTGGTCGCCGCAAGATGATGCTGCACCAGCATAACGCGCCGGCAAATGTAAACCAGTGGTACAGATAGCCGCCGCCGCTGGCGACAATCAGATCAGCGCTGGCCAATTCTGCCAGCAAATCGCGCTTTTGCTGATCGGGAAACAACGGAATTGGTTTGCCCAGCCACCGACTGAGCAAAGCGCTTATGAAGAGCAGCGCGAGTAACCAGCCTCGTACTGCACGGGCCGCTTTGATGGGTTGACGACGCTGATCTAGCGCAACTCCCCACGCCGGTGGCGCAGCATAGATCCGATACTCCGGCAACGCAGCGCGCGCGGTCGGCGGTTCATTGAACGTTAACACAATCTCTGCGCGTGGAAAAGCTGTATGCAATAGACGCAGCGTTTGTAGCAAGATAGCGTAATCACCGGCATTCAAGACCGAGTGATTATTGATAAGGACGATCTTCATGCCTGTCTGGTCCGCAAAGACACAATCGCACCACCCCAGTAGAGCATGCAGAGTACGCCTTCCACAACAATGTAGGTCAGGGTTGCGCCATCAATCCCAAAGCGGGGGATCACCACCACTCCGCCCACCAGACTGAAGGCTACCACCAGACTCTGGAGCATAACCCGCAGGCGCTGCGCACCCTGGGCCAGCAGCACTGCGACCGCAACAAAACTGAGTGATTTGAAGAGGGGCACGATGCTCAATGGCCCAAGCAACGGAATAGTTGCTTCGTACTTTCGTCCATATACCAGCCGCAGCACATCTCCACCCAACCACCAGAAACCAAGCATTACCGCAATCCCGTAGAGGGCTGCAAACGCAAACATTCCCGCAAGCAGTTGATAACGCTGGCGACGTTCCAGCGTTGGGCGACTGAGCAGAGGCAGCGCGACATTGAACATGGCGACCGGTACCAGAAAGCTGACTGTGACAAGATTCACTGCTGAACGGAACGTGCCGACAATCGTATCGTTGGTGAACAAAGCGAGCAAGGCAATGTGGGCTTGTGAGTAGACATTCGCGAGGACGTCGGCCAGCACAAAAAAACCGGCGCTTTGGATCAGATTGCTGAGCTGCAACGGTCGCCAGGAACCGCGCCAGTAATTGGCAAGCAACAACGCGACCACAATCAGCACGGTGCTGCTGACCGCAGTTTGCCCAACGACAACTGCTGCCACTTGCGGCGGCCAGATCATGAGCAACAAAATCAGTGCCACTGCCAGCAACGAATCAAAGCTTTGCAAAATGGCCACGGTTGGGTTGCGATTCAGCGCGTGTAAGACCACATGTCCAGTGCGGATGTAGCTTTCAGCAATGACACCCAGCATGCCGGCAATCAGGAGCCAGTTGAGACCAGCCTGCTGCCAGGCGATGAGGAGGGCTGCTATCAGGCCGCTCGCCGTCATGAGTTTGAATGCCAGCAGGCGACGCGCATTGAACGCCAGTTGATCTGGTTCACGACCGCCTTCGCGCAACAACCAGGTGTCAAAACCAAGCCCAAGCAGATTAGACATCAGTGCGAGCGTTGTTACCAGTGTCGCGTATTGGCCGTAGAGGGCGGGGCCATCGAAGTAGCGCACCAGTAAGATGCTGGCAATCGCATTGAGCACGTGCCCAAGCATGGCGCCAGCCGTAACCGCAGCAATGCCGCGGGCCAGCATGATCGTCACCGGTGAGATATGCTGTTGCAGACGCATTTTCCACTCTTGAGGCTTCGATGAGATCATGATTCGTTTTGGCATGCGGCGCGAAGTGCTTTCAAGCGTTGTCGAATGTGTCAATAATCTGCTTTAATGGCGATATGCGAAAGTAATTTCGATCAGTTCAGAATAATCCGGCTTTTAGTAAGGAGATTTCTACGTCTCGACAGTATAGTGTAGTGTGCGGTACACAGCATTTCGTAACTGTGTGGTTTGCGGGTTGTGAAGAGCACCGCTTCTGACAGAACCCGTTGCACAATATCGTGTCGACGAACTGCGATCACACGCCAGCCGCGCTCGATCAGTTGCCTCATCAGATTTCCCAGCTCTTCGTTCTGGTGGGTCATGAGCTTGAAACCAACGATCGGGCGAAATGAGGTTCGGCAGACCCCGTCGAGATAGAGCAGAGGATAGCGGAATGCAAGCGGCTTGAGAAATCTTCGGATATGAACATTCCAGCGTCCAGGGTAAAACAATTCGCTATAACATCGAATATCTGGGTGAGAATTGAGGAGAGAAACGAGAAGTGTGCTGCCAGTTCGACGCTGACCAAAAATAAAGAAGCGTTTTTGCTGTCCAAACATGGCTAACTCACAAAAATAAACCGATTACTGAAATAGGAGAAAGATTTTTGTTATTCAATAGTCTAAACTGTTCTTGCTCGAAGCAACGCTGAGAAGTATACCAGACGCGATTGAGTACTGTCAACGCTCTCAGATACCGTCCTTCTTCCGTAGACACACGTGTTCCTTCACCGTGAGTTGTGCGCGAGAGTTGTAGCAACACTGACCGACGAGCCAGAAGGCGATGTATCCGCGCTTAGTAGCGGATTGCGTCAACTGCGCGGAATTAATGATAAGCATCGTTGGAGCTTCATGTACGGTAGCGCTATTTGGACGACCATAGCGAAAACAGACACGATCATTAATCAATACGGTATACTGCACACGAACAAGCTGTCTGATGTGACGTGAGGTTTGTATGCGCCGTTTCTTTCTGTGCTGGTTCTGCT
>FWWM01006600.1_pt1 | contig 21317 bp, 18 predicted proteins | sample 2228351 | NCBI WGS metagenome assembly FWWM01 (sample SAMEA103939774, study PRJEB20133) | metagenome
GAGTACTGGTTCGAGTTTGCCCGCACCGGCGTGCCATCGGCAGCAGGCAACCCGGTGTGGCCGAATTTCGATCGCCGCAACGACAAGCTGCTCGAATTCAACGAGCCGATAACCGTGCAAACCAACTTCCTGCGCCTACGGCTCGATCTATTTGCCGCCCTCTACCCGCGCATCATCGCCGCTGCGGGAGCTCAGCGATAAGGGCCGGGTGACTGTGCAGCAGTGTGGCGCAGCGAATTTGCGCTTTTGGCGCTCGTCACCACAATGGCGGCATGACGACTACCCCAAAGCAAGCCTCGCCCCAGGGCCTCCAGTGGTTTCAAGACGCCAGGTTCGGCATGTTCATCCACTGGGGCTTGTATTCGATCCTCGGCCGCCAGGAGTGGGTGATGCACATCGAACGCATCCCCGTGCCGGAATACGAGAAGCTGATGCAGCAGTTCAACCCTGTCAGGTTCAATGCCGACGAGTGGGTGGGCATCGCCGCCGACGCCGGGCAGAAGTATATGGTGATCACCAGCCGCCACCACGACGGCTTCAGCATGTACGACACGGCGCTGAGCGACTACAAGGTGACCAACACGCCGTTTGGGCGCGACCCGCTGGACGAGCTGGCCAACGCCTGCGCCAGGCGCGGCGATGTCAAGCTCGGCTTCTACTCCTCGCTGCTGGACTGGCATCATCCCGCCTATCGCTTCCGCGCAGAGAGCGGGCTGGCGTGGGACGACTACATCGCTTTCCTGCACGGGCAGGTGCGCGAGTTGTGCACCAACTTCGGCGAGATCGCCTGCATCTGGTTCGACGGCGACTGGCCGCACCACAAGATCGACGAGAGCAATGCCTACTTCGCGGCCGGTGGTTCCTTCGAATACGAGACGCTATACGACATGATCCACACCCTGCAGCCGCACGCCGTCATCCACAACAATCGGCACGACCGGCCGCTGCCTGGCGAGGACGTGCAAGGTTTCGAACAAGACCTGCCGGGCGAGAACACGACCGGCTTCAACGAGACGCGCATCTTCGACCTGCCCATCGAGGTGTGCATGACGATCAACGACCACTGGGGCTATCACGCCGACGACGACAACCACAAGAGCGTGCGCACGCTGATCCACAAGCTGGTGCGCAGCGCAAGCTTCGGCGGCAACTATCTGCTCAACGTCGGGCCGACGGCCGAAGGGGTGATCCTGCCGGTGCACGTGCAGCGTCTGCACGCGATGGGTGAGTGGCTGGTGGTCAATGGCGAATCCATCTACGGCACGCGCAAGGGCGCCATTCCCGCCACCCCCGACGTGGTCAGCACACGCAAGGGCGACGTGCACTATCTGCACGTGCTGAACTACGTGAGCGACGAAGTGGCGGTGCCTGGCTTTCCGCCGACGGCGCAGGCGACCCTGCTGCGCGATGGTTCGCCGGTGCGCGTCAAGCCGTCCGGCGAGAGTGTGCGGTTGGTGCTGCCGGAGGAGATGCGCGACCCCTTCGACACTGTGGTGAAGCTCCGGATGTAACCGCGATGCGCCGATGCGTCGCTCACAGCGTCTGCTCATCCGGCTGGGTACAATCTTCGTCCCGTCGCAGAGATGTCTGCCCTTTCGGTCGTCCTGGCCATCGTTGGCGCGATTGCGCTCGCCTTCCTGGTGCTGGCGCTCGTCGCGCCGTTCGAGACGTTGAGCTGGTGGGCCGGTTGGGGCAAGGACCGTCCTGCTCCCGACGTGCCGATCGCCCCGGTCGAGGGTGAAAAGATCGTTCAGCGGCCCAAGGGTAACTACTACATCGTGTATCTGAGCGGCGTGGGACGCCTGACGGGCGACGTGCGGCCGGAGAAGGAAGAAGCTTTTCTGGACCGCTTGCAGGCGAACCTGCCGAATGCGGTGATCGTGCGCGATGTGTTCCCTTTCTCAGTGACCAATAACCCGCTCACCGGCCAAAGCCGTGCGCTGGCCGGCGTGTGGCGTTGGATAGATGGCCTCCAGCAGAAGAAGGTGCGTGCCTGGCTCTATAACTTCATTCAGTTCCGCAACCTCACTCAGGTGGCCGTCTCGGCCGACCCGCGCTATGGCCGCGTGTACAGCTATGGCATCGCCCGCGAGATCCTGCGCACGCTGTTGCGCCACGGTTACTCGCTCGACCAGCCCCTGCCGATCATCTTGATGTGCATCAGCGGCGGTGGTCAGGTGTCGGTCGGAGCTGCGCCGTATTTGCTGGAAATGCTCGGCCGGCCAGTCGTCGTCATCTCGATCGGCGGCGTGATCACCGACGACTCCGGCATACTGTCGGTGCAGCACCTGTATCACCTGTCTGGCTCGAAGGACAACATCCAGAACGTGGGCAAATGGCTGTTCCCCGGCCGCTGGCCGATCTTCAAGCGCTCGGCCTGGAATCGCGCAGCGCGCAAAGGCAAGATCACCATCATTGACGTCGGCCCGATGAAGCACATGGGATGGGGCGATTACTTCAGCCGTTCGGCACGGCTCGAGAGCGGCGAAAGTCACGCCGATCGAACGGTGGCCGTCATCTCAGACGTGGTGCGTGCGCTCCAAGGCACCGCTGTCTGAAGTCGAATCGCTTGCAACGATGTCGAACCCACTTGTGACCCTCCAACGCCGCTACGCGCAGATGCTGCCGGGCCTTCACCGCCATCTCAGCCGGCGCTTCCCCCAGGCGCTGTGGCTCGGCGATCCTCTCCGGCGCGAGGTCGCCCTCACCTTCGACGACGGGCCGGATCCGCGCGACACGCCGGCGCTGCTCGACTTGCTCGCTCGCCACGACGTGCGTGCGACCTTCTTTGTGTGCGGCACTCAACTGGCGGCCCGCCCCGACCTGGGCCGGGCGATGGCCGAGGCGGGCCATCAGGTGGCCCTGCACGGCTACTATCACAAGCCGTTCCTGAACCACGCCGTCGCCCCCTTCCTGAAAGAGTTAGCGGATCTGCGCCGCCTGATCGCCGACGTCACCGGGCGACCCGATGAAACGATCCAGGACGTACGGCCGCCCTATGGCCTGTTCACGCCGCCGGTGCTCGATGCGCTGTTGCGGCATCGCTATCGTCCCGTGATGTGGAGCGTCGTGCCCTTCCACTGGAACCAGACCTTCGACGAAGCGGTGGCGCAGATCGAAGGTCAACTCGACCCCGGCGCCCTGGTCGTGCTGCACGAAGGCACGCGCTCCGGGCCGAATGTAGTGAGCCTGGCGCAGGCGGCGATCGCGCGCGCCCGTGAGGCCGGCCTGTCCTTCGTCACTGTCGAGGAGATGTGGATGGGTCGTCCATCCGGAGTCGAACGCCCTAGGGTGACCTGGCGGCGCGCAGCCGAGGGCGCTCGCTGATCTCTTCGAGTAACCCGCCGGCGCCAAGCGTGGTGATGTCCCGGCGCGTCAACCGGTCGCCGGCCAGCAGGCGAGGCAACACCCAATCCACCACGTTGACCTTGCGGCTGCGGGCACAGCCCGGCGCGCCGAGAATGGGTAGATCGCCCAGGTAAGCGATCATGAGCAGGTTGCCCGGATCCACCGGCGCGCCGAAGCAGGTCACCTGGCCGTTGGCGCGTTCGATGGCGCGTGGCACGATGTCATGCCGATCCATGATGGCGGTCTCGCCGGCCAGCACCACGAGCTGGGCGCCTGACTCAGCGTGTCGGGTGAGCGCCTGCGCCAGGTCACGCTCGCCGTCCTCGCTTTCGAGCGGCACATAGTCTACTGCCACCAGTTGCGAGCCGAGCGCCTCGATGCGCGCCCGCATCGCCGGCTCGAAATCGCCCACCACGCGCTCGCGCACCGCCGGCATGCCGGACAGGATCAGAACGACGCGCCGGCTGGGCAGCGCGTCGACGCGGATGACGGCACATCCGCTCTCATCGCAGATGCGGCGTGTAGCCTCGATGGCCGTGGTGGGCACAGCAAAAGGGATGATCTTGATGGTCGCCACCATCTGTCGGGCGGTGACTGCAGCGTGGTTGACGACGGTCGCGATGGTGATCCCCTCGATCTCGTTGATGCGATTCAGGCGTTCGACGTCCACACGGACGAGGCCGAGTTGAGCGGCGAGCAGGTTCATGCGCCCGCCGCCTGCGAAGCTGGTGAGCAGGCCGCTCCCCATCACTTGCGCCGCCACGCTTCGAGCGGCCTCGTCCTCGCCGACGTCGCCCGGTTCCAGCTCGGCCACGTATACGCTGCGATGGCCCATGGCGCGCAACGCAGCGACGTCTGCCGGCGTCAGCGCTTTGCCCTTGCGCAGCAGGCGCTGGCCGTCTGGCCCGGCGATATTGTGGCCGAGGATCTTGCCCTCGGCATGATCCAAAGGGATAGGGGCGAACTTCATGACGATCGGTCCTCGACTTGGGTATGGCCGAGTGCACCGGCGAAGCGCTGCCACCCGGGCATGCCCATCATCGCTCGATCTCGGAGAGGAATTTCTGGGCGAGCTCTTGCTCGCGCATCTTCATCGCCATCACCTGCTTGTGGTACAGAATCGCCGCCGCCGAGTGCACCACGTACGTGCCGGCCAGGATGTCGTGCCAGCCGCGCCGCTTGCGATCCACGATCACCCACAAAAACCCCAACCCCAGGACGACGGCCGAGAGCCAGTACCCGAAGTAGCGGACGACGGAGGACAGCAGCGTCGGACGCACGTTGCCCCGGTGGATTAACTGGATGCCCATCAGCGCCATGCCCGGCGTTTGCCCGTTCAACGTCCAGAACAGGATGAAATACGCGGCCTGGGCGGCGGCGCTGAAAGTCGTGCGGCCCAGGCCGAGCAGGAGGTCGTTCACGAAGCTGAACTTGAGCATCGGGACGATCCCCGTGAAGAAATCGTAGAGCGCGTGCGTCGTCACCCGCAGAATGGCGAGCGTCGTCAGGATCACGATCAGATCCACTGTAAACGCAATCAGCCGGCTGAGGAAGCCGGCATACGGCGGGGACTGAAGGGAGACGTTCATGACCTGTTCGATGTGCGATTCCGCGGCGGCCGGCTGCCAGTGGGCGAGCTATTGCGCCGTGGCTCGCGCCCCAGCAATCGCCAGATCGTCGCCTCGATTCGATCGTCGGCGTCCTTCGCGCTCTGGCGCAGGTCGTCCACGATTTCGCCGGTCAGGTCCAGGCTCTGCTGTTGTAGCAGATTCGAGATCGAGTCTCTGAGCTTTGGGTTCGTGCTAATCACGCCGATCACTTCCCGAATGAGCGATTCGGTGCCCATGGCTGCGATGCGCCGGCCGTCGCGCTCTTCGACGCGGCCGATGCGAATCCAGCGCTCCAGCTCGCGATCGCGCGTGCGCAGCAGGGCGTCCACGCCGACTTTCATCGGCCGCGCCAGGATGCCGATCACCGGCGTGCGCGCGAAGTCGCTCAGCAAGGTGTAGAGGTTGCCGGCTTGCTGCTCCGAGTAGTTGGCAAAGCCCACGGCGGCGTCGCGCGCGCCGCGGGTGGCCAGGAAGAGCAGGCCGATCAGCGCATAGCGTGCGCGCACGGCCGGCGTCTCGAGCGGCAGGGAAGCCGCATGTTGTGGGTTGTGCAGCACTTCCGCCTCCCATTCGCGCAGGCGCTTCAACAGTTCGTCGGTACCCAGGGCGGCAGCGCCGATGACGAGTCGCAGCAGCGATTCCAGAGCATCCGATGGGGGTGGCGATGGGTTGGGCTGTGCCGGTGTGAGGGGGCCAGGCTGCGCATCCGCGTCAGGTAGTGTGCGATTCGGTGAGTCCATTCATCAACCTCGATTCGAAATTCGTGTGCATCGTTACTTTTGTCGCCATTGCGACCAGAAGATCTGCGCAGCGATGGCGAGCGATAGGCCGAGCGAAGCGACGAAGCCAATAAGCCCGACCGTCGGAAGGATGGCGAGCAGTCCTTCGCCGCGAATGCTCATGACCAGCACCGAGCTGATCATGCCTCCGGCCAGCAGGACGGTGAGCATGAAGCGGTTGACCGTGTTCGAGAGGAATTTGGTAATGTGATCCAGATCGGTGGGATCCAGGCGGGTGATGCGCCGGCCGCTGCGTGTGTCGCGGACGTATTGCTCGACGGCATCGCCCAGCAAAGGCGCCACGCGCACGAGCTGGTCGGCCAGGCCCATGGCCGATTGGGCGAGCGTCGCAGGCTTGAGCTGGTTCAGCACGACCAGGGTGCTGGCTCTGGTGGCGAACTCGCTGATGTCGTAGTCGGGCTGCAGCGTGCGCACGATTTGTTCGGTCTGCATGATGGCCTTGAGCGCGAACATCAGATCCGACGGCGTGCGGATGCCGTTGCTGCTCAGCGCCGTCATCAGCTCCGAGAGGAAGCGGGCGTAGGAAAGCTGGGCCAGCGAGCCGCTGAGATGGCGTTTCACCAGCCGGTTGATGTCGCGCTCGAGCGCATCGGCGTTGACGGGCTTGAACTCGTCGCCCAGCGACATCACCACCTGCGCGATGCGGCGCGCGTCGCGCTGGCCGAGGCCACGTAACAGGTTGACCAGCTCGGTGCGTTGTCGGGCGCTGAGTCGGCCGGTCATGCCGACGTCCAGGAAGACGATGTCGCCGGTCTTGCTTTCGATGAAGACGTTGCCGGGATGCACGTCGGCGTGGAAGAACCCTGCGATCAAGATCTGGTGCACCATCGCTTCGACGAAGGTCTCGGCCAGCCGGCGGCGGTCGAAGCCGGCTTCGTCGAGGGCTGTCAGGTCCACGATCTTCACGCCGCGGATGAACTCCATGGTCAGCACACGCGGGGTGACGTATTCCCAGTACACCTTGGGGGTGCGCACACCGCGCACATCGCGCAACGTCTCGCGCAGATGATCTATGTTCCGCGCCTCGTTGCAGTAGTCCAACTCCTTGGTGATGTTCTCCGCGAACTCGTCCACCACGCTCACCGCGCCGTAATGGCGGGCCCAGGGCGTGGTGCTCTCCAGGCCTTCCGCGATCCGGCGCATGATAGCCAGGTCGGATTCGACGATCGGGCCAATGCCCGGGCGTTGCACCTTGACCACGACCGATTCGTAGTCGTCGAGGGTGGCGACGTGAACCTGGCCGATGGAGGCAGCGGCGATGGGCGTGAAGTCGAATTCGCGGAAGATGTATTCCGGCTGATCATGTAGCTCACGGATTAGCACGGCGCGCACCTCTTCCTCGGAGAAAGGGGGCACCGAATCCTGCAACAGTTCCAGTTCGCGCAGCCAATCCGGCGGGATGGCGTGTGATTGGCTGGAGACCACCTGGCCGAGCTTGATGAACGTCGGGCCGAGTTCCTCGAGCATCAGGCGCAGGCGTCGCGGCGTGCTCATCTGGGCGAGCGATTCCGCATGCCCGTTCGTCCTCTCGCGGGTGAGCCGGCCCAGTCCGAAGGTGCGACGCAGCTTCCTCAGATCCGCCTTCGATACCAGGAAGTCGAACCCATAACGCAGGAAGATGGACTGCACTTCGAACCAGCGGCGAACATTCTGGGTCGTGCTCGTCCCATTCGATTGCATAGCTTTGTCCACTGCCGATTATTGCTTCATCGGTTGCAGGGTGTGGCGGGATGTGCCCCGGTTCAGGGGTTCACGATGGCGATGACGTCTTCGCGCGAGAGCTTGGCGCGGCCGTTCGCCAGCGCGTCGAGCGTGGCTTCGGCCAATGCCAGCGGAATCTTGATGAAGTAGCTGAAAGGCGCCTCTGGCAGTGTCCTGGCGTATTGTGCGGTCAGGCGCAGCCAGTGCGCGGCATATTCGCGCAGGTCGGCATCCATCCACCCCGGCGGGTAGAAGTCGGCGCCGCGGGCGAGGTCTTCCTGACGGTTGCGGGCGATGTTGGTGAGCTGCAGGCCGCGTCCGAAGTGGATGGCGGCGCTGCGATCGAGCTGGGCGCCATCGAACCATGCCGCGACGTCGCACATCAGCAAGCCGACGGCGGCGGCGACGCTGTACGTGTAGGCGTCCAGGTCGTTGCGGTGACGAATGTGCCAGTTCACCCTGGCCCAATGTGCCATGCGATGCGCCATGGTCGCGGTATCGCCCATGATGCGAGGCGCGATCTCGCGCGGCGCGTAGTTGGCCCACTCGCCCAGCCGCAGACTGACCTCGGGCAGCACATGCCGGTGTGCTGCAAAGACCGGCCGGAGTGCGTCGGTGACGCACGCGTCGCGCTCATACGAGAAGGCCTGCAGCGCGAGGCTGATCTGTTCCAACAAATGCACCTTGGTCGCGTTGGCCAGCGAAGGATGGTCCTCGATCTCGTCAATGGCGCGCATGCACAGATAGGCCGCGGCGGTGGCTTCCTTCAGGCGCGCCGGCATGCGGCTGATGGGCAAAAAGAAGGTTCGGCTGGTCCGTTCGAGAACGACCAGCGGATCGTCGAGTTGTTGATGGTTCATCGCGTTTGTGTCGCGGCGGGACGTCTTGTGCTTGGTGGATGCAGGTGCGCAACCCCGCCTTGCAGATTGTCGGAGGTATGCCTGGGCAGTCTACTCGCTTCGAGCTTCGCCGGTCTTCCTTGCAGAAAGGCCGGAGCGAAGGACGAAGTCAATTGTAAGTGCTCGCTTCGCCTGGGGTTTGCAAATTGATGGTGCTCACGCGTCGCATTTGCAGACACGCCGGGGCAAGGCATGGTCTAATGCCATGCGCAGTTTAGCAATTGCCGAATCGTTCGGATTCCGAATGACGTCTCTGCCAGCTGGTCTTGAGCGTGATGAAGCTTCGAACGATGTCCAGAAGGGCCGATTCACATCGCCCAGGAGGAGAAAACCCATGCCGACGACTACCCCAAGAGAGACGAGTGAGGATGTTATCGCTGCTATCAAGAAAGCCAGCGATAGCACCGCCGATGCGATGCACTCGACCGTGACGAACGTGGCCCAGGCCACGAAGCGCACCACCGATGACGTCGCCGAGGCGACCAAATCCGTCACCGGCAGCGTGCACCAGATCACGCGCGAGGTGACGATGAAAACAGCCGATGCGTCGAAGGCGGCTGCAGCCGATGTGATCGAGGCCACCCAAGCGGCGGGAAACGACGTCGGCGAGGCAGCCAAAGAGCTGACCGAAGGCGCGGTTGATCTCCTGCGCGCAGTGCTGCTCGGCATCTCTGATCTGGCCAAATCCGTCGCCGACGGCCTGGCGGATGTGGGTAAGAACGTGGCTTCCGGCGCAGCCGACGCGGTGACGAACGTCTCTGGCGAGATGAACAAGTTCACCAAATCGGCTACGGACACGTTTCAGGACGCCTCGAGGCAAGTGATGGACGACGTGGCCGGCGCTGCGGAGGAGGTGACGGAGAACGTCGCCGACGCTGCCCGCGCTGCGGCCGAAGATGCGTCCGGCGTCGCCCGAGGCTGGGCGCGCCGGGCCGAGCACGTAGCCGAGGATGTGGCGCGCGACGTGCAGGCTGCAGCAGATGATGCCCTTGCTGCCACTAAACAGGCGGCGGGCGATGTCGAGGATGCAGCCGAAGAGGTGGCGGCCAAGGTGCGCAAAGCAGCGGAGAAAAAGCCCAAGTGACTCGCCGATGACGCGGCGCGGCCTCTCTCGACGACCCGCTCAGGCTGCTACCGGTCTTTGCCGCTGCCGAAGAGGCGCGCGAAGAAGTCGCGGATCGCCTGAACGAGCCGGTCGAAGAAGCCCGGCTGAGCAGTGGGTGCCTCGATCACGCCTTCGGCAATCTCGACTTGTGTCTTCATGCATTCGAAGAATTTGCCGCTCAGGTTCTGGGTGACGCTGCTCATCAGGCGCATCGCCATGCTGGCGATGTTGCCGACGATGGTCACGTCGGCCGTCCAGGTCAGGTGGGTGGTGCGGTTTTCGCCGTCGGACAGCACGAAGCTGGCCACGACGTTGGCGGTGTTGCCCTGGCCGGTGCCGCGCGCTTTGATCGTGCCCGAGGTGGGTGGGTTCAACTCGGCCAGCTCGACGTCGGTGTTGAATTTCACCTTGACCGTGCCAAAGCCAACGCTGGCGATGACCTTGAACTTCTTATTCGGCTCGATCACTTCCATGGACTCGACGCCCGGCGCGCAACGGGCGACGGCTTCCGGATCGGTCATGAATTCCCATACCCGCTGGCGCGGTGCGTTGATGGTGGCGGAACCGTTGAGTTGCATCCTTTCTCCAACCTGATCGGAAGATTCGAGTGCGTGGAGATTACACCGATTCTCGAATTCGGCAACGCAGTGCGGTTCGCGAAAAGACAGCTCGCGGTCAGCCTGAGCGGATGACTTGTGCTACATTAGCAAACGTGCTTCGGCATGCGTATGCGCCATCGAGCCGAAGCTTATCCGGCGCAAAGGGTGATCTCAGGACACATGGAGACCTGTACGCGATCTAACAAGCTGCACGGCTCGTTGCTAGTCGTGCTCATCGGCGTCTTCGCGACTTTCTTCGTCGTTGCCCCCGTTCGTGTGTATGCCGAGACCAAGTCGCTTGTGTGGATGCGACTGGATACCGAGATCGACGTACAGCCCAACGGGGATTTGAGGATCACCGAGACGAACGTCATTGATTTCACCCGCGGCAGCTTCTCGTGGGGCTTTCGCGATATTGAGCTCTCGCGCCTGACCGATGTGCGCGACATCGTCGTCACGGAGGAAGGTCGGCCGTTGGAAACCGAGATCGTCTATACCGACGACAACAAGCTGCGCATCAAGTATTACTTCCTGCGGCCGGCGAGCGGTGAGCAGCGCACCTTCGTGTTGAATTACACCATCGTCGGCGCGACGCGCTACTATGCCGAGGGCGACCAGGTGTTTTGGGCCGCAGTCTACCCGGAGCGCAGCGGTTTTGCGGTGCAGGACGCGCGCGCGATCGTCCGGCTGCCCGCCGGGGCGACGGCGACCAACGCCGAGGTCTACGGCGTGCGCGCCGATGTGAAAGGCCTAGGGGAGAGCGTCGTCATCGCCGAGGCGCTGGAGCCGATCCCGAGCGGCAGACAGATGGAGGTGCGCGTGCAATTCCCGCACGGCATCATCACCGGTTCACCGGCGCCATGGCAGCAGGCCTACGACGAACGGAGGCGCTTCGAGGAGACCGAGAAGCCGCGCTTCGACTTCTTCACGCTGCTGGCTTCGCTGGTGATCTTCTTCGGCGGGCCGGCGCTGGCGGCCGTGCTGTACTACACGCGCGGCCGCGATCCCAACGTCGGCCTGGTCGCCCAGTATCTGACCGAGCCGCCCGATATACCACCCGGCGTAGCCGGCACGCTGGTGGACGAGACGGCCGACATGCAAGACCTGGTCGCCACACTGGTGGATCTGGCCCGGCGCGGCGTGCTGACGATGAAGGAGCAACCCGTGCAGGCGTTGGGCGGCGCGCTCACCATCACCGACTGGACATTTGCGCCCGGAGAGAACTTCGGGAAGGAAACGCTACGACCATTCGAGCAAAAGCTGGTGGACGCGCTCCAACTGGAGCAAGGTGAGCGCGCGCTATCCAGCTTCCGCAACACGTTCTACGCCAAACTGCCCGAGCTACAAGACGCTCTGTACGAGGAAATCGTACGGGAAGGCTACTACAACCGCGCCCCCAACGCCACCCGCTCGACATACCAATCCCTGGCGGTCGGGATCGCCGTGTTCGCCGCGCTGATGTTCTGTGCCGCAATCGCGCTGCTGAGCAGCCTGACCGATTACGCGATCTGTCTGCCGATCGCGCTCGGCGTCACAGCGGTGTCGTTCTTCCTCATCGCCAGGAACATGCCAGCGCGCACGCGGAAGGGCGCGGACATGCGCATGCGCGCCGAGGCCTTCAAACGTTACCTGCAGAACATCGAGAAATACACCGACGTCAAAGAGGCAAAGGATCTGTTCGAGAAGTTCCTGCCTTACGCCATTGCCTTCGGCCTGGAGCATAGCTGGACGAAGAAGTTCGCTGCGGTGGATGCGCCGATGCCGCCCTGGTACGTGCCGGTTTGGCCACGGCCATACTACGACCCGTACTACGGCCGACGAGGCCCGGTGATCCTGGCCGGCGGCACCGGCGCGGATCAGGTGCTTGGCCGTCTGGAGCCGCGCGGCGACATCAGCGGTCAGGCGCGCGCCGATGGCGGCATCGAAGGCATGGAGAAAAGCATGGGACGCGGCATCAGCGCGATCGAGGGCGGGCTGGCCTCGATGTTCGAGTCCATGGCCACGACGTTCGGCAGCCGACCGGTCTCCAGCCCGAGCGCGGGCGGCTGGAGCAGCGGCCGCTCGGGCGGAGGTTGGAGCGGCGGCGGTGGCGGCGGAGGAGGCAGCTCCGGCGGTGGTGGCGGTGGCTTCGGTTAGCATGGCGGTTTACAGGCGAAGCGATGGCGCATATCCTGTGGATCGGTGACAAGGAGGCACACGGGAATAATGAATCAAGGCAGGACACTCGGCTATATCCTGATCGGCATCGGCGCGGCCCTCTTCCTCCTCGGCGTGGTGTGGGCGCTTGGTGGCTCGATCGAAACACAGGGTGCGCGCATCCTGGCGATCGCTTTCGCGTTCGTCATCGCCGCGCCGCTGGTTGGGTTCGGCATTTACACGTTGAACAAGGGCAGCCTGGAAGCTGTCGAGGAGGTGCAGATCAAACGCCAGCAGAAGCTACTCGGTCTGGTGCAGACGCAGGGCAAGGTGGATATTTCGATGGCCGCGGTCGAGCTGGGGCTCAAACGCGACGAGATGAGGCAGCTGATCTACGATTTGATCGGCAAACAGTTGTTCAGTGGGTATGTGGACTGGGATGGCGGCGTGTTGTATTCGTCCGACGCGTCGAAGCTGAAGGGCGGCACATGTCCGAAGTGCGGCGGCCCGTTGACGCTCGCCGGCAAAGGGTTGGTCAAGTGTCCCTATTGCGGCAGCGAGATCTTCACCGTGTCCTAGCCACGCGATGTCCGTCCTTCGCTTCCGGCTTCCGCCAGGCAGCGATCGGGAGACGAGGGGCGGCCAACAAGGAGTCAAGATGAGTGCGAATTACGACAGCATCCGAAGGGAAAGGGGGACGATCGAGAGCTTCTTCGGCAAACTCCCTGGCTACAAAGGATACAAGGAGAAGGAGATGCGCCGCGAGGCCGATCGGCTCCTACGCGAGGCGCTGGTGCGCGACTTCACGCTGCAGCTCGACCGCATCACGCCGGTGCAGAACGCCGTGCTGGACAACATCGGCATCGAGTGGATGAAGGACATTGCCGCAGTCAAGACGTCGCTGCAAACGCTGATTGACCGCATCCGCCATGCGCCCCAGGGATATGCGGGTTTCTTCGACGCCGTGCGCGTCAAGGAGGATGACCTCGATCGGTTGGAGGAGTTCGACCGACAGCTCGTCGGCGAGCTGAGCAAGGTGAGCGCAGCGATGGATGAACTGGAAGGCGCAACCAGCGATCCGACGGCGCTCAAGGCGGCACTGGCGAACGTCGGCAACACGGTCAAGGCCGCCGCAGATCTGTTTGCCCAACGCAGCAAGGTGATCACCGGCGTTTGAAGGCAGGAGTTTCTGGCGTCCGACTCTCCCGGTCCTGGATCGGCAGACGGTTCCGATCGGGAGGCGGGAACTGAGAAAGGAGAGAAATGGCTCGAATCATTGATGTAATCGAATGGCCGGATCAGGGGCCTAACGACATCGTCAAGCGCGTGCCGGAGCAGGGCAGCGGCGACATCCGCCTCGGCTCGCAGGTGATCGTGCGTGGGGCGCAGGTAGCCGTCTTCTATCGCGACGGCAAGGCCCTCGACATGTTCACCGAGGGTCGTCACACCCTCACTACGATGAACCTGCCGCTGCTGTCCAGCCTGATCGGGCTGGCGACGAACGACCGTACGCCGTTCCCGGCCGAAGTCTACTTCGTCACCACCAAGGAATTCGTGGACATGAAGTGGGGCACGCCGGGCGAGATCACCGTGCCCGATTCCGTGCTCGGCATGGTGCAGTTGCGCGCCTTCGGCAACTACTCGATGCAGATCAAGGACCCGCAGCGCTTCGTCAACCAGATCGTCGGCGTGCAGGGCATCTACACCACCTCGCAGATCCAGGACTATCTGCGCGGCATCCTGGTCAGCGAGATCGCCAGCGTGATGGGCACGACGATGAAGACCAAGTCGTTGCTCGACCTGGCGGCGCTCCAGTCCGATCTCGGGGCAGCCATCCAGGCCAGGGCGGCCGACGACTTCGAAGCCATCGGCATCGCGCTGAAGAAAGTCTACGTCGTCAGCATCCAGCCGGGTGAGGAGACGGCCAAAGCCATCGCCACCCGCAGCGCCATGGGCGCGGTCGGCGCGTCATACACGCAGTACCAGGCCGGCCAGGCCATGCGCGAGGCAGCGCAGAACCAGGGCGGCGGCGGAGCTGGCATCGGCGCCGGACTGGGCGCCGGCATCGGCATCGGCCAGGCCATGGCCGACGCCATCCGGCAGGGCATGCAGCAGCCTGCTCAGCCAGCCCAGCAGCCGGCCGCCCCCGCCGGTGGCGGCGCAACTCCTGCGCCGGGCAAGGCCGAGATCGAGCAAGCGCTGGTCAACCTCGACATTCGGCTGGCCAACGGCGAGATCAGCGAGGCAACCTACAACAGGCTGCGCGAGAACCTGGAGAAGGCCCTGCAGAACGCGGCGAGTTAGCGGCGGGTCGCGAACGGCGCTCGGGCGAGCCAGCTTTACCTCGTGCGGAGGAGGCGCATGCGTCTCCTCCGTTTCGTTTCTCCACTCGTTCGCGTGCCGCTCGACTTTCGATACAATCCTTGCCGAAAGGGAGTGATCATGAACATCACGATCGAACCGCTAGGGCCAAACGCGAAGAAGCCGCTTGTCGAAAAGCCGGTCTTTGGCAAGACCTTTACCAATCGCATGTTCACCCAACGGTGGACTGAGGAGAAGGGCTGGCACGACGCGAAGATCGGCCCCTATCAGCCACTGGTGCTCGATCCGGCGACGGCTGTGTTCCATTACGCACAGGAGATCTTCGAGGGCACCAAGGCCTATCGTCGCCCCGATGGTCACATCAACCTGTTCCGCCCCTGGGAGAACGTGGCGCGGTTCAACCGCTCCGCTGACCGCATGGCGATGCAGCGGGTGGATCCGGAAGCGCACCTGGAAGCCCTCGTCGAGCTGGTGCGCCTGGAGCATGAATGGGTGCCCTACGGTGACGGCGAGTCGCTCTACATTCGCCCGGTCATGATCGCGACGGATGTTGGCTTGGGCGTGTACGCCAGCAAGAGCTACCTGCACTACATCATCGTCGGCCCGGCGGGCGCATACTTCCCAACCGGCTTCAAGCCTGTGTCGGTGTTCGTGTCGGACGAATACGTGCGCGCGGTGCGTGGCGGCACGGGTGCAGCCAAGACCGGTGGCAACTATGCGGCCAGCTTGCTGGAGAGCGAGCGCGTCAAGCATCTGGGCTACCACCAGGTGTTGTGGCTGGATGCCATCGAGCGCAAATACGTCGAAGAGGTCGGCGCGATGAACATCGCCTTCGTCTACGGCGGCCGGCACATCGTCACGCCCGAGCTGTCAGGCAGCATCCTGGAAGGGGTGACGCGCGATTCGGTGCTGAAGCTCGCCCCGGACCTGGGCTACACGGTAGCGGAGGCGCGCCTGGCGCTGAGCGATGTGCTGAAGGACATCGAATCGGGCGAGATCAGCGAGGTGTTCGGCATGGGCACCGCGGCAGTGATTGCACCGGTGGACAAGATGGGCTATCGCGGCAAGGATTACGTCGTCCGCGAGGCGCCCGGCCCAGTCGCCAATCACCTCTTCAAGAGCCTGACCGACATCCAATATGGGCGCGTCCCCGACCCCTACCGCTGGACGTATAAGATCGAAGTCAACAGCAGGTGACGGCTGGACCTGGTCGGTGGCCCTGCTATGCCTCGCCTGCTGATCGGCCTCACCGGCAACATCGCCACGGGTAAGAGCGAGGTTGCCCGTGTCTTGCGCCGGCTCGGTGCGGTGGTCATTGACGCCGACCAGGTTGCCCGTGATGTGGTGCGCCCCGGCCAGCCGGCGTTGGCCGAGATCGTGCGCGTTTTCGGGGCCGACGTGCTGCTCCCTGACGGCGAATTGGACCGTCGCAAGATGGCGCGCCTGGTGTTCGGGGATCCGGAACGCCTGCGCCGGTTGGAGGCGATTACGCATCCGGCCGTGCGCGAGGCGATGCAGCGCGAGATCCGCGCGCAGCCGGACGACGCCGTCGTGGTCATCGAGGTGATCAAGCTCTTCGAGAGCAGCTGGGCCCGCGCGTGCGATCAGGTTTGGGTGACGCACTGCCCGCCGGCGATGCAGGTGGAACGGTTGATGCGCTATCGCGGCCTGACGGAGGAGGAAGCGCGCATGCGCGTCGAGGCGCAGCCTGACCCGGCCGAAAAGCTCGCCAAAGCCGACGTGGTGATAGACACATCCGGCAGCCTGGCCGCAACCCGCCGGCAGGTGATGGCGGCCTGGCAATTGGCAAACTGCTAGAATCGCCATCGTATGGACTCGCTTAGCCAGTCGAGCGCGGCTGCATCGTCTGGCGGGGGTGATGTGGTGCAGCCGGTCGAGTCGCCTGCCGGCCGACGGCTTACCTCATTCGACATCGGCGCGCGCGTCGTCCTGTTCGGTGCATTCGTCTTGGTGCTCGTCAGGCGCATCGGTGTCCCCTCGCCTGGCGAGTCGCTCTATCCGCTCATGGTCTACAGCCTGCCGGCCGCGGCCTATCTGCTGGCGAGCATGCCGAGCGTCGCTGTCGCCATCCGCCGCCAGGCCGAGGTGCAGCCGCTGGGGATGGCGCTGTTGTCGCTGGTGCCGTTGGTGCCCGTGGCCGTCTATATGCGCGCCTTCCTCGATTTCGACCCGGCAGGTTTGTTGTTCAGCGCGGTGCTCATCCTTCTGCCGGTTGCGTGTGCCATCCTGAATGTGCCGCAGTTGCGTCGCGCCGATGTCTCGCTCGGCCTGATCACCGTGGCGTTGCCGTTGTTGCTGCCCTACACGCCGGATTCGGGGATCGCCGCGCCGGCGGAGCCGCTCACCGCGTTCGGCGTCGCGATGCGCGTCGGCGCCTTCTTGCTGCCGGTGGCCCTGTTGATATTCACCACCCCGGCCCAGAAGCAGCGGCTCAACTTCCTCTTCGTATGCGCAGCCTTGTCGTTGTGGTATGCGGTGCAATTTGATGCCCTTCTGGAAATCCCCGTGGCCGGCGATGCGGAGATGTCCTACTTCCAACTCATGGTCATCCCGATCTTCCTGTATATGCTGGCAGCGGCGGGCCGCTTCGACCGGCTGGGGATAGCCTTTCGGCCCACGCCGCGTGATGTAAGCCTGGTCACCACCAACCTCGTCTTGTTGGCGTCGGTCAGCGTGCCGGTGGGGTTGGTCACCGGCTTCCTGGTCCCCGCCTTTCGCGGTCCATCGCCGCTCGAGGCAGGCTTGCAGGCCATCAGCATCTTCCTGCTGATCGGGCTGCCGCAGGAAATCCTGTTTCGCGGCACGTTGCTGACCTATTTGCAGGACACGCTGCATCTCGGCGCCGGCATCGCCATCGCCGTCAGCGCGGTGATCTTCGGCGCAGCGCAGTTGAGCGGGCCGGCGGATATCAGCTGGCTCTTCGTCATGGCGACCCTGATGGGCGTGTTCTGCGCACGCGCGTTTGTCTCTACAGGCAACGTCGTCGCTGCGGGGATCGTCCATACCGTCGCGCGTTGGGTGGGGTGGATGTTGTTTGGCCTATAAGAGGTCGCGAGCGCGTAGATTGGGTTGAGCGATGAAGCCGCGAAACATTGGGCGCTACCGGGTCAAGACCGAACTGAACCGCGGCGGCATGTCGGTCGTCTACCTCGCGCACGACCCGAACGTCGGTCGAGACGTAGCCATCAAGCTGCTCCCGCGCAGCCTGCAGGATCAGGCCGCAGCGCGCACGCGCTTCGAGCGCGAGGCCCACATCGTCGCGACGCTGGAGCATCCGGCGATCGTCCCCATCTATGACTTCGGCTACGAGGACGACCAGCCTTACATCGTCATGCGCTACATGCCCGGCGGCTCGCTGGCCGATATACTCACCTACGGCCGGCTGAACCTCCCCGACGCCGCTCGCATCTTGCAGCGGCTGGCCAGCGCGCTCGACGTCGCTCATGCGCACAACATCATCCATCGCGATCTCAAACCGGGCAACATCCTGTTCGACAACTACGGCGACGCCTTTCTCACCGACTTCGGCATCGTCAAATGGTACGAAGGCAATACCACCGTCCAGACGTTGACCGGCAGCGTCGTGCTCGGCACGCCGGCCTACATGAGCCCGGAGCAGGCCCTGGGCAAGCCCCTGGACCGGCGCAGCGACGTGTACTCGCTCGGGGCGGTGTTGTATGAGATGCTGACCGGCGTGCCGCCTTACAAGGGGCCGACCGGCGTCAGTGTGGCCATGAAACACGTGCTGGAGCCAGTGCCCAATCCGCGTGAGTATCGCCCGGAGCTGCCGGAGGCCTGCATCGCGGTCGTGGAGAAGGCGATGGCGAAGGACCCGAATGCGCGCTTCGCCTCTGCGGGCGAGATGGCAGAAGCGTTCGCGCAAGCGGTGACCGGCACGCCGACGATGGAGCCGATGATGCCGCCGCTGGTGGTGCGCAAGCGGCCGCGAACCACCTCGAACGCTGCGATGTCGGGCGAGCCTGCACCCGAGCCGGCAGTGACGACCGAGTGGGCGCCGGCAGATCGTGCACAAGCGCCGGCCGATGGCGCATGGCGCTCTCTCCGCATCGCCACAGCGTTGGTGGCAGCGTTTCTCTTCGTCGCGGTGGGTGTGGCCCTCTTCGCCGTGATGCGCCAACCGGGCAACGCGTCGCCGCTGTCTGAGGTAGCCCCGCCCAGCCCGACCATCCACGCGACGACGCCGGTGGTGCCGACGCGCGCGATTCCGACACCGACCACACCGGCCCTTGGTCAGGGTGCCCCAGCTACAGCGCCGTCCCCTGTGCCTTCGCCGACCGATCCCCCAGGGCCGGTGCGCCTGCGCGTCACCAGGTCGGCCCATGTGCGCGAGGGCCCAGGCACCCAGTTCGCCATCCTCGCCCGTCTGGCGGAGGGCAGGGAACTCACCGCGCTCGCCATCACCCGGCAGGTGGATGGCGACTGGTATTTCGTTCAACTGGATGGCCGGACGGGCTACATCTTCTCCGAGTTGGTCGAATTGCTCGACCCGAGGGCGTTCTCGGCGCTGCCGAGAGTGACCGTCATCGTTCCACCCACCTCCATCCCGCCGACGATCACGCCATTGCCGACGCCGACCGAAACGCCGACGCCGACACCGACGCCGACCGAGACACCCACGCCGACGCCCACCGAGACACCGGTGGCAACGGCGACGGCCACACCAGTGCCGCTGCCGACTCTGCCGACGTTCATGCCGTCGCCCACGCCTGCCGAGACGCCGACCATCACGCCGACCACCACCCCTGAGCCGGGCTCGTAGGCTGCATTCGTGAGAGAATCGCCGCATGACCTTGATCCTCGACGGCCTGAACCCGCAGCAGCGTAGAGCGGTCGAAGCTCAGGACGGACCGACGCTCATCCTGGCCGGACCGGGCAGCGGCAAGACGCGCGTGTTGACCAGCCGCGTGGCTTATCTGATCGGCGTGCGCAACGTCTTCCCCTATCGCATCATGGCGGTGACGTTCACCAACAAAGCGGCCCGGGAGATGCGCAATCGCCTGACGCACATGGCCGGCGCCGACAAGACCGGCGATCTGACACTGGGCACCTTCCACAGCATCTGCGCGCGCCTGCTGCGACGCGAGGCGCCTCACGCCGGGTTGGATCGGGATTTCACCATCTACGACAGCGACGACCAGATCAACGTGGTGAAGGCCGCCCTGGCCGAGTTGAACCTGGACGAGAAGAAATACAAGCCCTCGTCCATTCACGCGGCCATCAGCTCGGCCAAGAACGAGTTGATCGCGCCAGAGCACTACAAGCCCGATTCCTACTTCAACGAGATTGCCGGCCGCGTCTATGTGCGCTACAACGCCATCCTGCGCGCCAACAACGCGCTGGACTTCGACGACTTGCTGATGGAGACGGTGATGCTCTTGCGGCGCAATCCGGCCGTGCGCGAGAAGGTGCAGGAGCGCTACCTGCACGTGCTGGTGGATGAGTTTCAGGACACCAACATCGCCCAATACGAGTTGATCAAGCTGGTCGCCGGCCGGCATCGAAACCTGTTCTGCGTCGGCGATGTGGATCAAGGCATCTACGCCTGGCGCGGCGCCGACCATCGCAACGTCCTGCGCCTGCGCGAAGATTATCCCGACCTGAACGTCATCGCGCTGGAGCAGAACTACCGCTCGACGCAGACCATCCTCGACGCAGCGATGGCGGTAATCAAGAAGAACCCGAATCGCGTGCACATCAATCTGTTCACGCAGCGCGGCTATGGGCCGAAGATCGCCGTGCGCGAGATGTTCAACGAGGATGAGGAGGCGCAGTACGTCGTAGACACCATCGCCGAGCTGGTGCGGCTGAAGGCAGCCGAGCCGGGCGAAATTGCCGTCATGTATCGGACCAACGCCCAGTCGCGAGCGATCGAAGATGCCTTCGTGCGAGCCGGCATGCCCTACCGCCTGGTGGGCGCGACGCGCTTCTACGCCCGCAAGGAGATCAAGGACGTGCTGGCCTACCTGCGCATCGTGAACAACCCGGCCGACGTAGTGAGCCTGCAGCGCGTGATCAACGTCCCGCCGCGCGGCATCGGCGATCGAACCTTCGCCCAGCTCGAAGCAACCGCGCGCGCCCATCACATGACCTGCCTGGAGGTCATGACGCAGGGAGACCTGCAGGGGCGCGGCGCGCGCGCCCTCAAGGAGTTCGGCGTATTGTGGGCGCAGTGGGTGCGCCTGCGCAGCGAGCTGAGCGTCGGCCAGTTGTTCGACCACATCATCCAGACCAGCGGCTACAAAGACCACCTGAAGGATGGGACGGCGGAAGGCGAAGAGCGCTGGGCGAACGTGATGGAGCTGCGCAACGTGGCTGCCGAAGCCGGCGATGCACCGCTCAGCGAGTTCCTGAACGACGTCGCGCTCGTGAGCGAGGTGGACAACTACGATGAAAACGCCAACGCTCCCACGTTGCTCACGCTGCACGCGGCCAAGGGGCTGGAGTTCAAAGTCGTGTTCATCGTCGGGCTGGTGGAGGGTGTGCTGCCGCACAGCCGTAGCCTGGACGACCCCGAGGACATGGCCGAGGAGCGCCGCCTGATGTATGTCGGCATCACGCGGGCGAAAGACCGCCTGTATTTGCTGCGGCCGTTTCGTCGCTCGCAATGGGGGACGAGCGACGTGGCCGAGCCATCGCGCTTCCTCTCCGATCTGCCCAATGAGGTGGTGGACGGCAAACCGCGCAAGAACAGCGAGATCCTGCGCGACGTGACCTCATGGAGCAGCGGCAGGCCGGCCGGCCCACGCCCGGCCAGC
>FWWM01006693.1_pt1 | contig 21317 bp, 13 predicted proteins | sample 2228351 | NCBI WGS metagenome assembly FWWM01 (sample SAMEA103939774, study PRJEB20133) | metagenome
GCGCCGGGAGTGCCGGGTTCCTCTGCCGCCGGCACGAAGGCCAGGTAGTCCACGTCGCCGCTGCTGTAGTTCCAGCGGATCGTGGTCTTGCCGCCGATCTCGACGGTCGCAATGGCGCCGGAGTCATCGGTGAGGGCCACCAGATTGTTGCGGCTCCAGCCGCCGGAGCCCACCGAGTTGAAGCGACCCAGTTGCTGCACGGTCTGGTTGGACGTCCCCACGCCGGCGGTCACGATGCCCAGTGTGCTGTTCAACTGGTTTGGCCCGAAGCCGTCGTAGGATTGGGCGGCCAGCACCCAGTACCTCTTGGCCGGGGTCGGGAAGGTGCGGGTGTAGTTGCCCCAGTCACCGCCGTCAATCCAGCCAATCTTGTAGTTGAGGGTCATTTCCCACTCACCCATGCGGGTGATGGCGAACTGACCTCCCATGTCTTCGGCCATGGGGGCGGCCGTCCCGGCTTCGAGCACCGTGCCGCCGCGGTATACCGGGCTGTCTGTGCCGTTGTTGCTCAGGTAGTCCACCCCGTGGATGGCGCCGAGGCCGGCGTAGGCCCCGCCGTAGTAGGGCATGACACTGGCTTCAGGCAGCGATTGTCCCCCATCGAAGTCGAAGTCCTCCGCCTCGATGGCAAACACGCCGGTGGCCTTGACCAGCACGTTCACGGCCGGGCTGCGCACCGAGCCGTTATTGTTGCTGGCGATGCACCAGTACTGGCCGCTGTGGGTGGCCCTGGCGTTGGTGATGTTGTAGTTGGTGCTGGTAGCCCCGGGGATGTCCTGGCCGTTCCATTGCCACTGATAGGAGGTGGCGCCTTCCGCCACGACGCTCAAGGTGTGATTCGTCCCCGCGTCCAGCACAACCGCGGACATTCCGGTCGGGGAACTGATCACCGGCGGTAAAGTGGTGGGATCCACGTAAACCCCCACCCGTTCGCCGGACAGGGCCGAAGGGGTGCCATTGTCCGGGGTGGCTTCCCCCTCGAGGATGAAGGTCACCTCGCAGCCGTCACCGCCGCCGCCCTCCTGCCAGAGCGCCTCTAGGTAGTAGGTGCGGTCGGCAAGCAGGGTGATCGTCGGCCAGGTGGGCCATTCGGATTCGGCATAGGTGTCCGAGCGCTGCTCCTCCCCGGCCGCACTCCACTCCCGGTTGTTGCTCCAACTGGCTTCCGCGGCAATGGCCTTCTTGTTGGCTGGGTTGTCGTCGGTGCTCAGGAACAGCCGGGCGTTATCGTCCACCGTGATGATGAACACGTAGTTGCCATCTTGCGGCGGCTTGAACCACGCGTAGCCCCGTCCACGATACTGGTCATCCAGACCGCGCCCGGACTCGAAGATACTGGTCACCCACTTCACGTCCGGGGGCGGCAAGGTGTTGTTGGCGATGTCGTCAATGAACTGGGTGATGCTGCCGCCCGGGTACCACCGTTCCCACTGGACCAGGCCGCTCTTGAAGACGGCGCTGTTGAAGGTGATGGTCGAGTTGGGGGCAATGGTGTTCGGCGTGGCCGCCATGTCCCGCACGTTGTTCACGGTGAGGGTGTACTGGCGTCCGCCAGTCTGGCGGCTGGTGGTCAGCAGCACGGTGTCCAGCCCCGCCATTTGGGCCCCGGTCACACTGACCCCGTCGCTGATTTGATAATTGCCGGCGACAGTGGCGCTGGCCGGGTCCACCCGCTCGGAAAAGACCACGGTGACCGAGGTGAAATCCCCGCCACCGAAGGCCGCCACCAAGGTGGGCGGCGCGGTGTCGCGGTTCACCGTCAGGGTGGCGTCGGTGCTGGTGGCCGAGCCTTGGGCGCCGGTGACTACCACGCTGTAGTTGGCGCCGTTGTCGTCAAAGGACGCAAACTGGATGGTGTAGGATTGACCGGTGGCCCCGTCAATGTTCACCCCGTTGCGTCGCCACTGGTAGGTGTAGGGCGGGGTGCCGTCCGCCTCGACGCTGAAGGTGACCGAACGCCCCTCGTCTACGGTCTGACTTTGCGGCTGAGTCACGATGGTTACCGGACCGCTGTTCTTGTCAATGCTCGAGAGGTACTGACCGGGGATGGGCAGGCTGGAGTCAATCAGGAAGCTCGGGTCTTGGACGGCCACCGACAGGTTGTCGCCGCCACCGCCCTCCTTCATCAGGGCCTCGATGTAGTAGGCGCGCCCGGCCTGAAGCTGAATCCGAGCGCCGCCGAAGACCGGATCGCGCTCAGGCCACTCGGTCTCCAAGTAGGTTTGCGAGTTGTTCTGGGGATTAGTGGCGTCGCGCCGCGCAGTACCCATGTAGTCCCGTGGGTTGTTCCACTCCGGCTCGATGGCGATGAGTTTCTTATTGGCGGGATCGGAGTCGGTGCTCAGGAAAAGCCTGCCGTAATCGTCCGAACTGATGTAAAACACGTACTCGCCAGTGGTGGGAGGGTGGAAATACCCGATAATCTGCACTCCGTAATTGTTTTTCACGTCACCGGGGGGCGGGATGTTGATGTCCCGCTCGGTGGACTGGGGCCACTCGAAGTAGGTGGCGTAGTCCACGATGTCAGGATTGTTGGGGAATTTGACCTGGTTGGTTAGGTCCGCAATGGTGACCCCACCACCGATGTTGAGGAACTCCCGGACGGTGATGGCGCCTTGCGGACTGGTGGGAGGCGAAGCGGCTTGGGTCAGGCTGGCCGCCAGCCCCAGAACCCCCAGCCCCAGAACCAATCGCGTGTAGGGTCGTGCTGCTGTCATAGGTTGCTGTGTTGGTTTGGTTTGTGTTGCCGGGACCTCCACGGGGCCAACCGGCAAAGCCGATTGCCATACAGTCGTTGTCCCCGCAGTTTCCACGGCAAATTGCTGAATTGGGTAAGTTGTTGCCTCACCCCCGACCCGGTGCAAGCAAAAAGTGGCAAAAATTCTATTTTCCCTTCATGCGATCGAAACTTGGCTGTGGGTGGCGCCATCCGACGTTCCAAGGCAAGTGGCACTCATCCGGCCCGGACACTTGGGTTCCTCAAGCCGCAGTGCGACTATCCGACCGACAAACAGGGCGACGAGGAGGGGATAATCTTTGCGTACGGCGCCAGACGAGAAGCCCTACGAAGAACCGTACCCGTTACCCGTCAAGGACGACGTACACGATAAAACCGATGCGGATGCCCGGAGGCACAGCGTCTTCAAACCACAGAAAAGCCCCGGGCGAGGCGGTGGTTTCAGCGGCTGGTTCCCAGGTGATCAGGTCTGACGACACCTCAAGACGTAGCGGACGCCAGCCTGCGCGGCCACAGGAATCTGGAGGCGGCCGGTTTCGGTCATTTGCGGGTGTTCCAAACTGTCGGCAGGCTGGACACTCATCCGGATGGGCTGCCTCCATACTTCGCCGTAGGCGTTCGCGACCCGCACCCGATACACCCCGGTATGGTGCGGGGTCAGGTTGACCAGATTCAGGAAATTGCCGCTGCCTCCCGGCACGTCCAGCCCGTCACGCTGCCAGCGGAAGGTGAACGGCGGCAGCCCTTCGGCCTGAACACTCAGGGTGAGGAATTCGCCCACCGCGGCCACACCGCCCGCAGACTGCGCGGTGATGCGGGGCGGAGCGGCGGAGGCGATCACCACGTTATCCAATTGCAGCAATCCGAGGCCGGCAAAGCGCTCCGGCACTTCGGCGTCAAAAGACAGGCGGAGAGATTGGCCGGCGTAAACGGACAAGTCCAGGATGGCCGTCAACGGGCCGGTGTCCACGTTGGTGGTGCCGGGGTTGGCGATGAGGATGGGGAAGGACTGGAGCACTGGCCCGCCTGATACCATTTCCAACGTTGTTCACAAGGGCGCGGAGCGAGGCCCCCGGAAGCCGGAGCGCCGCGGCCTTGTGAACACCTTGGGTTGCCTGTTCGCCGGCCGGGCGACTGGCGATCGGGAGATAGGGTTGAGCGATGTTCGAGACGATCCAACCGTTCAGGCCGTCCTCGAAGCTGCCGTTGACCAGCGGCGGGGGCACCAGCATGGAGACCGCCGCCACCTGACTGGTCAGGCTGCCGTAGTTGTTTTGAACCACCACCCGGTAGGCCCCGGCCTGGTCGGTTTGGATATTCATCAGGAGCAGGTCCGGTGACACGGCGGCCGGAAGCGGGACGCCTTTCCTCAGCCAGCGGTAGCTCAACGGCGGCGTGCCCCGGGCTCTAGCCGACAAAGTCACTGTGGCGCCTCGGTAAACCGTCTCATCGGTCGGCTGCACAATAAAGCTTGGCAGTGCCGGCTCGGGACACAGCGAATCCGCGCGGGCCAGGAAAAGCGATTCCACATCTTCCGGTGAGAGTATGCGGTCGAACAGCACCGGTTCATCCACCGCTCCGGACAGCGGATGCGCCGCGCCCGGTCCGCGGCCCAGGGCTGGAAGGCCCTCAAAAGTTTGCCGGGGTGGGTCGGCAGACGCGAGGGAACCGGGCAGGCCATCCACATACATTCGATATCCCGGGCCGGCGGGTTGGGCAACCAGCACCAGGTGGTGCCAGCTCCCGGCCCTCAGGGCGTTGCTCCGGATCAATTGGTCGGGTTGCGGTCGCGTCGGTCTTGATCCACAAGTCCAGCCCGTTTCCGCCTCCGCCGGAGGGCGCCAGCCACAGCCGCACCGGCGGGCAGTGGATCACAGTCTGTTCTCGCCCGGCCTCGGCTACCCGCAGCCAGAAGGCCAGGGTAAACGCCCCTCCTGCGGGCGGCAGGGTCGGAAGTCGGGGCAGGGACAACACGCTGTTCGAGCCGTTGAAGCTGAATGCCTGCCCCGCCAACCCGGGCTGGTAGGCAATCTGTTCCAGCTCCACAGGAAAACCGTCATATTGTTTGGCGCACTGGCCTCCCCGCGCCACCATCCCAACAACGCGCGGTTAACGCCCTCGAAGCAGGAAGAGGCGCCCACCACCAGCGTGACGGTGGCCAAGGGAGACTCCGCCTGTCCGTCACGGGCGCGGAAGGTAAAGGAGTCGGCACCCGTGAAGCCCGACGCCGGCAGGTAAACGAGCCAGGGGGCGGCGCCTTCCAATTGTCCATGTTGGGGACTGGACACCACAGTGTACCTGAGCGGGTCGCCTTCCGGGTCCTCGGCCTCTAGCAGGATTGGCCGGGGCAAATCAGTCACCACCTTGAACTGGCTGTCGCGCACCCGGGGCGGATCGTTGACGGGGGTGACGTTGATCGTGACGATGGCTACGGACGAGGTTCGCCAGAGGTCGCGGACTGCGTAGGTAAAAGAGTCCGCCCCGAAAAAGTCCGGGGGGGGTAAACCAGGGTCTGCGGTTCCCCGCTCTTAGCCGCCTATCGGGAGCTCCCCGCCTTTCCCGGGCTGGCTCTGCTGTGTCCCTGGATCACCCCCAAGTTGTAAGCACCTGAATCTGAAATTCGCCCTTTGCCCAAGGCTCGTTTCGAATGCGTCCACCGCGCGCCGGCCGGTCCACCTCGGTTTATCGGCGGGCCGCCGCCGTAGCCGGGACCCCCCGGGCGCGGAGAGCTTCCAGCAGGCGGGTGGGAATCTGTTCAAAGCCGCCGTTGCTCAGCACCGCCACCACGTCGCCGGCGCGCGCCTCGCGGGCCAGATGAGCAAGAATGTCCTCCACGCTCGGCAGATAGTCCGCGGGACGCCCCGCGCGCCGGAGGTCGGCCATGACCTGCTCGGGGTCCAGACGCTCCGGAGCGGGGATGCGCTCCAGCCCGGCCACCCGGGCGACGATCACCCGATCCGCCTCGGCCAGGGCCGCGGGCAGTTCGGCCTGAAAGACCTTGCGGCGGGTGGTGTTCGAGCGCGGTTCAAACACCGCCCAGAGCCGGCGTCCGGGAAAACGCAGCCGCAGCGCCCGCAGCGTCTCCCGGATGGCTGTGGGATGGTGGGCAAAGTCATCCACCACGGTCACGCCATCGGCCTCGCCCCGCACGTCCATGCGCCGGCGCACGCCGCCGAAGCTGGCCAGCGCGCGTTGGATGACGGGGTCCGGAATGCCGCAATGCCGCGCGCAGGCCACCACGCCCAGGGCGTTGCGCGCGTTGAATTCGCCGGCCAGGGCCACGCGGAAGCGCGTGTCGCCCACTGCAAATTCGCTCGCGTCCGCCTCCAGCCGCAGATCGCGCGCTCGCACGTCGTTGGCCGCGCCCAGGCCAAAGCGGACGACGGGGCAGAAATCCACCGCCAGCAGCGGCGCCAGGTGAGGGTCGTCGCCGTTGGCCAGCACCAATCCGTTGCGGGGCACCAGGCGCAGAAAGTGGCGGAAGGCCTTTTGCACCGCGGCCAGGTCCTCGAAGATGTCCGCGTGGTCGAACTCGAGGTTGTTCACCAGGGCCACCTCCGGCTGGTAATGCACAAACTTGCTCCGCTTGTCGAAAAACGCCGTGTCATACTCGTCGCCCTCGATGATGAACCACTCGCTATCGGTGAAGCGGGCGCTGACGGGGAAGTCGCGCGGCACCCCGCCGATGAGAAAGCCGGGATGACGCCCGGCGCGTTCAAACACCCACGCCAGCAGCGCGGTGGTGGTGGTCTTGCCGTGGGTGCCGGCCACCACCAGGCAGCGCCGGTTCCGGAGGAAAAAAGCGCGCAACAGCTCGGGCAGCGAGCAGTAGGGCAAGCGCCGCTCCAGCACGGCCTCCGCCTCGGGATTGCCGCGGGAAATCGCGTTGCCAATGACCACCAGGTCCGGCGGCCCCTCGAGGTGGGCTTCCGCATAACCGGAGTACGGGATGATGCCGGCCCGCCGCAGGGTGCTGGCCGCCGGCTCGTACACGTCCTGGTCCGAGCCGGTGACGACCAGCCCCCGGGCCTTCAAGGCCGCCGCCGTGGCCGCCATGGCAATGCCCCCGATCCCCACAAAATGAACCGACCGCACGTGCGCAAACACGTCCGCAATGATGCGGGTCCACCCCCGGGCGGGAAGCGCGAAACGGGCAGGATTTGTTCACAAGCGAGACCGGTCCGCGCCCTCGCGTCGAGAAGTCCGGTCGGTCCCGCGACACGTGGACGAAATCCCCCCGCCGTGGGCGCGGTTTTGTGAATTGCCCGGCTTCGGGGGGCTGCCGGTTGGCGCGGGCGGCGCCGGTAGGAGACGCCAGGCCGGGCGGCGAAACCCGGGCCGGCGTGTGAGGCAGGCCTTGAACCGTGGAGAAACCGCATGCTCAATCGCGGCATGTGGTTACCCTGGTTGACACGCTGGTGTGGGACGAGGGCCGTCCTGGGCGCGTTGAGCGCCGGATGCCTGGTCATCCGCGCCGCCCCGGTGGACCGGTACAACGTGGTCTGGGACACCCCCAGCCCCAATCACCATGGCTCCATGCCGTTGGGCAACGGGGACGTTGCGCTCAACGCCTGGATGACGCCCGACGGCGAAGTGCACGCCTACCTCTCCAAGAGCGACGCCTGGGATGACAACGGTCGCTTGGTCAAGGTGGGCAAACTGCGGGTGCGTCTGGAGCCCAACCCGCTCGCCGACGGCGCCGCGTTCCGCCAGGAACTCCGGTTGAGCGAGGGCGCGGCGGCCATCACCCTCGGCGCCAGCCCGGACGAGGCACGGCGGCGTCCCAGCTTGCGCCTGCTGCTGTGGGTGGATGCGCGGCACCCGGTGATTCACCTCATCGCGGAGGGGACCCAGCCCTTCGAAGCCACGGCTCACCTCGAGTTGTGGCGGACCAATCGCCAGGCCCTCGCCGAGTTGCAGGTCAGCGACCTGCTGACGAACCTGAAGCTGCCCGACGGCAGTCCCGCGCGCCCGTACACGGAGCCGGACACGGTGTTGACCGGCCAGCGCGGACGCATCGGGTGGTTTCACCACAACCTCCGGTCCAATGGGCCGGAGCTGCTGGCGCGCGTGCAGGGGCTGAGCGACCTGGTTCAGCCCGATCCCCTGCTGCTTCGTACGTTTGGCGCGGTGGTCACGGCGGTGAACGGCGAGCGGCTGGACGACCGCCGCCTGCGTTCGCCGCCCGCGCGACACCACCGGTTCGACGTGTACGTGCTCACCCGGCATCCCGCCACCCCGGAGCAATGGCTGGCGGCGATGGAAGAAACCATCGCGCGCGTCGAGGCGGAACCGTTCGCTACGCGGTGGACGGCGCATCGGCAGTGGTGGGCGGCGTTTTGGGAGCGGAGTTGGATTCGGGCCTCGCTGCGCGCGGGCGCCAGCAACCAAATGACGGCTCTGATACCGACCAACCGTCATCCGGTGCGGCTGGGCGAGGACCAGACGGGCGCCCACCGTTTTGCCGGCGAGCTCGGGCGTGTCAGTCTGCTGGGCCGGGCGTTGTCCGATGCCGAGGTGAGGGCGCTGGCCGGGCGCCCTCGCGACCAGCTCCTGCCCGCGGAGCGGGAACTGCTGTTCAGCCGCACCAACGCGGAAGCGGGGGCCGTGCCCGGATCGGCGACATGGACATTCCCCGCCGGGTTCACCCTCGAGGCCTGGGTCAGGCCGGAAGCGTTCGGTCCGGGCGGGGCGCGTCTGGTGGACAAGCTCACGCCGGGACAGAGTGACGGATTTTTGCTGGATACCTTTCCGGGCAACAGCCTGCGGTGGATTTGCGGGGAGACGGTGCTGAGCCGGGCGGAGGCGCTGCCCGCCGTTCGTTGGACCCACGTGGCCGCGGTGGCCGACGCCGCCAGCGGGACCTGTCGGTTGTACGTGAACGGTGTGCGGGTGGCCGGTCCGGACGGCCCGGCGTTGCGGGATGAAGCGGCGTGGGTGAGCCGGATGTATCACCTGCAGCGATTTGTCGCGGCCTGCGCCGGGCGCGGCGCGCATCCCATCAAGTTCAACGGGTCGCTCTTCACCGTGCCGCCGGGACCGACGGAGACGGACCCGGACTACCGGCGGTGGGGGCCGGGTTACTGGTGGCAGAACACACGGCTGCCGTACATCAGCCTCAACACCTCGGGCGATTTCGACCTCCAGGAACCGCTGTTCCGCATGTACGTGCGGGACCTGCTCCCGGTGTGTGAATTTCGCACCCGCCGGTATCAGGGGCATGGCGGGGCGTTTTATCCGGAGTGCGTTTACTTTTGGGGCGCCAGTTTTGGCGAGACCTACGGCTGGACGCCGTTTGAGGAACGCGCGGACAAGTTGCAGGAGAGCGGCTGGCACAAGTGGGAATGGGTGGGCGGCCTCGAGCTGGCGTGGATGGCGCTGGATTACTTTGACCACACGCAGGATCGGAATTTCCTAGCGCAAACGGCCCTGCCGGTGACGCGCGCGGTGCTCGCGTTTTTCGACGCGCAGTATCCCACCAACGCCCGGGGCCAACTGGTCATGCACCCGTCCCAGGCGCTGGAGACCTGGTGGCGGTGCACCAACGCGATGCCGGAACTGGTCGGTTGCCACGCCCTCACTGCGCGACTGGAAGCCCTGCCCGCGGAGTTGGTGCCGGAACCCGATCGCGCGCTGGCCCGGCGATTGCGCGCCAAGCTGCCTCCCCTGCCCGTGCGCCAAATCCACGGGCGCGTTGCGCTGGCGCCGGCCGAGTTTTTCGCGGACAAACGCAATATCGAGAATCCGGAACTTTACGCAGTGTTTCCTTTCCGACTGTTTGCCTTCAACCGACCGCATGCAGATTGGGCGCAGGCGGCCCTCGAGCACCGCGAGGATCGCGGACACTTCGGCTGGCGGCAGGACGACATCTTCATGGCCTACCTGGGGTTGACGGCGGACGTGCGTCGCGCCGTGGTCACGCGGGCTCGCCAACATGACCCCGATGAGCGGTTCCCCGCTTTCTGGGGCCCGAATTACGACTGGACACCGGACCAGACTCACGGCGGCGTCTTGATGAAAACGTTCCAAGCCATGCTGCTGCAAACTGATGGCCGGGAAATTCACCTGTTGCCCGCGTGGCCGGAGGATTGGGATGTCGAATTCAAGCTGCATGCACCCGGGCGCACGGTGCTGGAAGGGGTCTATCAAAACGGCCGGATTCGCTCGCTGCGCGTGACTCCGGCGGAGCGCCGCCGCGATGTATGGGTGCGGGGCGTCCGCTTTTGAGTGCGCCCGGAGGCGACACCCACGCGGCAAGACCTGCGTTCTGCTTCGGGCAATCGGAAGGTTGCCCCCGATTTTCGAGACAAGCAGCTTGCCGGATCGGGGGCGTTGCTTTTCCAACAGCGGCGGCAAGCAGCCGCTCTCCAGATATGCTCCGCGTTTTCCGGACCGTTCGATTTCCGCGTCAGCGCTTGGACTACGCCGGTTGCCGGCGCTTTCGGTATGCGCGCTGGCAAGCAGAAGCACTTCAAGTGCTTTGCGTTTTCCCCGACCGCTCCCATTTTCAAGCTCGCAGAGCTTTTGTGGATTCCCACCGGCGCACTCCGGGCAACACCGCAAGGCCGGCGCCCGGGTTGTCTGCCGAATTTGAACTGTTCGTCATGGAAGCGTAACCGGGCAATGGGATCGTCGCGGCATGGTAGTGGCGAGTTGTGGGGCAAGCTGCAACGAGGCGGCGCCCCCACCCAAGCTGTTCAGGGGGCCGCGCGCGCGATTTGAAGCGACCCGCCTGCCTGCGGTGTCTTCGGCCGATTACCGGGTGCGTCTAGCCCGCGACGAAGACGATCTGCGCGCCGCGCAGGCGCTGCGGTTTGCGGTTTTCAACCTGGAACTCAAGGAAGGGCTGGATGAAGCCCTGGCAAGCGGATTGGACAGCGATCCGTTTGACGCGGTATGCGATCACCTGCTGGTGGAGTGTCGAGGCACGGGCGAGGTGGTGGGCACGTACCGTTTGCAACCGGGTTTCCGCGCGGCCCTGGGATTGGGGTACTACAGCGAGCAGGAGTTTGATTGCCGCAACCTGGAGCCGTTTCGCCACCGCATGATCGAGCTGGGGCGAGCTTGCGTGCATCGCCAGCATCGGAATCGCGTCGTGCTGGGGTTGTTGTGGCGGGGAATTGCCGAATATGCCCGACGCCACGGGGGACGGTATCTCTTTGGATGCAGTTCCCTGAGTACGCTGGAGCCGGCGGTGGGCGCGTCCGTGTACAACGAGCTGTGCCGTTTCCACCTGGCGCCGCTGCCCTGGCGAGTAACTCCCCTGCCCGACTGCGAATGTCCCCTGGACCGATTGTGTGAAGAGACGCCCCCGATCCCGAAGCTGCTGCGCGCCTATCTCGCGGTCGGGGCCCAAATTTGCGGCCCCCCCGCCCTGGACCGGCAGTTCAAGACCATTGATTTTTTGACCCTGCTCGATTTGGAAACCCTGCCCGCGGAGGTACGCAAAAAGTTCCTGGACTGATTTCGCCGCCGCCGGTTCTCGCGCGTTTGTGAACGGAATTATGCTTCATCCCCTCAGGGTGGCGGCTCGCAGTGCGGGGGTGGCATTTGAATGTGCGCGGGCGGCCGCCACTTTCGCGCTCTTGTACTTTCGACGCGGAAGGCGGCCCACGCTCGCGGAAAGAAGCCACTGGCTGCAGGCGGCTAATCGGCGGGCACTGCGACACCTCGGAGTTCAATTGGAAGTGTTCGGCACGCCCCCGCAAAACGGTTTGCTGGTGAGCAATCATCTGAGCTACCTCGATATCCTGGTTTTCTCCGCTCTGACGCCCTGCGTTTTTGTGTCCAAGTCCGAGGTGCGCCACTGGCCGGTATTAGGCTGGCTGGCCCGCGCGGCAGGCACCATTTTTATCCGACGCGAGCGTCGTCTGGATGTCCGGCACAACGTGCGGGCCATCCAACAAGCGTTGGAAAGCGGTGTTGTGGTGGTGCTGTTCCCGGAGGGGACCAGCAGCGGAGGGCAGACGATCCTGCCGTTTCATTCCGCCTTGTTGGAGCCAGTCGGTTCGAATTTCTACAATCTAAGCGTGGCTTATATTGAATATGGAATCTCCGACGGCGATCCGTCCGAGGAGGTGTGTTTTTGGCGCGACATGCAGCTGCTCCCCCATTTGTTCAACCTGTTCTCCAAAAATCAGATCCAAGCGAGAGTCGCTTTTAGAACCGGAAGCGCAGGCGATCGAGCCCGGAAATCCTTGGCCCAAACGCTGAGATTGCAAGTGATTCAATGTAAAATGGATGTGACTCAAGGGCGGACGACAGGTCCGATCTCGGGGCCCCGGGCAACACAGCGAGAACCAGCCATCGAGATTGTCGGGTAAAGGTCGCCAGATTGAAACGGGACCGGTCTTGGGAGGTTTACACCCGGCAAGTTCGCGTTATCCTGCCGGGCGTGTTTGAGTATTCCAAGGCATACGATGTAATTGCGGTCGGTGGCGGGCACGCCGGGATTGAGGCGGCTCTGGCATGTGCCCGGATGGGATGTGAGACATTATTGCTCACGATGAACTTGGATACCATCGGACAGATGTCTTGCAATCCCGCGATTGGCGGATTGGCAAAAGGTCATTTGGTCAGAGAGATTGACGCTCTGGGCGGGGAGATGGCCAGAAATACGGACATGACCGGGCTTCAATTTCGGATGTTGAACACCAAAAAGGGACCGGCTGTTTGGGCGCCACGAGCTCAATGCGACAAAAAGGCCTACCAATTCCGGATGAAGTGGGTGTGCGAGCGGCAGCCTGGATTGGACCTGAAACAGGGCCAGATTGCTCGACTTTGTGTCAGGGATGGCAAGGTTCGGGGCGTCGAGACGATCCTCGGGGTGCGATTCTTGGGCAAAGCCGTGATTTTAACCACCGGAACATTCCTCAGGGGGCTACTGCATATTGGAATGGAAAAAACTGCGGGGGGTCGAGCCGGCGAATCGGCGGCCAATAGCCTGTCCCAGTCACTGAACGAAATCGGGTTGCAGCTGGGGAGATTCAAGACCGGAACCCCCCCCAGACTTTTGAAGCGAACCATTGATTTTAGCAAGACGGAGATTCAGCCAGGAGATGAGCCGATCCCTTGGTTCAGCTTTTGGCATTCGGAATTGTTCCACGTGGAACATTGGGAAAGCAGTGAAAAGCTGGAGGGAGCTGGTCCATCCAATTCAGCGCGGTTGGATTCAAGCGGAGCTCAAAATCCATATCCCCCTGGTTCCATTTTGGCTCAAGCGGGCGATCAATTGCCCTGCTTCATTACGTACACCACTCTCAAAACAGCGGAGTTGATTCGGAAAAACTTGCACAAGTCACCCCTTTACTCGGGCATCATCCAAGGGATCGGACCAAGATACTGTCCGTCCATCGAGGACAAAGTGGTCCGGTTCGCGGACAAGGAGCGGCATCAAGTTTTCTTGGAGCCCGAGGGGATTCGGACGGACGAAATTTACGTGAATGGCTTTTCCACCAGTCTGCCATTCGAAGTGCAGGTCCAGTTGGTCCGGACCATTATCGGTTGCGAACATGCGGAAATCGTTCGTCCGGCTTACGCCGTCGAATACGACTACGCTCCGCCCATTCAACTCTGGCCAACCTTGGAAACCAAGGTCTGCGAAAATCTGTTTCTGGCAGGGCAGATTAACGGCACCTCCGGATACGAAGAGGCAGCCGCCCAAGGGATCATGGCGGGCATCAACGCAGCTCGAAAGGTTCAAGGGAAATCCGGGCTGGTCTTGCGGAGGGACCAAGCCTACATCGGGGTCTTGATTGATGATCTGGTGACCAAGGGTACTTCCGAGCCGTATCGGATGTTCACCTCGCGAGCAGAGCATCGTTTGTGCTTGCGGCAGGATAATGCGGATCAAAGACTTGCTGCAATCGGCTACGAAATGGGGCTTTTGCCGGAACACCGCTACCGGCTTTGCCAAGAAAAATACAGGGCGGTTGCAGCGGAGGTGGAACGTCTTCACATGACGCGGGTCGGGAACCACACCCTGGCTCAAATCCTCAGTCGCCCCGAGATGACCTACGAGGTTTTGCCCGATCGAAATCCCACGCTCGCTCCCGACGTGACCTTGGCGGTGGAGATCACAATCAAGTATGCTGGTTATATGGCGCGACAGGAAGCTGAAGTGTCGCGCCTCCGGGATATGGAATCCTGGGTTATACCAGAGTGGCTATCGTACAAGACGGTACCCGGGCTGAAGACGGAGGCGCGGCAAAAATTGGAGGAAATCCGTCCCAGAACCCTTGGACAGGCAGGACGTATTTCCGGAGTTACGCCGGCCGACCTGAGTCTGCTGATGGTTTGGATCAAGCGGGGCAACGGATCCCGAAACGGTATGGGGCCTCAAGAGGATTAAAGTTAAACCTTGGCTTTTATAAAATAGTACACACCGACCCCTAAAATATCCAAGACTATAACCGCGCCTTGGTCCTGGCTACCAGATGATCGGCCAAACGAGTAGGCTCGGGTATCCGGCTTTGTCGAACGCAGGCAAGGACCAACTGGACCGCTGATTCGAGGTCCATTTTGTATCCAACGCTTACAAAAACCGGTCGCACACCGCGCTTGGTGCGTACCACAGTCCCCACAACCGAGTTCGCCACACATAATGCGCTGGTGCTGCCGGCTTCTTGGCCCGGCGCAAGATAGTCCCCGATCAATCGGGACTTCGCGCATCCGATCGCAGGCAAATCGCACAAAACGCCCACGTGACATGCCAGGCCAAAGCGGCGGGGATGAGCCAATCCCTGACCGTCACACAACAACACATCCGGAACCGTCTGCAACTTTCTCAACGCTGCCAGCAGTGCGGGAGCTTCACGAAACGACAGCAACCCGGGCACGTAAGGGAAACGAACCGGTCGAAGCGCTGTGGCGGTCTCTAGAATCGTACCCGCTTTGCAGTCCCAGACCACGGCCGCTCCGATGCAAACGGCTCCGTCAGGAGAAAAAGCCGCATCCAACCCTGCCACCAGCTGCAACTCCCGGTCCGGTTTTGTAACGACAACTCTTTGGGCCAAAATGCATTGCAGCTCTGCTGCCCGCCGCGGACCCAGCCGCCAATGATGGGGCAGAGAAGGGAGTATCATGTCTTGACGCCATCACCAGAAGCTACCGTTGGATGGGAATTGCTCGATAGTACTCTGCCTGCGTGGAAGGCCGGTTGGTTCTCACCATGACAAATTGGCCTTGGTCGTCACCAAAGGTGAACTCGTTTACCCGCTGCCATTGCCGAAGATCGAGTGACATTTCCAGGGCGACTGACTGATCCACCCGACCGCGGAAAGCAAAGCGATCAAGGGTTCTTTCCGGACATTCATCATGCTGATATTCAATAATTTGAACTCCTGAAGACCAATCCAACAAGGCTCTCAAAACAATCCCCTCGACTCCAACTGTGACCAGTTGCCCTTGGCGTGTGGCCAGTCCGTACAGGGATTTTCCGGTAATGGTATCCGCCGCATCCCAGTTTATCGCGTTCGTGCTCGTTAACACCGTGCCCTGGGTGCCGCAGACGTAGTAGCGCCCCGAAGCGAACAGAACGTCTGTGAGCCATGCGGTCACCCCGCTGTTACCCGCAACCCAGGCTCGTCCGTCCGGGCTGCTGAGAATCGTCCCATTCTGCCCGACGGCGAGAAACCGGTCCTCCACCCACCGCACGCGGAAAATCCAATTGGTGGTGCCGGGATTTTGCGGCAGCCACGCTTCGGCATCCGGGCTGTGGAAAATCGCGCCGCCCCGGCCGGTGATCACATAGCCGGGCGGACCGGCAGCCACGCCGCTGAGCGTTGGCTGTCCGGGCAGGGAGATCAGTCGCCAGTTTTCCCCGGTATCCGAGCTGGTTAACACGGTGCCCCGGTCGCCCACCACGATCAGAATGTCCCCTGCGACACATACTCCTTGGAGAGTGTTGGTGGTCAACCGGGGCTGGACGACACTCCAGCGCAGACCCAGCAAATTGACCTGATTGGTGACGACCACCTGGTTGGTCGTCCACGAGCAATCTACCCAATCCGACACCGTGTTGGTGAGTACCACGTTTGTCCAAGTCCGGGTGCTTAACATCAAGGCCCCGTCGGTTCCCGCCGCCACGGCCAGGTTGGCGGACCCGGCGATTCCCAGAAACAGGGCATTCGTTGGGGTATCGGGGGCCGGCACGCTCCACCAATCCGCGCCGTTTTCACTGGTTATCACCAGGGCCCGATCTCCCACGGCCAGGTAACGCTCCGGCAAGGCGGTCACTTCCCACAACCAGTCCCGGGGCGAATCTTCGGCCTCGAACCACAGTGTATTGTTGTTGGTGACAAAGCTTTCAACCCACATTCCGGTGCGGCCGGCCAGGGCGAAGCGCTCCCCGTCCCAGACGCCGGCAAAATAATCCCAGCCCGGGGCTGGCAGGGGACTTCCGCTGCCCAGTTGGTCCGTCCACGCTGCAAGCGGACCGGCCTGCATCCGCAACACAGTTTCACCGGCGATCAATCGTGGGTATCCGGAGACAGAGGAGGACTGCTCGTACACGTACAGGGCGTTGGTCAACCCCAAAGAAACGCGCCCCCAATTGGTCCCGAGATTGGGACTGACCAGCACGGTGCCGCTGTCTCCCACCGCGTAAAAGGCCTCGCCCCGGAACACGACCCGATTCAAATGCGCGGTGACACCGCTGCTGCGTCGCCGCCAAGTAATCCCGTCTGCGCTGCTGGCAATCAGGCCGTTTTCCCCCACGGCGACAAATGTGCCGGCGCCCCAGGCCACGCTGCGGAGCCATTCGGTGAAAGGCAGACCGTCCACCCGCTGCCAGCTTGTGCCGCCATCCACGCTGCGGTAAATCGCGGCGTTATCCCCCACGGCCACGCTCGTCGCGGACGAGGCCGTCACCCCTTCCAGCCAGTCGGAAGTGGGCGGGTTCAGCGTCGCCCCGGACAGGCCCTCTTCCGCCGTCCCGTAGAGCAATGTACCGGCTTCGCCGCAAACAATGGCCCGGTCGCCGAGAAACGTGATTCCCCGCAAAGCCCGGGTGGTTCCGGTGGGCAGGGCACGCCAGACAAACCGGTTGGTACTGACGTACACGCGGCCGCGGTCGCACACTTGCCAAAACCAGCCGCGATGGTGGGCCAGGTCGTACACATTGTTCCCGTGGGGGAGGGGGTTGGACCACTCCCAGGGCAGGGCGGCTGACTGCGCTCGGGAGGACTCCAACACCAACGCCAAGAGGAAGATCGCCACAACGGGTCGCAGAGTCCCCAGAAACCGGCCGGGACGCAACATTGGCCCACGCATACCCGGCGATGCTTATCCGAAACACCCGGCGCGGGGCAACCGCCAAATCAAGAGGTCTGCGGGTCACCACGGTGAATTTCACGAAACCGCTCAAATTGCTCCTACGTGCCGACTTCTTCAGCGAAGAAACCCGTCTTTTGGGGAATTGGGCCCCGGGAAGACTGATTGGCGCACCGATGCTAACCGACACTGTCAGAGAGGCTTAACACTCAGCCCGAATACATCTTGGCCGATCACGAGACTTGCCGATCTTCCCCGGGATTGTCAGTCGGTACATTCGGAAGAGGTAATCCTTGGAGCACTGAAATTTTGCCTGAGCTTCAATCCCCAATCAACCTTGGGGCATCCATCGGTGGTGCGGCAAGGTCACGCGGAACGTGGTGCCGGCGGGGGAGGTGCTCACCAACTGCAACGTCGCGCCCAAATGGTGGGCGAGTTGATACGCGATGGCTAGGCCGATTCCCGAGCCGCCCTCCTTGGTCGAGCGCACCGGCTCGAACAGCCGGTCCTGCACCGTTTCCGGCAGCCCCGGCCCTTCATCCCGCACCTCGGCTTCGAATCCGGCAGCCGCCCGCCGCAGCAGCAGCGTGACCGACCGGCCCGGGGGACTGGCTTCCAAGGCGTTCTGAATCAGGTTCGCCAGGATGAGTCGCAGCAGCCCGGCAGTATGGTTGTCCATCTCGCCGGACGTTTCCAAGCGGGTTACCAACCGGACATCCCGGCAGGTTGCCAGCGCGCGGCACTGATCCGCCAGCGCCTCGCCCAGTTCGGCGAGGTTCACCGCGTAAGTCGGTGCGTTCTCGCGTTCCTGCAAGACCTCGATAACCTCGTGAATCAAATGCTGCATCCGGCGCGTGGCCGCCAGGGCTTCGCGCCATTCGGCGCTTTCTTCCGAGGAGACATTGTCCTGGCGGGCGGTGACGAAGGAGTGAAGGCCGGCCACCGGATTTTTCAGACTGTGGATGAGATGGGCGGCCACGGCCCCCACCGCGGCGGAACGGGCGGCATCCGCCAGGGCCTGGTTGGCGCGTTGCAGGTCAGCCGAGCGCGCCGCAAGCTGCCGGTTGACGCGTTCCAGCCGCCCAAAAGCCCAGCCGAGTCCACCCCCGATGAGGGCGAATCCGGTGCCGAGCAACAGGGCCGCCTGTCTGTTGAGTCGGCGTCGCAGTGTGGCGAACTCCCGTTCCAACGTGCTCCCTTCCAGCATGAACTGAGCGACCCCCAACAACCGGTCCTCCCCGGCGCGGTACAGCGGGATGTACACTTCCACCCAGGTCAGCCGGTCGGCGCCGGGCGCTTCCAGATTGGCCAGTTCCAGGAACAATTCGGTCCGCGGGGCGTCCGGGCAGGTGAGGCGGACGGGCCGAGGCTTGGTGGGGTCGGGCAGGTAGAGAAACAACTCATGCACCGGGGCGGCGGGCCGGTAGCGTGTCAGCGGAGTTAACCGGCCGAGTTGGGTCAACGTTGCCTCGCTTAGAGTGGCTTCCTTGACCTCTGCAGGGATGCCGGCCACAAACGCACCGGCCGAATCGAACACCCGGGCGGCGATGATGTTGGTCAGATCGGCCATGCCCAGCAGTACGGCGTACTGCGAGGTGGGGGCCGCCAGGTCGAATTCGGGGTCTTGCGCCGCCGCTTGAGTGATTTCGCGCTGGGCGAGGATTTGGAGCGCCACCGCGTCGTGCTCCAGGAGTTGCGCGCGCCATTGCCGTTCCAGTTGCCATCGTCCCCAGCACACCGCCCCGGCAAAGGCCAGCAGCGCCACGCTGATGGCGGCCAGAGCCCGTCGTCGCGCGGCGGGCAGGGACGGTCGAGGCGCGGTCATAGTTCCCGTTCCAGTCCCAGCCATACGGTGTTTACGGTGTAATCGGCGCGCGGCAGGTTGTCCTGTGCGGCCTCGTAATCGTACTGGGCAAACACCGTCCATTTGCGTCCCAGCGTGCGCTCGCCGCGCAGGCTCATGCCCAGGTCCGTCTTGGATCGCGCCGGGCTCCCCGTTGCTCCGGCCGGCTGGAGGTCGTAGTCGTAGTGTCGCCAGCGCCACTCGGCCCGCAGTGACCAGTGTGGCGGCTGGTAGCGAAGCTGCAGGGTCGCGTGATAGCGCGTGTAGTCGAAGTAGCCTCCTCCGTTGTCGAAATTAAGCCCCGCGCCGCCGCGCACCCGCAGACTCCACTGTCGGGCCGCATCCCAGTAAACCCGCGCGCGCGCCTCGGCCTCGTGAAAAGCAAACTCGAGGCGCCCCGGCAACCGGCTTCCGAAGGCGTCCAGGGGCGGGCGTTCGTCGTAGGCGCGGTGATCATACCGATATTCAAGCGACCAATCCAGACGACGGCTTGGTTTGTGTTCCAACCGCGCACCCGGCGCAAAGCGCCAGTACGAATCCAGGGGCGACTCGAACGTGTCCCGCGCACCTTCCACCGAGGCGCTGGCGGTCCACGGCCGACCGAGTTCGCACGCAATCCGGGCGGAGAGCGACCCCAGATGGCCGCGAGCGGTTACCGTGCGCAGTTCGGCTTCCGTGGCGGACACGTCGTACACCTGGTGGAAAAAGACGTACTGCCCGACCAAGTCTGCCGACCAGGCTCCCCCCAGCTCCCGCTTGACCTCGGCCCGGGCCAGCGCGAGCGCTTCGTAATCCACGGCAGCGCTGTCCCGCACATGGGTGTAATCCCCGGTCAGCAGGATCGACACCTCTGTGCCGTCCAGTCCCGGCCGTTGGACGGCCAGATCGCCTCCGATGGTGATCAGCGCGCTGGTTTCCGGGCGCTGGTCGCTGAGCAGGACATTGTCGCGGTACCCCACGCCCAGGCGCGCGCTGGCGCTGGAAGTCCACAGCGAAGGTTGGGTTAACCGTTCGATTTCCGCGAGCAACTCCTTTTCCGCTGGAGGCAGGTCGGGCCTGTTGGGTTGAGGTTCAACGGGAGGGGTCGCACCGGTGGCGACACTCAGGATCAAGGGCAGGACGGCCGTTGCCACCCTTCGCAAAGCCAAGCATTGATCGGCGGAATATCCCATGCCCCGCAGCAGATTAACGGAAGGGACAACTCTCGTCGAGGAAGGGCGGCGAAGCCGGGACCTGCGATCGGCGGGTGGGCCGATCCTGTCTGGTTTCGGTCCGGTCTTCGCGGAGGGACGGCACCCCGCAGGAGCGGCGCCGACCAAAAAAGAGCAGGTAACGGACGCCGTTACCTGCTCTGCCGTTTGGTGATCGCCGGGATTTCAACCCGGAGTGGCCCTATTCACCCTTGGCGTGTCGCTTCTGCGCGCGCAGATGTTCCTTGGCCGCCTCGATGAGTTCGCGCCGGTCGGGCAGTTCTTTGGCCAGCTGTTCCAACCGTTCGCGAATCTGCTCGCGAATCTGTTCGCGCTTCTGCTTTTGCTCCTCGAGGAGTTGGCGCAACTGCTCGCGCAGTTGCTCGCGTTGTTCCTTGGTGGCCTCGCGCATCTCGCGCACCTTCTGCATCCATTCCTCAATGGCCGCCCGATGTTCGGCACGGAATTGCTCCAGGAGGGCTTTAATTTCCTGCGGCAACTCGGGTCGTGTCGGTTTCTCCGGTTTTTCGGGTTTCTCCGGTTTCTCCGGCTTTTCCGGTGGAACCACCACCGGAGGTTGGTCACCGTTTCCACCCGAGCCGGCGGTGCCGCCGCTGCCCGAATTGTCGTCAGCGCTCAAGGGCAGGGCCAACACTGCCAGCCCCACAGCCGTAACCACCCATGTCATCTTCCATGTTTTCATACGTGTCCTTTCCTCGTTTGCGTCGCACGTGCCTCTCTGCAAATTCAGTGCCAATACCCTGACTCGATTTTAACTTCTTGTCTACTAGCAATTTGTGACATAAACGGCCGCCCACAGTTTCCATTCTCCTGGGGATTTTTCCCCAATCCTTTGAGACAGACAGTCAGGCGCGCGGGGATTATTCCCCACCCCGCCCGGGGGCGTTGCTGTCTCCGCCCCGGCTCGCCAGCCGATAACGTACCACGTCACGGCTGACTCCCAGCAGCCGCGCGGCCGCCGAAACGTTGCCGCCGGCCTGCGCCACTGCGTGTCGCACCAGGCGATCAATGGCCGCATCCAGGGAAAACCCGGTTTCGGGAAAACGGAAGGCCGGGTTGAACCAATCCGTCGTGTTGGAACCGGAAGGCCGGGAAGCCGCTCCTTTCGGCGCGCCGCTCAAGCGTTCCAGATGCGCGAACTCGAGGGGGCCATCTTCAAACACCAGCGCGCGCTCCAGTTCGTGCATCAATTCCCGCACGTTGCCCGGCCAAGACCAGGCCATCAACCGGCGCTTTCCGGCGTCGCTGATGGGAC
>FWWM01007723.1_pt1 | contig 21308 bp, 15 predicted proteins | sample 2228351 | NCBI WGS metagenome assembly FWWM01 (sample SAMEA103939774, study PRJEB20133) | metagenome
CCCCGGCCGGCACCCGCTCCACCGGCTCAGCCCCGTCCAGTCGGAGGGCCGGACCCCGGGCCCGGCGGAGCCGCCGGCCCAGGACCTCCCGGAGCATGCTGTAGTCGTCCTGCCCGGTGACGGTTTTAATCTTAAACTTCCGGTAGTCCTGCCGGCGGGGCACCCCGTTTTCAAATACAACCATGCTCCCCACCGGGGCCGCGCCCTGGATGGTCGAGATATCGTAGCATTCAATGCGCCTGGGCACGGTCGGTAGGCCCAGGGCCTCCTGAAGCTCGAAAAGGGCGTGCTGCCGGGCATCCCGGGCCGCCAGCATGGTCCGGAGCCGGTGCTCGAGCCACTGCCGGGCGTTCTCGAGGCCGAGGTCGAGCTGCTGCCGCTCCAGCTCCGAATCTGGCCGGCGGATGACAACCGGCCCGCCCCGCCGCTCCGCCAGCCAGTCGGCCAGAAACTCTTCGCCCTCAACCTCGACCGGGACGATGATTTCCGCGGGGATGTCGGTTGCCGACTCGTAGTACTCCCGGATGAAGGCGGCCAGCAGCACCCCGGGCTCCACCGGGCCCGGGTCCTGCTTGCTGAAGGTCTCCCAGCGCAGCAACATCCCCTGCCTGACGGGCAGCACCTGGACGCAGGACCACTCGCCGAGGCTCGCCGGGGCCAGCAGGTCGTAGTTGGCCCGGACGTCCTGAACGACCCGTTTTCGTTCCAGCATGCCCCGGATGTCCCTAATCTGGTCCCGGTACTCCCGCGCCCGCTCAAACTCGAGCCGCTCGGCGGCCTCTTCCATCCGGCGGGTCAGCTCCTCGAGAAGCTCCTCATACCGGCCTTGCAGGAAGCGGGCCAGCCGGTCAACCTCGGCCCGGTACTCTTCGGAGGTAACCGCCCGGATGCAGGGGCCCAGGCACCGGCCGATGTGGTAGTAAAGGCACGCCGACCTGTAGACCCTGTTCAGGTCCCGGGTGCAGGACGCAAGCCGGAAGTGCCGGCGGATAATTTGCATGACCCGGCCGCTACTGCCGGGGTTGCTGTACGGGCCGAAATAGACGTGGCCGGGTTCATCGGAGCGGTGGCGGCGGACGATTTCGGGCCGGGGATACGGCTCGTTCAGGTTGAGGTGGACGTACGGAAAGTTCTTGTCATCCCGGAACTGGATATTCAGCTCGGGCTTTTCGGTTTCGATGACGGCCCGCTCCAGGTTTTTGGCCTCGCTCAGCGTGTCAACGACGAAGTACTCGAAGTAACGGAGCTCGGAGCGGAGCCGGTGAAGTCGGGGCTCAGGCAGACTCCCGCGCAGAAGGTGGGTGGTCAGCCGGTCCCGGAGGTTTCCGGTCATCCCGACGTAGAGGGTGCGGTCCCGGGTTGGGCCGCACAGCCGGTAGACCCCCGGCCGTTCGGGCACCTCGGCCAGCTGGGCGCGAATATACTCCGGGTCGTCCGGCCTCACCTCAACAAGCCGGGAAGCAACGAAGGTTCGGGGTCTCGAAGGCAGGGTGGACATCGTTAAAACGGCCGTTCGTCTAAAGTATACCCCGATTTGACATGGCGCCGTTTAGACCCTAGAATTTCGAATTGAAAACCGAAAACGCCAAAGACGACGAACGGGAGGAGTAGGCGGCCACCGGCCTGATAGAGAAGGCGGGTCGGAGGCTGGAAGCCCGCCGCAGGCGGCCCGCCGAACGTCGCCCGGGAGTCGGGCAGGCGAAACGGCCCGGCCGGAGTAGTCTGCCCCGGTTCGGCCGTTATCGGGCAACGAGGGTTCGCCGGGCTGTATCCCGGCGGGCCGAAGCAAGGTGGTACCACGGCGCCCCCGTCCTTGCCGGCGGGGGCGCCAGGTTTTAGTGCGGGAGGTGACGCCATGCTCGAGACCATTCCGAAAACTTACGACCATACGGATGAGCTTGAAGTTTACCGGTTCTGGGAGGAGCGGGGCTACTTCACCCCGGTTGTTGACCCGGCCCGGCAGCCGTTTACCATCATCATGCCGCCGCCGAACGTGACCGGCGAGCTCCACATCGGCCACGCCCTGACCATGATTATCGAGGACGTCATGATCCGGTGGCACCGGATGCTGGGGGAGCCGACCCTGTGGCTGCCCGGCACCGACCACGCCGGTATTGCCACCCAGGTGGTGGTCGAGCGGGAGCTGGCCGAGGAGGGGCTCACCCGGCACGACTTGGGCCGGGAGAGGTTTATCGAACGGGTCTGGCAGTCCGTTGACCGGTACCGGAACCGCATCACCTTTCAGCTCCGGCGGTTCGGGTCATCGTGCGACTGGACCCGGGAACGCTTTACGCTTGACCCCGGGCCGTCCCGGGCGGTGCGGACCACGTTCGTCCGGCTCTACCACGACGGCCTGATTTACCGGGGCGACCGGATCATCAACTGGTGTCCCCGCTGCGCCACCGCCCTCTCCGACCTTGAGGTCGAACACGAAGAGACCGACGGTTATCTTTACTACCTGAAGTATCCGCTCGAGGACGGCAGCGGCCACATCGTGGTCGCAACCACCCGGCCTGAGACGATGCTGGGCGACACCGCCGTGGCGGTCCACCCCGAGGATGACCGCTACCGCCACCTGGTCGGCCAGCGCGCCCGCCTCCCGGTCATCGGCCGGCTGCTGCCCATCATCGCCGACGAGGCCGTTGACCCGGCCTTCGGGACCGGGGCGGTGAAGGTTACCCCGGCCCACGACCCGGTGGACTTTGAGCTTGCCCAGCGCCACGGCCTCGAGCGGGTGCTCATCATGAACCTCGACGCCACCATTAACGAGAACGGGGGCCCATACGCCGGCCTCGACCGGTACGAGGCCCGGCGCCGGCTGGTGGAAGACCTCAAGGCCCAGGGGCTGGTGGAAAAGGTTGAGCCCTATCGCTACAGTATCGGCCACTGCGAACGGTGCGACACGGTAGTTGAACCGATCATCAGCCGGCAGTGGTTCGTCCGGATGAAGCCCCTGGCCGAGCCGGCCCTCCAGGTTGTGCTCGAGGGGCAGATCCGGATCATTCCCGACCGGTTCGTGCGGGTTTACGCCAATTGGCTTGAGAACATCCGGGACTGGTGCATCTCCCGCCAGATATGGTGGGGCCACCGGATTCCGGTCTGGTACTGCCAGGATTGCGGCGAAACCGTTGTCCCGCCCCGGGATGACCCGATGCGGGACCCGGACCGGTGTCCCCGGTGCGGGTCGGGCCGCCTCGAGCAGGACCCGGATGTCCTCGACACCTGGTTCAGCTCGGGCCTCTGGCCCCACTCAACCCTCGGCTGGCCCGACGACACCGAGGACCTGCGGTATTTCTACCCGACGTCGGTCATGGAGACGGGCTACGACATCCTCTTCTTCTGGGTCGCCCGGATGGTGATGCTCGGCCTGCGGAATACTGGCAAAATCCCATTCCGGGTCGTTTACCTGCACGGCCTGGTTCGGGACGCCCAGGGCCGGAAGATGAGCAAGTCGGTGGGAAACGTCATCGACCCGCTGGAGATTATCGACAAGTACGGGGCCGACGCCCTCCGCTACGCCCTCACCGTGGGTATCACCCCCGGCAATGACGTTCGGCTGGGTATGGCGAAGGTCGAGGCCGGCCGGAACTTTACGAATAAGCTCTGGAATGCCGGCCGGTTCGCCCTGGGGGCCGGGGCGGGGCGGGCCGGACTCGGGCTGCCGGCCGAGCTGACCGAAGCCGACCGCTGGATTCTGAGCCGGCTGAACCGGGTGACCGCCGACGTGCGCCGGCTCATGGCCGATTACGAGCTGGGCGAGGCCCTGCGCCTCCTTTACGACTTCCTCTGGGACGAGTTCTGCGACTGGTACATCGAGATTGCCAAGATTCAGGGCCGCCGGGCCCGGGAGCTGGGCCGGCCGGACACGAGCCCGGCGGTGCTTTACGCCGTCTTCGAGCAGAGCCTGCGGCTGTTGCATCCCTTTATGCCGTTCGTGACCGAAAAGCTCTGGCAGCACCTTACCCGTGAGCGGCGGGCCGCCGGCGAGCCGCTGCCCGAATCGGTCATGCTTGCGCCGTACCCGGAACCCGATGAATCGCGGTTCGACCCGGCGGCCGAGCGTGACCTTGAAGTGCTCATGGACCTTATCCGCCGGGTGCGTAACGTCCGGGCCGACTTCCGGGTGCCGGCCGGGGCGTGGGTGGAAGTCGTAGTCACATCGGACGGCCACCTGCGCCTCCTCCAGGAGTATGCCCCCGTGGTCGGCCAGCTCGCCCGGGCCCTGCCGGTCCGGGTCGAGCCGGCCCTTCCCGAGCGGCCGGACGGGGCGGTTCGCATCGTGGGCCTCGGGGCGACCGGGTACGTGCTGGTCGGGGCCCACATCGACCTGGAGGCGGAGCGCCGGCGGCTCCGGAACGAGCTGGCCGAGGTCGAGGCCGACATTGCCCGGCTCCGGGGCCACCTGGACGACCCCGAGTTCCGGGCCAAGGCTCCGGCCGAAGTTGTGGAGCGGGAAGAAGAACGTCTCCGCCGGCAGGAGGAGCGGCTACGCCGCCTCCGGGAGGCCCTCGAATCTTAAAGGGGTCGGGCCGGGTAAGTTCTTACCCGGCCCGACCGGCCGTCAGCCCGGCGTGGCGCAGTTCTTCCATCTTGCGGATGATGGCGTCGGCCATCTCCCGGGTGCCCACCGCCGTCGGGTCGTCCCGGGTGGGCTTCAGGTCGTAAGTGACGTACTTGCCCTCGCGGATGACCTCGGCGACAGCCCGCTCAACCAGGTCGGCCGCCTCGGTCTCGCCAAGGTGCCGGAGCATCAACACACCCGAAAGGATGGTGGCCGTCGGGTTCGCCTTGTTCTGGCCGGCATACCTGGGGGCGCTGCCGTGGACGGGCTCGAAGACTGCGGCCTCGTCGCCAATGTTGGCGCCGGGGGCGACGCCGAGCCCGCCGACCAGGCCGGCACACAGGTCGGAGATAATGTCCCCGTAGAGGTTCGGGAGGACAAGCACGTCGTACTCCTCGGGCCGCTGGACCAGCTGCATGCTGAGGTTGTCAACGATCCGGTCGTCGAACTGGATATCCGGATACTCCTGGGCGACCTCCCGGGCGACCCGCAGGAAGAGGCCGTCGGTGAACTTCATGATGTTGGCCTTGTGAACGGCCGTGACCTTCTTCCGGCCGTTTTTGCGGGCATACTCGAAGGCCCACCTGACGATCCGGCGGCTGCCCGTCACCGAGATCGCCTTAATGCTGATTCCGGAATCATCCCGGACCGGCTGGCCGCTGAGGGTTCGGATAAGGTCGATGACCTTCCGGCATTCCTCGGTTCCCTGCTCGAACTCCACGCCGGCGTAGAGGTCCTCGGTGTTTTCCCGGACGACGATTATGTCGACGTGGTCATAGCGGGACCGGACGCCCGGGTAAAGTTTCGCCGGCCGCAGGTTGGCGTAAAGGTCCAGGGCCTTGCGGATGGCGACGTTAACGCTGCGAAAACCGTAGCCCACCGGTGTGGTGATGGGTCCCTTGAGGGCGACCTTATTGTGCCGGATCGATTCGATTACGTGGTCGGGGATCGGCGTCCCATACTTCGCGATTACGGCCTCGCCGACCTCCTGCACGTCCCACTCGAAGGGGATTCCGGTAGCTTCAAGAACCCGTCGGGCGGCGTCGACGACCTCCGGCCCAATCCCGTCCCCGGGGATGAGGGTGATGCGGTACATCGGTCACCTCCGCAAAAGAATTTCCCGGCCCATTATACCGCAGCTATCGGTCCGCCCGAAGCGACGTATAGCCTGGGCTGATGACTTATAATCAAGAGGGGTGCGGGGTGGTGTAACGGTAACACGTCGGACTTTGGATCCGAAGTTCCAGGTTCGAATCCTGGCCCCGCAGCCTCATTTTCCCCACCTGGGCTGCCCGCCCAGGCCCCCCAACCCGTTGACCCGGCGCCCCAACCGGCCTGCCATCTTCCCGCGGCCACGGCTTGCCGCAAGCCCCGGCCGCCTGGTATAGTCTGCCCGGGAGGGGATAGCCGGTCATAGCCCGCAGCGTCCTGCCGGTGGCCCGGACGGTCCTGGCCGGACTCGTCCTTCTGGCCCTGGCCGTGGGCACCGGTCTCTTCATCGGCAGCCCCTGGGAAACGCCGCCACCGGCCCCGACAGCGCCCAGCCCGCCGCCCGACTTCGCCCACCTCAAGGAGCTCGCCGAGGGGCTATTGTGCCGCCCGGCCCGATGTCCGCGCCCGGCGGCCCCCGGGCCGAGCTAATTCCGGCTGCCTCCCCGCCAACCTGCCGGTCGAGGTTCCGGTGCCCGAAGGCCCCCGGCTGCTGGGCAGTCTGGCAGGTGACGGACCGTCCTGGGTAATCGTGTTTGACCTGCCGGGAAGTGTCGCCGATGCCGTCGCCTTTTGCCGGGACGCCCTGATCGCCCGGGGTTGGATACCGCCGGGCATCGCCAAGGCCGGCGGCTTCCGGGCCGCAATTGAGCCGGGGGCGACGACCTTCTGCAAAGGCCCCGGGGGACCCTGGCTCACACTGGAGGCACGGGCCGGTCCGGCGACGCCGCCGACGTTCGGGTCAGGATTTCGGCTAACCCCGGACCGTGCGGCCAGCCCGCCGCCGGGATGGGAAACCTGCTCCCGCCCGACATGGACAGGCTGCCGGCCCTCTATCCACCCCGGGGCGTCGCGGTGACGGCCACCGGTATTACCGGCGGCGGGCCGAACCGCTGGAGCTCCGGCGCCACGGCCGAGCCCGACCTCAGCCCGATGGACCTTGAGGCCTACTTTGCCGCCCAGCTCAAGGCGGCCGGCTGGACCCGTTTAGGGGGCCTCGCCCAGGGCGTCCTGGCCCGGAGCATCTGGTCGGTACCGGGCGATGGCAATTGGCAGGGCCTTCTCCACGTGGCCGAAGTGCCCGGTCAGAAACCCCGGTGGCTCCACGTCCGGGTTGAGGGCGGCAGCTAGGCGCCGGGACCGGACGGCTCAGCGGAGGGCTTCGATAAGCTCGGTTACGTCCCGCCGGAACGGGTCGGCGTGGGCCAGGGGGACCTCCCCTAGGATGCCCTTTGCCCGCAGCCGGTCCTCAAAGGTGGGAATATTAATCTGATAAAAGACCCCGATGGGGATCCGGTCGCCCCACTCATAAGATTTCGCAATGGCCGCAAGCTGCTTGGCCCGGACCTCATCGGGGTCATCCGGGTCCTTCACGACCGGGTCGAATCCGGTCTCCTCGAGCCGGTAAAGCCTCGGCCTCCTTTCGGGCCGGTCCAGACCCAGGAACCACTCCTTCGTGTGGATATCGTTGTAGGTCGGGCAGGTCTGCAGGACGTCAATAAAGGCGCTGCCCCGGTGAGTTATCGCCCGGGCGATCAGGTCGGCCAGGTGCTTCACGTCCAGGGCGAAGCCCCGGGCGACGAAGGTGTAGCCGGCCCCAACCGCCAGGGCAAGGGGGTTGAGGGCCTGCTGGGGGTTTTCTTCCGGCATCGACTTGGTCCGGGCACCCTGGGGCAGGGTCGGGGCCGCCTGACCCTTGGTCAGGCCGTAAACCTCGTTGTTAAAGACGATATAGGTCAAATCGACGTTCCGCCGGCCGGCATTGATGAAATAACCGGCCCCGATCCCGTAGCCGTCGCCGTCGCCCCCGACCGCAATCACCGTAAGCTCATGGTTGGCCAGCTTGAGGCCGGTGGCAAAGGGCAGCACCCGCCCGTGCAGGGTGTGGAACCCGAAGGCCCGCACATAGTGGGGCGTCTTGCCCGAACAGCCGATCCCCGAGCAGACCGCAACCTTGTGGGGCGGGATCTGCAGCCGGTGGAGGGCCTGCTGGATCGCCGCCAGGATACCGAAGTCCCCGCACCCGGGGCACCAGTCGCTGTGGATGTCAGCCTTGTAGTCTTTCAGCTCGTAAAGTTTAAGCTCCGTGGCCATCGGCTCTTACCTTCACGCTTGCAAATGGAATACGGTCAGGGTCGCCGGCCCGCCGGCCATAACCTTCTTGAGGCCCTCGACCAGCTCCTCCTGGGTGAAGGGCCGACCATCCCACTTGAGAACCCTGCTCGGGATACTTATCCCGGTCTGTTCGCAAATCAGGGCCCCGAGCTGGCCGCTGTAATTCTCCTCGACCAGAATCAGGTTTTTCGCCCGGCCCAGGACTTCTTTAAGCTCCGGGGCCGGGAACGGCCGCATCAGCCGCACCTGGACGAAGTTGACCGCCACCCCTTCGGCGGCCAGCTCCTCGATGGCATCCAGGATGACCCCCTTGGTCGAGCCCCAACCGACCACCGTGAAATCGGCTTCGGCCGGCCCGTACACCTTGAACTTCACCTCCCGGGGAATCTCCCGGGCTGCCACCTCCAGCTTTTTCATTCGCTTGGCCATCATCTTAATCCGGTTCTCGGCCCCTTCGGTGATGTGGCCGCGCGGGTCATGCTCGTCCGAGGTCGTCCAGAAGATGCCGCCCTCGGTCCCCGGCGCGGTCCGGGGGCTTATGCCGGTCTCGGTGAACGCGTACCGGAGATAGGCCGCCTCGGGTTGGCCGTCCGGGCTGTAGTAAAAGCCCCGGTCCACCGGCGGCAGGGCGTCCAGGTTGAGGTCGTCCAGCGTCACGTAGGCCCCGGCCAGGTGCTTGTCCAGCAGGACGATAACCGGAAGCTGGTAGCGCTCGGCCCAGTTAAAGGCCACGTACGAGTCGTGAACAATCTCTTCGATATCACCCGGGGCCACAACAATATGGGAGAACTCGCCGTGGGCGGGCTGCAGGGCGAACCGGAGGTCGGCCTGCTCCTGACGGGTCGGCAGGCCGGTTGACGGCCCGCCCCGCTGCCAGAGAAAGACGACCGGCCCCGGTGCCTCGGTCATCGACGCAAAGCCGATGCCCTCGGCCATCAGGGTGAATCCCGGACCCGACGTCGAGGTCGCGGCCCGGACGCCGGCGTGGGCGGCCCCGACGGCCATGTTTATCGCCGAAACCTCATCCTCCGTCTGGACGACCACGAAGCCGTAGCGGCGCTGCTGGGCCTCCAGGTAGACGTTTTCGTCGGTGGCCGGGCTGATCGGATAGTAGGTCTGAAAGCCGAGGCCCGCCCTTATCTTGGCAATCGCCGCCGCCTGGACACCCCGAATAAGCAGGGGCCGCCGGCCGTTCCGGCGGGCAAGGCCCGTTACCCGGTAGGGGAAGTCATCGGCAAAATGGGTCTTGACGTACTCGTAGGCAAGTTCGGCCGCCCGGATGTTTATTGACGCGGCCTCGGCCCGGCGGCCCCTAAAGCCCTCCAGGATAACCTCGGTCAGGGCTTTCAGGTCGAAGTCGAGGACGGCCGCCGATGCGGCAACCGCAATCACATTCTGGACGACCCGGAACCGGTTCCGTTCGGCCTGGCGACCGAACTCGCTGAGGGCCAGGTCCAGGAGTTCGGCGTAGGGAACCGGGTAAAGCCTCAGGTCGTCCCGGCCGGGGTTAAAGCTTAGCCGGCTGTCGTAGACCACGGCGCCCCCGGGAACAACCTCGTGGACGTGGCCCCGGTGGGCGGGAAACTCGTAGTGGGTGTCCCCGACCAGGGTCTCCTCGTCGAGGCTCACCAGGATGTGGACCCGGCTCAGGGGGCTGTGGCGGTCGGCGTCGCTGATGCGCACCCGGTAATAGCTGTGTTTGCCCATAATGTTCGAGTGGTACTCAATGTAGGCGTAGACCCGGTAGCCCCCGTGGGTCAGCGCCCGGGCAAACGTCTCGGCCGCCACGTTTATGCCGCTGCCCTGCGGCCCGCCGATAAGCCAGTTGATATCCTTCACCATTGAACCCATAAGTTCTCCTGGGCGCACTACTTTTGATCTTGAGCCTTCCGGCAGACTGCCGTCAAATCCGGCCCGGCCTGGGAGACGGCCCGCCGTTCAGTCGGCGGCTTTCTCCTCCCGGGTCGGGGCGGCGGCCACTTCCGGTGCCGCCTTCGGAACGACCGCCCAGAACTGGCCCGTGACTTCCGGCCACCGGCCCAGGATTTCGGCCGCCCGTCGGCTCCCGGTCCAGTGCAGGTGGGCCTCAAGCAGGTCCCGCAGTTCGGCGATTTCGTCGCCTTCGAGCCGGCGAATTGTCACCATATCGGGGTTGTACCTGGTGGGGAACGTCTGGTCCGGGTCGAAAACGTAGGCCCGGCCGTGACTCATACCTGCCCCGAAATTCCGGCCGGTCGGCCCCAGGACGACCACGAGCCCCTGGGTCATGTACTCGCAGCAGTGGTCGCCTGTCCCTTCCACAACCGCCACCGCCCCCGAGTTGCGGACCGCAAACCGCTCGCCGGCCCGCCCGGCCACAAAGAGGCGGCCGCCGGTCGCCCCGTAAAGGACGGTATTGCCGACAATCACGTTCTCCTCAGCCCGGAACGATGCCGACCGGGGTGGGAAGATGATGACCTCGCCGCCGCTCATCCCCTTCCCCACGTAGTCGTTGGCTTCGCCTTCAAGGATCAGCCGCAGGCCGTTGGCGCAGAACGCCCCGAAGCTCTGGCCCGCCGAGCCGGTAAGCCGCAGCTCGATGGTGCCGGGCGGCAGGCCGTCGGGCCCGTGGTGCCGGACGATTTCGCCGGCGATACGGGCCCCGATTGTCAGGTCCGAGTTGCGGACGGACGCCTCGTAGCGGACGGGCTGGCCGCTGCGGATGTACGGCTCAAGTTCCGGCAGGACCCGGTCGTCAAACCGGGGGTGGGGCGGGTCGTTGCGGTCCTGGGCCTGGCGGCGGGGGAGGGTGCGGGTTGGGTCCGGGTCCTTCAGGATGGCCGACAGGTCCAGCCGGGCCGCCCGGGAGCCGGCCGGCAGGTCCGCCCGGGGCCGCAGGAGGTCAACCCGGCCGATAATTTCGTCCAGACGCCGGTAGCCCATCGCCGCCAGGATCTGCCGGACCTCCTGGGCGATGAAGGTGAAGAAGTTAATCACGTGCTCCGGCCGACCCTTGAACCGGGTTCGGACCAGGTCCTCCCGCTGGGTTGCGATGCCGGCCGGGCAGGTGTTCAGGTGGCACTGGCGGGCCATGTCGCAGCCGATGGCCACCAGGGCGGCCGTCCCGAACCCGTACTCGTCGGCCCCGAGCAGGGCGGCAATGACCACATCCCGGCCGGTCTTGAGGCCGCCGTCGGTCCGGAGCCGGACCCGGCCCCGCAGGCCGTTAAGGATAAGCACCTGCTGGGTCTCGGCCAGGCCGAGCTCCCAGGGGCAGCCGGCATTTTTAATCGACGAGAGGGGCGAGGCGCCGGTTCCGCCGTCCATGCCGCTTATCTGGATGTAGTCAGCATACGCCTTGGCGACCCCGGCGGCGATGGTGCCGACCCCGCTTTCGGCCACCAGCTTGACGCCGACCCGGGCCCGGGGGTTGACGGTTTTTAGGTCGTAGATAAGCTGGGCCAGGTCCTCAATGCTGTAAATATCGTGGTGCGGGGGCGGGGAGATAAGCTGGATTCCCGGGATCGTGTGGCGGACCCGGGCGATGAACTCGGAGACCTTGATGGCCGGAAGCTGGCCGCCCTCGCCCGGCTTCGAGCCCTGGGCGATCTTGATCTCCAGCTCGTCGGCCATGGTCAGGTACTCGGTGGTCACCCCGAACCGGGCCGACGCCACCTGCTTGATCCGGTTATTGGCCCAGTCGCCGGTGGGCAGCGGCCGGTACCAGGTCCGGTCCTCGCCGCCTTCGCCGGTATTCGTGCGGGCGCCCATCCGGTTCATGGCCACTGCCAGCACCTCCTGGGCTGCCCGGGAGAGGGCGCCCAGGGACATGGCCGAGACGACGAACCGGCGGCGGATCTCCTCCACCGGCTCGACCTCCTCCACCGGGATCGGCGGCCGGTCGGAGGCAATCTCCATCAGGTCCCGCAGCGACCTGAGCTGGCCCGACCGGACAACCCCCAGGTAGTGAAGGTAGTCCTGATAATCGCCGGTCTCAACCGCCCTGTGAATGGCCTTAATGACCTCGGGGTTGTAGCCGTGGTACTCGCCGTCCCGGCGGTGCCGGACGTAGCCGATATCGGGCAGGCGGTCCCGCTGAAGCTGGCCGCCGAATGCCACCCGGTGCCAGTAGAGGACATCTTCGGCCAGGTCGCGGAGGCCGACGCCGCCGAGCCGGGCCGGGGTGTCCGGAAAGTAGCGGTCGACCACCCGGTTATCGAGGCCCAGCACCTCGAACACCTGGGCGCCCCGGTAGGACCGCAGGGCCGAGATTCCCATTTTAGACATGATTTTGAGGAGTCCCTTCTCCAGGGCGGTCCGGGCATTTTTGACGGCCTGCTCCGGGGACATGCCGGCCAGGTCCCGCTCGGTGGTAACCTGGCTTCGGGCCGTCTCAAACAGGAGGTACGGGCAGACCGCCCCGGCCCCGTAGCCGATGAGCAGGGCCGCCTGGTGAATGTCCCAGACCGAACCGGTCTCCACCAGGATGTCCGACCGCATCCGCTTGCCCCGGCGGATCAGGTGATGGTGGACGGCCGAGACCGCCAGCAGCATCGGGACCGGCGCCTGCTCCGGTCCCACCCCCCGGTCGGAAAGGACGAGGAGCTCGGCCCCGGCGTCGACGGCCGCCTCGGCCCGGGCGCAAAGCTCCTCGACCGCCGGCTCCAGACCGTCCGGGTCGGCAGCCGGGAAGAGGCAGGACAGGACCTCGACCCGGAACGGCGACCGGCGAATGAGCTCCTCCAGGTCGGCCTCGGTCAGAATCGGGCTGCGCAGGTGGATGAGCCGGGCGTGGTCGGCGGACTCTTCGAGCAGGCTCGGCCGCGGCCCCAGGTAAACGTCCAGGGACATGACCAGGCTCTCCCGGAACGGGTCGATGGGCGGGTTGGTGACCTGGGCGAACCGCTGCTTGAAATAGAACGAGAGAGGCCGCCGGAACGCCGAAAGGACGGCCAGCGGGGCATCATCACCCATGGACCAGACCAGGTCCTGGCCCTGGGCGGCCAGGGACTTGGCGACCAGCTTGACGTCTTCGTTGGTCCAGCCGTGGGCGCACTGGAGCCTGGCCAGCTCGGCCGGGTCCGGCGCCGGGGCCGGCTTGAGGCCGTCGGGCACAAAGTAAAACCGCCGCTCCCCAAGCCACCGGTGGTACGGCCGGCCGGCCGCAACCTCGGCCAGAACGTCGGCCTTGCGCAGAAAGCGGCCGGTGGCCAGGTCGATGGCGATGATATCGCCGGGGCCCAGACGCCCCCGGTACTCAACCCGGGCCGGCTCGACCTCGATAACGCCGGCCTCGGAGGCGGCAACTACCAGGCCGTCTTTAAGAATCTGATAGCGGAGGGGGCGCAGGCCGTTCCGGTCGAGGATGGCCCCGACATACCGGCCGTCGGCGAAGGCGATGGCCGCCGGGCCGTCCCACGGCTCCATCAGGCCGGCGTGGAAGTCGTAAAAGGCCCGCCACTCCGGGTCCAGGTCACCCCGGCCTTCCCAGGCCTCGGGGATGAGCATCAGCATGGCGTGCAGGATGCTGCGGCCCGAGAGAACCAGCAGCTCCAGGGTGTTGTCCAGCATCGCCGAGTCGCTGCCGCCCGGCACGATGACCGGCTTGAGGGAGCCCAGCGCCTCGCCCCAGACCGGGGAGGCCAGTTCCGGCTCTCGGGCCTTCATCCAGTTGACGTTGCCCGTCAGCGTATTGATCTCGCCGTTGTGGGCCAGGAACCGGAAGGGCTGGGCCAGCGGCCAGGTCGGGAACGTGTTGGTGCTGTACCGCTGGTGGAAGATGGCAAAGTCCGAAACGAACTCCGGGTCGGAAAGGTCGGGGTAGAAGCCGGCCAGTTGCTTGGCAACCAGTAGGCCCTTGTAGACGATGGTCCGGTGGGAACAGGAGGGGATGTAGACGTTAAGGCCGCGCGCCTTGAACGCGGCCTCGGCCTCTTTCCGGGCCAGGTAAAGCCGGCGCTCGTAGTCCAGGCTTGAAATGGACCCGGCCGGCCGAATAAGCGCCTGCTCGATGCGGGGACAGGTGGCCCGGGCCTTATCGCCCAGGACGTCGGGGTTTACCGGAACCGGCCGCCAGCCGACGACTTCGAGGTTCCGGCCGATAAAGGTCTGGTCGAAAAGCCGGCGGGCCGCTTCGGCCTGGTCGGGGTCGGCCGGCAGGAAGACCATGGCAACCGCCAGCCGGTCAAGGGGTCCGGGGTCAATGCCCAGCCGGCCGGCCTCCCGGGCGAAGAACGCCCGGGGCAGACGGAGCAGGATGCCGGCCCCGTCCCCCGTCCTGGCGTCCGCATCCATCGCGCCGCGGTGGCTCAGGTTCACCACCGCCTGAATTGCCAGCCGGACAATGTCCTGGCCGGCCTCTCCGTTGAGCCGGGCGACAAACCCGACCCCGCACGAGTCCTGTTCGAACCTTGGGTCGTAAAGGCCGCCGATTCCGGGCAGGTTCATCGGGCCTAAGCCTCCTTCTGTGGCTGTCGGGATGGTCGTCCGCTCGGATTCGCCCGACGGTGGGGAAAGCTACACGTCCTGGTTGGGGCTTACGGTGCCCGGTAAGGAAACGGGGCTGAGGTTCAGCCGGGCGGCACCCTGGGTCCCGGTGCCGCGGTTGCGGTCTGGCCTGCGCTGGCTCTGGTGCGTAGACCGGTTTGGTTTATCGGCCCGGCGCTGGATGAGGTTGGCCGGCGTCGGCCTGTTTATTTTATACACCGGCCCGAACGGGCTGTCAAACTCGCCCGACCGGGCAATCGGTCGTCCCGGAGGCTACCGGTCGCCGGTTGAAACCGGCGCCGCCCGGTCGATGACCCGCTCAACTGCCCCGAAAAAGTCGGCCGGGGCGGTTCGGGTCGGGTTGGGGAAATGGCAGACCAGGACGATGTGGGGCGACGTCCGGTGGAAGGCCAGCCGCCATACCCGGCCGGCATAGGGCAAAAGGGCGTCGATGAGCTCGGCGGGGGTGGACCCGAGGTCGGCGGGAGACGCCACGGTCAGGCCGAGCTCGGGCAGCTTCCGCACCTGCCAGCCTTCAGCGCGGATGCGCCGACGAATCTCGGCGGGCACGTTGACGGGCCGGTCAAAGATTTCGACCTCGTATCGGGGCGGATTGCGCAGGTCGCCCCGCAGGACAAAAAGGTCTCGCCGCCCGAGGAAGAGGCGGGCAAACAGACCCCAGAACGCCATATCCCGCGGCTCGAGCAGAATGGTAATCTGAAACCGCCGGTACGGCCGCTTGGCCGGGTCGATACGAAACCAGAAGTTGGAGGTTCCAAACCAGTTTGTCTGGGCCCGCTCCCCGTAGCCCCAGGTGCCCTCACGCAGCCACCTGAGCAGATTCCAGCCGACTCGCCGGTTGGCGCGGGTCCCCAGGACATACCAGAGGCCGGTCCCGCCGACCAGAAACGCCAGCAGTGCCAGCCCCGGGTCAAACTCGGCGCCCATGGGTATCTACCGGAACCCGACCCGCCCCGCGCTGAACTCCCCCGTCTCCCCTTCGACGAGCCGCCCGCTGAACGTCCACACCTCCACGGCCGGCTCCTCGTCCGGCTGCGTCCAGGAATCGAGCACGTGGCTGAAGATGGTCGGAACCATCGCCTCGCTCCGGGTCTCGACCTTCGGGTCACCTGGCAGTTCGTAAGCCGGGGCTTTCCAGTCAAAGCCCTCTTCGAGCAGCCTGATCACCAGCCGTTCATTCGGCCGGGCCAGGACGATAACCCGGCCGACCGGCTCGGCGTTGGCCCGGTGGAGGACCATGTAGACTTCCGCCGAGTCGGTTCTAAAGAGCCGCATAAAGTAAAAATCGAGGCTGGCCTCAAGCAGCCGCTCAAGCTTCAACTGCCAGTCTTCGGAACAGTAGGTCGGGCTCCCTTTCGGATAGGCGGCGCGTCGCTTCTGGCAAACCGGACAGAGTGAACGCTCTTTTTTGGCCAAAAGCTTCCTCCGCGGAAGATTCCCGAAAATTATACCGTCGAAAAGCCTAGCGCCGGTGGCCGCCGTAGTGGCGGCCGAGTTCCGAGGCGTAACGCAGGCCGACCCGGTCGGCGTTTGCCCGGAGCCACACGCTGAACCGGGTTGTGCCGGCCGGCGGCCCGGTGGCCACCAGCAGGTTGGCCATCAGCCCGTAAAGCTCATCACGGGTCACCACCACGTCGCCCACCAGCCGGCCGATGAGTCCGGCCAGGAAAAGGGCAAGGGGCGGCGGGGCGTGGACGAGTCGGGCCCGTGCCCCCAGCGCCGCCCCCATCAGCTCCACCAGCCCCCGGTAGGTGAAAACTTCGGGGCCGGCCGCTTCAATGATCAGGTTTTCGGTCCGCTGACCGGCCTCTACGGCGAGGTGGGCTACGTCGTCCACGTACACCGGCTGTAACCGGTAGCTGCCGTCGCCGGGAATAACGAAGATGGGGAAGCGCCTGAGCAGCCAGGCGATGTTGTTAAACAGGATGTCCTCGGGACCGAATAGCACCGTTGGCCGGACAATGGCATAGGCGAGGCCGGACTCGACGACTGCCTGCTCGACCCAGGCTTTTGCCCGGAAGTAGGGGAACGGCGAGTCCGGGGACGGGTTGGTGATGCTGATGTGGACGACCCGGCGGACGCCGGCCTCCCGGGCGGCCCGGATCAGCTTCAGGCTGTTGGCGACGGCCGTGTCGAACGTGGTACCCCGGTACGGGAACCGGACCCAGTAGGTGTTGTAGAGGGTGACCGCCCCGGAGAGGCTTCTTACCAGCCCGGTGTAGTCGGCGAAGTCGAGGCCGGCGACCTCGATGGCCGACCCGAAGGGGTTCGGGCGGTCGGGATGGCCGGTGAGGGTGCGGACCCGCCGGCCCAGCTGGAGCAGCCGTCTCGCAATATATCTGCCCGTAAAACCGAACGCCCCGGTTACGACGTCGAGCTCAGACTGCGCCACAGGCCTCCAGGATGTTATAGTAAATCCGGTGCAGAGCCGGTCGGCCATTTACCTGCGGGACGTCGCCAAGTCCTACGGCCCGGTCCGGGCCCTCCGGGGCGTCAGCCTTGAAGTTGCCACCGGCGAAATCTTCGGCTTTCTCGGCCCGAACGGGGCGGGCAAAACCACCACAATTCGTTGCCTGCTGGACCTGATCCGGCCCGACAGCGGAACTATCCGGGTCCTCGGTCTTAACCCTCGGCAACACGGGGTCGCGATCAGGTCCCGCGTCGGCTACCTACCGGGCGATTTCCGGGTGGATGAAAGCCTTACCGGCCACGAGCTGTTAAGGCTTATCGATGGCCTGCGCGGCCGCCGCACCGACCACGCCTGGCTCGGAAAGCTGGCCGACCGGCTTGAGCTCGACCTGAGGCAGCCGGTCCGGAATCTCTCCAAGGGAAACCGTCAGAAGCTCGGCATTATCCAGGCTGTGGTTCACCGGCCGGAACTGCTTATCCTCGACGAGCCGACTTCGGGCCTTGACCCGCTGATGCAGCGGGAGGTCCTGAGCCTGATCCGCGAGCTGCGGTCCGACGGGGCCACCGTCTTCTTCTCTTCCCACAACCTGCCGGAGGTGGAGGCCATCGCCGACCGGGCCGGCCTTATTCGGGCAGGCCGGGTGGTGGAGACCGTCGACGTGGCCACCCTTCGCCGGCGGTCGGTCCGGCGGGTCCGGGTCGAATTCGAGCAGCCGGCAGAAATCGGCCCGCTACTCGGTCTGGCCGGGGTTCAGCTCGTGGCGAGGGATACGCCGACCCGGGTTCTCTTTCAGGTTGAAGGGGAGCTGGGCCCGTTTATAAAAGCGCTGGCGAGTTTCCCGGTCCGCGACCTCGACGTTGAGCGCCTCTCCCTTGAGGAGGTTTTTCTCCACCATTACGGTGCGCATCTATCGGGAGATGATGCCTGATGGTTTCGCTCTGGCTTTACACCATTCGGGGATTGCGGGGGGCCATCCTCGGCTGGGGCCTTTCCCTGGCCGTGCTTGGGGGCTACGTTATCCTGTTTTACGACACGGTCGCCGCCCAGCGGGAGGAGTATGAGCGGCTCATCGCCGCCATGCCGCGGGAGCTTCTGGCGTTTTTCGGGGATATCGGGCAATTCGGAACCCCGGCCGGCTACCTGGACACCCAGCTTTTCTCCTACCTGCCCCTTCTCCTCGGCGTCTACGCCGTTCTGGCCGGGGCTGCACTGACCGCCGGGCCGGAGGAGGCCGGTTTCCTGGACCTGCTCCTGAGCTGCCCGGTGGGCCGGGGAAGCTTTTTGCTGGCCCGGTGGCTGGGGTTTGTAGGGGCCACCGCCGCAATCCTGACCCTCACCTGGGCCGGCCTGGCAGTCGGCAGGTCCTTTTCAACCTCATTCGGAATTAACCCGGTGACCTTGGGTCTCCCCTTCGTAAGCCTATTCGCCGAACTCGTCCTGTTCGGTACCCTGAGCCTGTTTTTCAGCCAGCTCCTGCCGTCGAAGAACGCGGCGGCCATGGCCGCCGGTCTGGTCCTTGGGGCCAGCTTCTTTGCCACGGGTCTTGCCCGGGTTAATCCGGACCTCAAACCCGTCGCCCGGCTGCTCCCCCTGGAGTACTATCAGAGCGCCTACGCGGTTTCCGGCCTGAAAATGGACTGGCTTGCCGGCCTCGCGTTAACGACGGCGGCCTTCCTGCTGGGAGCCCTGGGTGTCTTCCGCGTCCGGGATATTCGGACCGGCGGTACCGGGACGCTCCGGCTTCGGTTAAGGTGGCTTTTGACCGGCCGACGTTAGGTCGCGAACAGTTCGGTGCAGGCCCGCTCCAGCATCGGCACACCCCGGACCTCAGTCTCGAAGAGGGGCAGGACGGCCCGCACCGACCCATCAAACTTCTCGGCGATAACCTGCAGGTATTCCTCCTGCATCCGGACGCGGTTCAGCACGAACTCCGGCGCTTCGTCCCCGATAGCGTCCTTATCGATCACCATGTTGACAACGACCCCGCCGACCGGAATTCCGAAGTCGTGGAACCAGTTGATGAACCGGGTGATGACGGCGATGGGCAGGGCCTCGGCGAGGGTGACGAAGAAGAAGGCCGTCCGCTCCGGGTCGGTGAGCAACCGGCGTGCCTGGCCCATCCGGTCCCGGAACTGAAGCAGGTAATCCAGGAGCGGGTCCGGCTCCTCCTTGCGGGAAAACGACAGCATCTGCCGCAGGCTCCGGGCTTCTTCCCGGGACTTAAGCATCTTGTTTACCCAGAGGGAGTACACCTTTGACATGCCCAGGAGCCGACGGGCGTTGGCGGTGGGCGCCGTATCGAAAACGTAGACGTCGTACTCCCCGGCCAGCATCAGGTCAACCATGTTCTCGAACATGGCCGACTCCTCGAACGCCGGGTTCATGGTGGCCGACTCAACGAACTCGTCGGCCTTGGTCTGAATATCGGCAAACTTCAAGAACCAGCGAATCTTATCCCGGATCTCGTTCTTGAGCCGCTCGATGGTGTCCCGGGTGTCGATCTCGTAGGCCCACAGGTTCGGGACCCCGGCCACGGGCGTGTGGCGGCCGAAAACGTCCTGGTCCAGCAGCCCTGAGAGGCTGTGAACCGGGTTGGTAGATGCCAGCAGGGTGCGCCGGCCCTGCTTGGCCAGCCAGAGGGCCGTTGCTCCGGCCAGGACCGTCTTGCCGACGCCGCCCTTGCCCCCGAAAAAGACGTACTTGAGGTTCGGGTGCTCCTCGAAGTACTGCCGCATTGGCTGGGCGATCTCGAAGTTAAAGCGCCGGGTCATCACCATCTTTCCGGGACCTCCTTACGGCCGACGGACCGGGTGGCCGTCTTCAAACATGATTTTTGCCATCCGCTCGATCATGGGCAGGCCGGTCACGTCCCGCTCCAGCTCCGGGATATAGGCCAGAACCTGGTTGCCGAAGGTCGAGCGGATTTCGGCCAGGTATTTTTCCTGCATCTGGATCCGGTTTCGCAGGTACTCGGGAATATTTTCCCCGAGCAGTTCCCGGGGGATAACCCGGTTAACGACGTACCCGGCGATGGGCACGTCGAAGCGGGCGAAAAGGTCGGCGGCCTTGCGGGTGTCAATGATAATCATCTCTTCGGGGACCAGCACAAAGAAGAACGCGGTCTTCTGCCGGTCGGTCAAGATTGAGGACGATGTGCTGATCCGGTGGCGGATATACTGCAGCTCGGCCAGAATCTTGTCTTCTTCCAGCATGCTATCCCGCCGCAGGACCCGCACGACCTCCTCGTACTCCCGCATCTCCTCCCGGAGCTTCGTTATCTTCTGAATCCATTCGTCGTAAACTTTGGCCATCGACAGGTAGTAAAGGGCGTGGCCGAGGGGCACGAGGTCGTAGATATAGTAGTCGTAGCTTCCCTGGACCACGATATCGACGACGGCATCGAAGATCGCGCTCTCTTCCATGGCCGGCTCGGCCGACGCCGCCTGGATGTAATTTTCAATCTCGTCCGGGACCTTCTCGAACCCGTACATGTCCAGGATCTTCCGGCGGATCTCTTCCTGGTACTCCCGGACGCGCTGGTCGGCGTCAATCTCCTGGGCCCAGAGGTTTTCGATGATTTTGACGGGCCCCTTGCCGAACAGGTCCTGCTGGAAGATATCCGAAAGGCTCGCCTGCGGGTCGACCGAAAAGACCAGGACCTTGTGGCCCTGCTGGGCGAGCCAGAAAGCCGTTGCCGCCGAGAAGGTCGTCTTTCCGAGGCCGCCCTTCCCGCCAAACATTATGTAGCGCCGTTCGGGGTGTTGTTCGATCGCCTGTCTTAGGGACATGGCTGCTCCTTTTTAGTTAGAAGAGGGCGTCGCTCAGGTCCTTTTCCCGGAGCATCCGCCGCTTCCAGGTTGCGATCTGGGGCACGACGTACGGCAGAAGCCGCAGCGAATAGTACGGGGGCAAGATCGGGACCCCCAGCAGGTCACCCATGGTTATCAGGATGAACAGGTGCTCCATCGACGCCCGGGTCCGGATGGCCGCCCGGGTCATATCGTGGGCCGCCATGCCGTACACCAGTTCTTTGACGGCGGCCCACAGGCCCTTCAGGCCACCGGGACGGATGGGCTCGGCCGGCCGTTCGGCCTGGCCGGGGGGCATCGGGGATACCGGCTGTCCGTGGGTCATGGCACGCCTCCAGTCACATTTCGATCAGGTGAAGCTCCTCGAGTTCGGTGATGTCCCGCTCACGCAGGACCTGACGCTTCCAGCGCTCGATGACCGGAACCACGTACGGTAAGAGCCGCAGGGAGTAATACGAGGGCAGGATCGGCAGGCCGATCATATCCCCAAAGACGATGAGCAGAAACAGCGTCTCCAGGTGGGCCCGCATCCGGCGGGCCTCCTGTTCGAACTCGAGGGCGGTCATGCCGTACAGAAACTCTTTGACCGCCTGCCAGAGGCGCTGGAACTGGTCGGTTCTGACCTCGATGGGCACTGCAGACTCTCCGCACTATTATAGCCGGTCTGTTCGCCTCAGAGAAAACAATTCCCCCCTGCGAACGTGGGGCGGGGCGCCCC
>FWWM01007738.1_pt1 | contig 21259 bp, 33 predicted proteins | sample 2228351 | NCBI WGS metagenome assembly FWWM01 (sample SAMEA103939774, study PRJEB20133) | metagenome
AAGGCGCCGAGAAAGAGATAGGGAGGGCACATAATATATTTAAAATAAAAATTTTATAAACATTTTTACGTTAAACAACAGTAGTACACTTGCAGTGCAGCATTCACACACATGGATACCCCTAAAGCACACGAGACACAACCTCCTAACGCCGTTCCTACACACGCTAGACAAGTCCATATTGTAAATATATTAATACAAGCTGAAATACACGGTATTAACATAGCGCAAAGCGGACACAATCGTAATAGTAGTGGATTTGACATAATGCAAGAAATTAACGTCCCTATGGCAGATAGGCAACATAAAGCGTCGAAATCAGTGATTATAGCTACTGTCGGCGCCTTCTTGTTGTACTGCGGGATTTCCTTCTCCACTAAGTTGGCTAGATGAATTAGCTCTTTGTGGGCTATGTCCCACGCTCTTGGACTGTCCTCTTTCACTTGTTTAAGGGCGTCTGCTATTATGCGGTAGCTGTCTGCCAGCGTAGTGGCGTTTTGTATTACCACGTACTCCACAGCAGTTATGTTTTTCTTAAACGGCGTAGAGTCTATCCTAGTGAGAAATGCGGCGTATTCGCCGTTAGGCTTAGTCAATATGAAAGTGACTGCGGAGAAGTTGTAATGGCCGTTTGCGCTGCCCACAACGGCATATGTCAACACATATGCTGTATAATTGACAGTGCCGTTTGTCGCCGTTATGCCAGCGAATAAGAAGGTGTAGTTTTTACCGCCTTGCGTCCAAGTCTTATTAGCTATTATGTTCACCGTGGCTGTGACATTCGCCGCAATAAGCGCGGTGTTGTTACAACAACTACAAGTAAATGTGGCGTTCAGCGGCGCCGTGGCGTTGTACTTTGACAACAGCTTTGCAAGGGAAGTTATGTTAAACTGCGGCTTGCCCTTCTCGTCTAGCACTACTGTGATGATGTGGCCGTTTGTGATGTTAGAAGATATGGACCCAGCCGTTGTTGTATACTGTCCAACGACAACCAACGCTAATAATAACAACGCCTTGGCCAGTTTTTTCTTCTCCGCTTGTCGAGCCCGCATGTGTCTTGCAACAGACGGTCTTTTTTTTTACTTTTAACAATATACTAAAAAATTTACGTTTTTTGACGAAAATCAATAATTCCCAGTTCCTCGCCGACTTATTACGACTACCGTCAATAGCCACGGCGTGTTAATAGCCAGAGTCAAAGTGGAGAATAAGGCCAGTGGCTAAAATAAACCGGTCCAAATCCCAGCCTAAACCCCAGAAATACGCCCTAATTCTAGACGCCTTTTTCGAATGGCTGTCTTCAATATCGCCTAATCGGCGTTTAAGGTGGCGTATGGGTTTTGTAACGAAAACGTGTCGTGCATAAAGACCGTCCGCAACGCGGTGCAGTGGGCAGTGGATAGGGGCTTGTGGTAGGCGCTGTTAAACTGCCCAGCGGGTGGCTAAGCCAACAGCGCTGAAAGCCGCCGTCTTGATGTACAAGGCAGTTGTGGAGGGAGAGGGCAGGATTAGGCCATGAAGGCCCGCCTTGTCATTGGTTTTGAAATGTTAGAGGGGAGTAGCGAGCAAGTGGCGTTAGACCTGGAGGCGGGGGTGATGGCGAGGAAATTCGGCCACAGGAGCGACAGCGAAGGCTTAGTCACTAGGCCTGCACCCTCTACATATGACGTAAAAGTCGTGGCCATTGCCAGGCTAATTTTAAAAAAGGGAAACATGGCTTGACTGTGTCTACAGTACTGGAGGTTTTAGAAATGGCCGAGAGGGGACTCGACAAGTCTGATGCCGTTTTTCTCATGAGAGAAGCCGACGTCTTTACCTTGGCTAAAGTTGCTGACGAGCTCACTAGGAAATACTTCGGCGACGTGGTGACGTTTGTGAACAACGTAGTGATTAACTACAGTAATATCTGCGTGGCTAAATGCCCCATTTGTGCCTTTTATAGACTCCCCGGCCACAAAGAGGGCTATCTGCGGAGCCCCGAGGAGGTGGCGGCGATGGTGGAGTTTTTCCACAGGCAATACGGCGTGACTGAATTACACATAAACGGCGGGTTTAACCCCTTCATCGCCCCCGAGTACTTCGACGAGTTGTTTAGAGCTGTGAAAAAGAAGGCGCCGCACATAACTATAAAGGGCCCCACCATGGCCGAGGTTGATTATTACGCAAGGCTTTGGAAAATGAGCTGGAGGGAGGTCCTGTCCAGGTGGAAAGAGGCCGGGCTAGACGCCATATCGGGCGGAGGCGCTGAGATTTTCGCCGAAGAGGTGAGGAGGATTGTATCGCCGCATAAAATCTCCGGCGAGGAGTGGGTGAAAATCGCAGAAGTGGCCCACGAAATGGGCATCCCCAGCAACGCCACAATGCTCTACGGCCACGTGGAGAGAGTAGAACACGTAGTGGACCACCTCTTCCGTATTAAAGAGCTACAGGAAAGGACCGGGGGGCTCATGTTGTTCATACCCGTGAAGTTCAACCCTTTAAACACTGAGCTGGCCGCCCGCGGCGTAGTCGCCAGGCCGGCCCCCTCTACATATGACGTAAAAGTCGTGGCCATTGCCAGGCTAATTTTAAAAGACAGGCTGAAGGTGGGCGCCTACTGGCTCTCTGTGGGGAAAAAACTGGCGTCGACGTTGCTCCTCTCCGGCGCAAACGACCTCGTGGGCACTATGTACAACGAGGCAGTGCTCACATCCGCGGGGGCGCAACACAACGCCACTGCCGAAGAGCTCGCCGCAATTGCGAGAGAGGCCGGGAGGAGGCCCGCCTTGAGGGACACCTTCCACAGGATCTTATCCTATCTCTAACGCGGCCCTTAGCTTTTTTAACAATTCATCGGGGTATTTCACAGGCCCCGAGTGGACGAGCTTGCCGTTGGCTATTACTAAGGGCAACTTCCCAGTCTTGTATTTAATCATTAGGAAAAGGCCTCTGAGAGTGAAGGGGCTTGTAAACCTAACGGAGTGAGGCCCGGCCTTAGATAACGCCTGTAGCAACGCGTCTAAGTCCCCAGCGCCGTAGGGGAGCTCCTCCCTCATTTTAATTTTAAAGACATTGGCCACTTGGTCGCAAGTTTTGCAAATGCCCACCTCAACGGGCACTATGGCTACTACCTCTATCACGCACTACTCGCATCCTACATTAAAATTCCACCGCCAGCTCCAAAACCCCGGCCACGTTTATCACATCTCCTGGCTGAAGCCTCGCCCTTCCCTTCCCTCTAATGTCCACTCCGTTTAAAAACGTGCCGTTAGTGCTGCCCAAGTCTTCTACGAAATAAACGCCCTCTTCGTAACCCACAGCGAAGTGCCTTCTGGAGATAAACTGGTGGCGCGGGTGCCAGAGGAAGTCGGATCTGCCGAATACTCTGTACCAATTCACTCTATACCGCCTGGCGCCCTCCGCCCTTAGGTAGAGGGCTGGGTACAGCTCAACTGTGAACATGGCGTTATTGGCACGGGGATTTTTTACACAATATTTATGTTAACGCGTTGTTATTAAAGCCTGGGGGCTGTATACGTGGTGGAGTTAAGGGAGATTGTGAAAATACAGACCGCCTTCTCCCAGGAGAAATTCCCCCAGTTTTGGGACATAAAAGATGAGAAAGATCTAGCGCTGAGACTTGAGTATTTTACAAACGCCCTAGCAGGCGAGGTCGGCGAGGCGGCAAATATTGTCAAGAAAGTTGTGAGGAGCGTCGTCTACGGGCGTGGCGACGTTAAGCTCGGCGATGTGAAAGAGGCTCTGGCCGAGGAGCTGACGGACGTGTTTATCTACGTCATAACCATGGCCGGCCTACTGGAGCTGGACTTGGAGCGGGAGTTTTTTAAAAAGCTCGAGAAGAACAAACAGAGGTTTTGACCGGGGCCCCTATCACAGGCGGCCGTCCGGCCGGCTCTGGGGCTGATCCTGCCGTATGAAAAACCACAATGAGTTTATAAGCCTTCCGCCTTTGCGATCTTTTCCTCGATGTGCAACTCCTTGTCAAGCCTGCGATCAATTTTAATAGTTATGGAAATTCTCTGGACTCCCATCCCCGTCAGCACCTCTTCAATTTTGCCCAGCAAGTCGGCCAGTTGGCGATATGAATCCATCTCAATGTCGGTAAACCCTGCCCCCGTCTTGTACTTCAAGCCCGAGGACTTGATTACCTCCGTAACCCTGGCTACGTATTTCGACACGCTTGGCGAGCCTGTGCCCAACGGCACCACAGAGAGGCTCACCACCATTTTAGCCATGTGAGGAGAAGTAAAACAACCTTAAATAGATAGCGCGTTATTAACACGGCTTCTGGTGTCGGGCTAATGCTTAGGGCTTTTATTAACTAGCTTTACCTCGTTAAAAACCGTGAATGTTACTAACAAATTTCATAGCTGATATGAGGAGAGCAAAGTCAACAAGCTTTGCAGGGGATTCGGTAGTAATGGCACAATTCTCCTTCAGCATCTCCCTTCTCACTGTTATGATGGAGTAAGGGTGTAGCTGTTTAGACATATGCCGGGAAAGAGAGGGCGGCTTTACTAGCTGGTTCTAAACGTGTTGAGGGAGTTGCCGTGATCTACGCCTTGTTTTTTCATTCGCGGTATAGGGGACACATTTTTTTAACCCCTCTCTGGGTTTTTCGTGAAGAGAGTGTCTACTGGCGTCGATGCGTTGGACAAGGCGCTGGAGGGTGGCATCCCCCAGGGTTCTTGGGTTGTAGTGACTGGTGAGCCGGGAGTGGGGAAGTCTATTCTCTGTATTCACTTCGCCTACGCCGGGCTGAGGGCCGGGGATCCGGTGGTGTACGTCACAACGGAGCAGGAGTTTAGAGACGTTATGGAGCAGGCCAAGCAACTGGGCATGGACTTCTCCCGGTTTTCAGTGTATAACATCGCGTGGAAGAAAGAGCCGGAGGAGTTGCCGGAGATTGTGGTGATAGATATCTTCGGCCTTTTAAAAGTGGCGAGACAGTTGACGGAAAAGTCAAAGGAGGAGAGCCCTGAGAAAGTTAAGCGCTATGCCGCTTTGTCAATTGACACGTTAATTGAAGCAATAAACGAGGCCTATCACATCTTGGCGGTGGCCGGGGAGAAGGGGACGCCGGAGCGCCACGTGAGGCTGGTGATAGACTCCATGTCAGCCTTCTGGGTTGATAAGCCGGTCATGGCCCGTAAGTACTCGTACCAGTTGAAAATCGCCACGCATAGGGATAACGTGACGGCGATGCTCACAAGCCAGTATGCGCCAACTACGCGGCAGGCTTACGGCTTCGGCTTAGAGCATATCGCCGACGGCGTGATTCACATGTGGATGGACGACGTGGAGACGGCAAAGGAGGTGCGCCGCTGGCTTATTATTAAAAAGATGAGAATGACGGCGCATGAGTCTAAGGCGTTTAGAGTTAGAATTGAGTCCGGCAGGGGGATAGTACTGGAGCAGGTGACATGAGGGAAGAGGCATTAATGTGGTTCAGAGAGGGGATCCGCGACTGCAAAACCGCCGAGCTTTTATTTAACGCGGGGGTTTACCACTCCTCTGCCTTTTACTCCCATCAAGCGGCAGAGAAAGTGTTAAAATCCCTTTTCTATGTCTTTGCGAGGAGAGAGCCTCCCAAAAGGCACAACTTGTTAGAACTGTACAGAGAGCTTAAACAACACGGGGCAGAGCTCTCGCCCCAGCTGGTCGACGGGCTGGCAGTTCTCACTAAATACTACGCCACTTCTAGATATCCAGACGCCGCCGGCGGTCCCCCCTCTGAGCTTTTCACTAAACGCGAGGCTGAATACGCCTTGGAAATTGCCAAGGAGTTAATTAGACTCGCCTCGCTTATATATGGCGAAGGAAGTTGTTGACGAAATCTTAAAGCTAGTAGAGGCACTTAGGCGGGAGGGCGTTGAGGTTGATGCCGTTTATCTCTTCGGCTCCTGGGCTAGGGGGGATTGGCTCTATGACAGCGATGTTGATATAGTAATCGTCTCGCCTGCGTTTAGAGGAATGCCTTGGCTGAGGCGGCTGGAGCTAGTGGCTAAGGTGGAGGCGCGCCTCGACTTAAAACACAGTTTTGACGTCTTGCCCTACGCGCCGGAGGAGCTGGGAGAGATCAAGTCCGCCGTGTTGAGAGACGCCATGCGCTATTGGAAGAGGATTATTTAGCGGGGGCGAAAGGCACTTCTCCACTTTTGCAATAAGGTCGCGGCCTCAGGGCCCGGGTCGCCGGTTCTTATGTATTTCCAAAACCGCGGCATGTCCGGACTCCCCGAGGTGACGTCCTCCAGAGCCAGAGCCACGGCGGTTGGCACGTCTCTCCCGGCGTCTGCTATGGCCGAGAGGCTGAGGTTTAGCTCCCTCACAGCGGCGAAACACATCATTCTGTACGGCCTTGGGCAGTGTCTCACCACCTCCTCCACAATGTCTTCTGTATAACGCACTCGCCTAACCACAGGCCTCCCCCTGTAGGTGAGGCTGGCCCAAAGATACCTCAATTTATACCACACGTCCACGTCAAATAAAACGCCAATTTTTAATAACATTCTGCGCGAAACGCCCGGGTATTACAGCCCTTTGCGGCGCGTATCGCAAGGCTTTGACGGCGAGGAACTTCGACTTGGCGGCGAGCGTGTGGGCGGAACTGTCACATTAGGCAGATGGCAAGGCTGTGGGGAAGTGATAAAAGCGCCTTATTGTATTTTCGCGCCTCTTTAGGACGGCGGAGCTCGTCACTCGCCCTGTTGGCGATATAAACGCCCGGGCGGGACTGGCGAGATCTCCCCGCTATTCACCGCTTTTCTGTAAAACTCGCGAGGAAGTGCGCCATTGGGGGCGAGCTACATCCTAAATTTTATATATTCTCTACCGCCCACGTTAGTACCCTTGGCGACGACAACTCGCAATATATTTGGCTCCGGCGTCTCCACCTCCCCGCCGAAGTGCCACTCCAACACCTCAGCGCCTTTGGGGAATATCCACACGGCCTCGTAGTCATACTCGGCCACTTCCTCCTCGTAGTAATTCTCATAAAGATTCTCCCCAGGCCTCAGCGGCGCGGGGAAAGACCCTATAAACGTAATGTAAGGCCTTGTGGGAGATCCCCTCAAGGCTATGTACACTTCGTGGAGAACAGGGCGAACTCTCTCCCCGTTGACTCTAACAATTTCCTCGTCCATAAACCTCTGCATATTCTCCCACACAGTGGCTATTTCGCGGGACAGCCCCTCTCCGCCTCTCTTAAGCAATTTGTAGTAATACTGCCCCTTGTCCAAATAGTCGAAGATAATTATCATGTTAACAACCCCCTGGGACACTACGTAAAATCCCTGGGCGTAGACTGGGATGATCTCCTCTTCCATGCACACCCCCTCTCCCCCACTTATATCCATTCCTCGTGTAGCGAGCTACCTACCCTATCATTAACGCATGCCCAGCGTAATCCCGTTCTCAAAACCTCCTCACTTAAAGCCACAACCCATTTACCGGATGGCGCGTATTACTACCTAGCGCCGTCGCGCTACCTCTTCCGGCGGCTAATAGCCTCAAAAATCGATGGGAGTTACAACTGGACGGATTCGAAAATATGTCTGCGGTAGAATTTCTGCGTTATCTGCGGCCGGGCGTTGGTGAGCTCGTCCTCTGGGAGTATTGATAGGACGTCCCAGCCTATGTCTAACGTCTCCTCAAAACTGCGCCTCTCATAATAGCCCTGTTTTATAAACCTCTGCTCGAAGGCGTCTGCGAATCTGAGGTAGCGCCGTTCGCGCCAGCCTAAGTTCCTCTCTCCCACTAACGTGGCCAAGTTCCTAATCTCAAGCGCCTTTGAATAGGCGGCTATGAGAGTGTTGGCCACGTCTTTGTGATCCTCGCGGGTCTTGCCCTCGCCTATTGCGTCTTTGGCGAGACGGCTTAGGGACATAATGACGTCAAAAGGAGGATAGATGCCCTTGCCCCACATAGCGCGGCTTAACACCAGCTGTCCCTCTGTGATGTAGCCAGTTAAGTCAGGGATGGGGTGGGTGATGTCGTCGTGAGGCATAGTGAGGATGGGGAACTGTGTGACTGAGCCCCTCCTGCCGCGGGCTCTGCCAGCCCTCTCGTATATCGTGGCGAGGTCTGTGTACATATAGCCCGGGTAGCCGCGCCGTCCTGGCAACTCGCCGCGGCCTGAGGAGAGCTCCCTCAAGCCCTCGCAGTAATTAGTCATGTCTGTAATTACGACGAGGACGTGATAGCCCAGTTGCCAGGCTAGATACTCCCCGATGGTTAGCCCCACGCGGGGGGCTAAGATGCGCTCAGCCACAGGGTCTGAGGCGAGGTTTAGGACGGCGACGGCCCTCCTTAAAGCGCCGGTCTTTCTAAACTCGTCCATGAAGAATAGGGCTTCCTCTGTCTTTATGCCCACGCCGACGAACACAACGGCGAACTCCTCCTCGCTGCCCCTCACTGTCGCTTGTCTCACTACTTGAGCCGCCATTAAGTTGTGAGGCAGGCCTGTGCCGGAGAAAATGGGCAGTTTCTGCCCCCTCACTAAGGTGTATAAGCCGTCTATTGCGGAAATGCCAGTTTCTATAGGCTCCTCTGGGTACTCCCTGGAGTATGGATTAAGAGGTTCTCCGTTTACGTCGCGGAAGTCCTCTGGAGGAGGCAACGGCATGTGATCTCTCGGCTGTCCTTTGCCGTCGAGTATTCTGCCGATTAGTTGCTCAGAGACGGGGATTTTCAAAGTCTTCCCGTAGAACCTAACAGTAGAGCCCTTGGCCGGCAAGCCGAGAGTGCCTCCCAGCACTTGCGCCACGGCGTAGTCAGTCCCCACCTCAATTACTTGAACCCGTCTGGGCTCTCCGTCGGGTCCTATCACCTCGCCCACCTCGCCATATGAAACTCCCCTCGTCTTCTCAATCACTATCAATGGCCCTTTGACTTCTCTCACGGTGGTGTAGGAAACTACTGGGGTAAGCATAAGGGGAGTAAAAAACAGTTTTAAATGTATTGACGTTATCGCACATGAGAGTTGGGGTTGTGGGATTGGGCATAATGGGGGGGCCTATGGCTATGCACCTCCACAGAGCCGGCCTGCTTGCCGCAGTTTACAACAGGACGCGGGCAAAGGCCGAGCCTTTCGAAAAGCTGGGGGTCTACGTGGCTCAATCGCCGGGGGATTTGGCAAAAAGAGTTGACGTCGTGATTATAATGGTATCTGACGCCCCGGATGTCGAGCAAGTCCTCTTCGGCCCCGGCGGCATTGTCGAGGGGGCGAGGCCGGGCTTAATTGTCGTCGACATGTCTACTAATTCTCCCGATTGGGCCCGCCGCTTTGCCGAAAGGCTGGCCCAGTACGGCGTGGAGTTCCTAGACGCGCCGGTCACGGGCGGCCAGAAGGGGGCTGTGGAGGGGACTTTGACGGTTATGGTTGGGGGAAAGGAGGAGTTGTTTAAACGGCTTTTGCCAGTGTTTCAAGCCTTTGGCAAGAACATTGTGTACGTAGGCCCCGTGGGCTACGGCCAAGCAATGAAGCTGGTAAATCAAGTAGTAGCGGCGTTGAATACAGTGGCTATGGTCGAGGGGCTACGGCTCGCCAAGGCGCTTGGTCTCGATATGGATAAAGTGGTACAGGTGTTAACCGGCGGCGCGGCGAGATCCGGGTCAATTGAGCTCTACTTGCCTAAGTTATTAAAAGGCGACTTGACGCCGGGTTTCAAAGCGGCGCATTTAAAAAAGGACTTGTCCTACGTTATGGAATTGGCCAATAGGGCAAGCCTCTCGCTACCAGCAACAGCGCTGGCCCTTGAGCTGTATAAAAAGATGGTGGAGAAGGGGCTGGGAGAGCTGGGAATTCACGCCTTAGGAGAAATATACTAACCCCATTGGGCACGTACGGAGCTGGCTACCAGAGGCGCCACGATGTGGAAAGGGCGTGGGCGAAGAGGTGAACTGGTTGAACAGAAACCGGCGGAAAAACTGTTAATCGGCTAACTTCTCTCGATTTTATAAACGCCCTCTTCTATTTTTCTAAAGATATAGCTTCCGCCCTCCGTCTTAACTACAATACGCCGCGGCCAAGATGAGTCGTCTATTTCAACGTGGTTAAACCCAGCCATTTTGAAGGTCTCCACTATCTCGACCTTGGGCAAGTCCTCTGGAATTAACACTGCGTAGTTAAACACCCCTGCCTTTATCCACTGGGCTAGTTCTCGCCTGTCCTCGGCCTCTATAACGTCGTAAAAAGACCGCGGCTCCATAAATCCCACTGGGCGACGGGTTTTTAAAGCTCTATGGCGTATAAAAAGTGGGCTGCGTAGCGCTCTTTATACCCGTCAGGCGTTAGAGAGGTGACGTCTACTCCGGGATCGCCCCGCGCTTTACCAAAGGAAAACCTGCCGATGTATAACGACTCGTCAACGCAAGGAGTTCCGCGGGATAGGAGATCCCAAGGCGTCAGCGCAGTGCACACCCACGGCTCGTCCGGAAGGCAGGCATAGCCCCTGCTCTTCCCAAGCGCCTCAGCCACTGCCTCATAGGCTTCAACTCCGCTAAGACACCTTCCCCCGGAGTTTCCGAGCGGCCTGCCGCCGTATATGTACATCCGCAGTTTAAACCCCACCTTCTGCACCAGCTTGTGGCTTGGCGCGTTCCACTCGGCGACTAGGAGAGTTGCAATTGAGGCCCCTCCCCTCTTGGCCTCGTCTAGTAGAAACCTTGTCATCGCTTCGCCTATTCCACGCCCTCTTAACTCCGGCCTCACTCTAAGCCCTTGTAAATAAGCCGACTTCCCAATTAGCAACATCGCGGCGACTGCAGCTATTCTCCCGCTCCACACCGCCACATAGGCCCTGCGCTCGGCCACCCACCTGCCTATAACTCGGGGGATGTAGTCCCCCCATTCCCACGTATCCATGGTGAAAGACACTATTTCCGGCACGTCGTCTTCCGTCGCCCTCCGGAAGTATAGCATTAAAAGCGAAATTTTACAATGGTTATATGCCTTACTTATACCGCATTGCTTACGACGGCACTATGTTCTACGGCTTTACCGGACACCCCAATTCCTTAGAGCCACGCCTAAGGCTCATCTTCGGCGAAATACTTGGGCGTGGTAGCAGAACTGACCCTGGAGTTTCGGCGGTGGGCAACGTAGTTATGACCGGGAGGAAAATGGCGCTAGGCTATGTCAATTCTAAAATGCCAAAAGGAGCTTGGGCGTGGGGAATCGCCGAGGTGCCAGAGGGATTTAACCCGAGGAGGGCTAAACTAAGGCGTTATTTATACGTCGCCCCCCATTGGGGAGAGGACGTTGATGTTATGCGTGAGGCCGCTAAATTGCTCACGGGCACTCACGACTACAGTTCGTTTATTCAACTCCGCGGCGAGAAACACACGCCAACTGTGACCACGGTTTACGACATTGACGTCACGTTGAGGGGAGACTTGATATTCATTTACTTCGCGGGGAGGGGGTTTAGGAATAAAATGATTAGGAAAATGGCCTGGGCCTTGTTGGCGGCTGGGAGGGGAGTGTTAAGCGTCGACGATTTAGCCGATTTGTTAAAAAAGCCCAGGCCTGGCGCCGTCCCCAGCGCCCCGGCTGAAGGCTTAGTGCTTCTCGACATAGTTTACGACGTAAAATTTGAAGTGGATTTCTCGGCTTTGAGAAAGGCATATGTTTACTTTCTCTCAAAGAGCAGACACCTCTCCGCGCACGCCGCGGCTTTGAGAGCCGCCGGCGAGGCCCTGGCCATGTGGGAGAGTTAAGTCTTTAAATATGGAATTGGATTCTATCCATGGGTTATTACTATTGCGACTTCGACGCCGCTGCAGCGGCCGTAGATTCAATGCTGAGCGAGTTGGTGAGAGAACACTTTGGGGACATGCCGAGGGGGGAGTTAGATGCCATAAGGGAATTTGTATTTAGAGACTTCATGCACTATTTAGCTACGAGGGCGGGTATATATAACTGGAAGAGGTTTTCAGAGAACAACGCGCGGCTACGCCTGTGTATGTATGTTGAGAAAATGTGGAACAAGCTGTGGGATATAGCCAACGAGTGGTTTAATTTGTGGAAACTTAAGTGGAACCAGAGGGTTAGGCTTGTTTTTTCAGAGGAGGAGTTTAAAAAAGCTACTCAGTCAGTAAAATGGAACAGCGCCTTGGAAGAGGTGCTGAAGAAAATAAACTTGACAGAGCTACGTCTCTTTGTCATTGCAAATTTAATTAGAAACGGCGAAGTGGCCGGCGTTGAGCAAATAGCCGAATACCTAATAAGAGATGAATTAAACAGCATTGTGGAGAGACACGGCCCCCAGAAGGCCGCGGAGATGTACAAAAGCGGCGCCCTTGCCTCGAGACTTCTCGAAAGAATTTCCTCGCTGAAAAACTTCACAGATCCGCTCCTCTTGTTGAAATTCGACTTCGGGAGAATTCAGTCGTACTGACTACCTAATCCATATTTTAGTCTCCTTGGAGAGATAGGCGGGCTCTCTAGGGGAGACCCCCTTAATTATCAGCTTAACCCAAGCTCCGTCGTCAGTCTGGAGAAACCCGGTGAAGTTGGTAAATACGGGCACTCTATAGGCGACGACGATATTTATAAGCCTCATGAGCTGTTCCGCATCTAGCACGCGCATGGACTCAATGCCAATAGCCGCCGACTCCGCCTCATAAACTCTATTCAGCTTCTTCAAGAGAATTGTCCGAAAGCCGCTCACAGCCATGTAGACGTCAAGGGTGAGCAAAACACCCGCTTTAATCTCCTCGCTAACCCCGGCCACACGCGCTGATGAGGCGCCGCTCTTACTCTCAACCCTCACGCCGTCGCCTACTCTAATCCCAAGGGCCCTGGCCAGATCAACCCCTACCCATGCCTTGAATCCCGTCTCCTCTCTATAGCCGTGTAGCCTAGCCACAGCGTACACGGAGCTAACGCGGAGGAGTAAAAAATCTTTTGCTACGCGGACTTTGGTGCAGAGCCGCGGGGGGATAGGTCTCGCGGTGGTGTATCGCCCCTCTAACCGGTTAGCAAATACCGCCTGAGGCGCCTTTTTACGCCTCCTGCACGCTACTACAAAGGCCCTCATGGCCTCCCCTCCGCTCCACAACACCCGCTCCGCCTCCTCAAGGGCCTTTTTCGGATCTCCCTTTGTGAACACGGCGCGTATGCTCAACGTGCCGATTTTAGATCTCACCTCGTACTCAAACACGACTCAGCCCTTGGCCATCGCCCCGCGCACAAGCTTCACGTCCACCGCCTCCACCCCCACGCACTCCTCAAAGGCCCTCCACACCTCTTCAATCACCCTCTCCCTACGCTTCACGTCGCTAAACGTCAGCTCCGTTTCAATAAGTTTTACTACAAAAAAAGAAATTAAATAACCTTGATGCTCACCCCGCGTTCAACTGTAAGCGGCCCTGTAAATGCCGCCTTAGGCGATACGCCGTGTCTCTGATGGAGAGCTTCGATGCGTTTAAAATCGCCTAGGGAGTTGTCTAAGGGCGTTTTTGGCGCTCGGCGTAGTAGCTCTGGAGGCCTACCGCTATCAGCGTCAAGCCCGACCCCATCAGAGTCCCGGCCACGGGCGAGTGGGGGTCCAGCGCCCAAAGGGTTGTCCCCATCGACGTTGCAAACTCGCCTATGACCGTTATGACATGGCTACCCCCAACAACCCCGGCCTCTATCAACGGGAGCGCGATAATGGCGGCAATCCACAAGATTAAAACAAAAAGGACTAGCAGAGTCAGCCCAAGTACGTCTAGTTTAGACTGGATATCTTTAACAACATTTAATGCGTAATGGGAAAAGAGGGCCGCCGACACGCCCACTGTAACCGGCAAACTGAAGATCGCGACCGATGCCCAACCTCTACTGTGAAGCAGGACGCGCCGTTGGTTCAGCAACCAGACTAATCCAAATGCAAGACCGCCGTTAATAAAAACAAGAAAGCATATGCAGAGTAAAAGCCGGAAATATGGCTGAGATACATAGAAATTATACAGGCATATCATGCCCGGTAATAGGGTCAGGGTAATTGTTAAGAGATTGATTACTGCAATATGATCCTTCCATATTTTTTGAGGAGGCTTTTGATAACCTTTTCGCTACTCACGTTGCGCATCGGCATGGGATTATATAAAGCCGTACGGCGCTTCTGGCCTCGCGCAGATCCGCCGCTTGGGCCTCACCGGCTGAACACGTCTTCTAGAAAGAGGCGCAATGTGCTTACCCTCCTGTCGTAGTACCTCTCGCTGGCCCTAACCCACCACGGCGGGTGGGTGCTAATCCAGCGCAAAAACCGCATTAGCCTTGACTTCGGCCTTTTCTTCAACACCGCCTTATACGTCCTCTTGTAATTCTCGGCGTTTTCAAAGCCGTGAATGTCGGCGTCTCTCTCCAGAGTCCAACTTATGTAAGGGAGAATGAACAAAAACACGAGAAGGCCTATGGAAACCGCCGTAGCAACCCACGGGGCTGGGTAGCCTAGGAAGATAAAAACTAAGCCGAGAGGGATAGCTCTGAGATACGTTATTTTCTTGCCCTGTTCTATATGCCGCAGTTCGTGTCTTAGCACGCGCTCTGGCGGATCCCCCACCACGAATATCGCCTTAAAAGGCGGCAATGTAAACGCTCTAAAGCCAGGCGGGCGGGTATAGGGCCCAAGCCAGTAGACGGGCACCCCCCGCAATTCCCCAACTTTTTTAGACCTGGCGCGTAGAAGTAAAGCCACTAGGAAGGCGATGCCTAAGGGTATTGCAAGCGCCATGGCCAGCGCCGCCGCCACCGCCAATAGCCACGCCGCTGTGGGGTGGAGCCCCGGCAAGTTGCGTAGCGGAATTAAAACGCAAAAAACAGCGCACCATATAACAATGCTGAATATTAGTGGCGTTAATATGCCGAGGCTATCCCCGGCCACAGCGCTTTTCGCCCTGCGCGCGCCACAGTAGGCACGTATTTCAGGGTAAAAAATATATGACGCCACGCCTAGGACCTCACAGATCGGGCAACTCTTTCCCTCGGCCACTACGGCGAGATCTACATACCACGCCCCAGAGAGGCGGCGGGGCCCTTTTGCGGGCATGCGCCTAAGACGCCGGCGTGTAGAGGACTGGGATTGAACTCCGTAGTTTCGGCCCTAGGCCCCGGCCTAAATTCGCCGTAGTTCTTTGTACAGGCAAATGGGGGCGTGCTCCATAGCGGTGATGAGAGGTTGTAAAGTTTATGAGCAAAAACCCGCGCCTAGGCGCCGTTGTCAAGAGCCGACACTCCGGCGGCTTTTCGGCTAATTGAAAATGTCTAAGGCTTGACGCGTTCTCATAAGGCGGCATCTTGGCGGCTTCCCTGGCGGCTGAGAACGGCGCTTTGGCGGCAGGAGACAGGCGGGGCACGCCTTAAAAGTATATACATATAGGGCTATATAGCTGGCTCCCTAGCACACGCTACGCAAAACCCGGCATTCTATATAGGCTATATATATTCCCGGCGTCGTGTAAGGTTTTTAAGGTTTTTAACAGTGCTGTCCGTGGTTTCATACTACTCAATCCCCAGGGGGAGGCTCTACTTAGTCAGAGCTCCCCCGCTCGTCCTCCTCGACGATAGGGTAGAGCTCTTCTGCCCATACCTAGGCGGCCTCTGCGAGGACTTGGTGAAGGCCGTCGTGGCCGGCAGGTACCACCTGCTGGCGAAGGAGCTTTTAAAGAAGTACTATATAGACATGGGGGAGTTCGGGATCAGGGAGTTGGCAAAGGCCTTCCCCCAAGCTGTCCCGCTACTCTTGAGGAAGCTGGACGCCCGCTTCACAGGCCCCTCCGCCGACGAGTGGCTGGCGGTCAAGGAGGGCCGCTACCCCGCCGTGGCAGAGCGCTGGGAGGCCCCGGCCGACCCTGGCTGCCGGCTGGAGATCGCCTGCGCCATATCCCACGCCTTCCTCCTCTCGGACCCGGAGAGGGGGGTGAGGCTCCTATCCAAGTGCCCAGTGGTGGCCAAGCTCTACCGAGAGCTGGGGAACCTATACGGCGAAATCGCCGATCCGAAGTACGGCTACGGCTTGATCTTCTACCCCGCCGCCTTCTTCAGACAAGTGCTGGCGGGGCTGCCGCCGCCCGAGAGGCTGGCCGCGTGCATCTCGACGGCCGGCCTCACTAGGGGCAGGAGGCTGTACCCCCTCGCCCTTTTCCAGTACTGGGCCTTGACGGAGAGGGAGCCCTACATCGACTACCTGCTCGCCGGCTATCCGCCCGTCAGCCTCAGTTGCAGAAACGTGAGGTGCAACAAACAATTCCTTTACACAATTAAAGCGGATCGCCGTTTTGAGAAGGTGGGGGAGCCCCACCTTCTCAAGACAGGCGGCTTCTTGACATATGTGTAGGAAAGAAATACAGTTAAAACGGGGCTGGGCTTGCGTGGTCGACGGCGTGTACGTCCCGGAGGGGGCCCTCGTCTTGACGCGCCCCCCTGGCGAAATCCTCGCGCATAGGGAGGCGATGAGCAAGGCCTTTTTCCAGTACCTGGGGGATGAGAACCTCGCCGAGAACTCCGTGGTGATAACAGACGGGAAGGGGGAGTCCTACGCCTTCATCATGCCGGGCGCCAAGCTCACCGTGGTGCTGTACGTGGACGACCCGTGGGCCGAGGCGGACTTGTTGATTAGATACCTAGACGGCACTTTGAGGGGCAATTTCCTAGACAGGAGGGCCAGGATGTTGTTCTACGAGAAGAGGGGACAGCTGGCGCTGAGCTGGCGCGTCGTCGCGCCGAAGTTGCCCGTCGAGGCGCCGGCCGTGGAGCGCCCGGCCCCCGCCGCGGCCGCCCCCGCGCCCGCCGGCGGGCTCCCCGCAGGCGGCGCGGCCCCAGCCCCGCCCGCTTCCGCCAAGGCCGTTGAGCCCCAGCCCGCCGCTGGGCGGCTCCCAAGCGCCGAGGAGCTGTGCGGGAGGCTTTCGCGGGATCCCGCCTTCTTGAAGCTCGTCGTTATATACGCAGTTGTGTACGACAAGTTCCCCGAGAGGGCCAAGGCCGCCGTGGAGGAGCTCTTTGAGAAGCTATGGGCATAGCCTGCAAGCCCTCCGAGGCCGCCCTCTCGGTCATGCCCTACCTCCGCCCCCTGTTGGATGAGATAGCCAATTACTGGTGCCTCTGCGTTAAGTACGCCGATAGGTGCGAGCGCGGCGAGTGCCCCGTGGACCTTGCGAAGTGCGCCGCGGCGTACGTCGCCGTGTTGAACGAGAGGGGGTCTGTGGTGAGGGGGAACTACTACGTCCACGCCAGGGGCGAGCTCCCGGACAAGTTCTACGAGGGCTTGGCCAAGGCCGCCTCGCGCATGGTGAGGGGGGCCCGGTACCTCCCCTACGAGATCCTGCTGGCCTTGGCCGTCCACTACTTCCTTGGCGGCAATATTATTTAATAGGTGTTATCTCCCGTAGGTGTACGAGGCGGCATTGGCTTGTAGGGACTTCGCCTCAGACTACTGCCGGCTCTGCCGGCAGGAGCGCTCCCAGTCGTATCTGTGCGTTGTGGCGTGTTTATACACGGCGTTGTTGGAGGAGGGGGAGAGGGCGGCCGGCGTGGAGGAGAGGGTCTGGGCTGATCTCGACGCGAGGCGCTTGGCCGCGTTGACGGGCTTTGGCGAGGAGCAGATAGGCGCAGCGCTTAGGTGGCTGGCCGGCTGCAAGCGCGAGCTCAGAGACGTGGCGCTGGAGGTGCTGTGCGCGGGGCTCATCGAGGCCTTCGCCAGGATCTCCGCCCGGTGTAGGGGTTTTTCCGCCCCTCCGTCTTCTACGCCATGAATCCCGAATACCTAGCGGGCGTCATGTGCGGCGAGTGGGCCAAGGTCGTGGACGCGATTAGGTGGCGCGCCGAGGACTGCCCGGGGCGCGGCTGGAGCGGGCCCCTCTGCCGTGCCGTCAGGGTGTACCAGTCCTTCTGGCGCTATCGCGGCGGCGAGATCCCGCTGTCGGCAGAGGCCCTCGGCCTCAGCGCAAGCGACATCCCCCTTCTGTTAGAGGCCCAGAGGAGGTTCGGCAGATCGGCGCAGTTCGACGCCCTCGTCGTCTTTTACATCGACGTTTTAGAAAAGGCTCTATTGATAGACCTCGCGAAGGCGCTTGGGTTATGACGGCGATTGACTGGGACTACGTCAAGGAGCTATTGTGTAGGCAGATACGGGAAAAGTATCTCCCGCGGCTACGGCAACTACACGACATGTGCTTCCAAGACGGCGCCTTGAAGTCCCTCGCCGAGAAGTGCGTGGCGCTGTACGTCATGTACTACCTCGACCGCAACCGCTACTACTCCTCTTTCGAGGAGTTCGCCGCATACTTGAGACTGCCAAAGGAGGCCGAACCGGCTCTTAGGAAGATTTGGCAGGGCGGCCTCCGCGTCGCCAAGAAGAAGGGCGCCTCCGCCGTCCTCGGCAACTGGCTGTGGGGAGAGGCGGAGGACTTGGCGTTGTCGTGACGCAAGGTTTATCCGCCCGAATCCAAGGAGAGGCCCATGAGGTTGAAGATAAGGACAGACGGCGTCGCCCAGCAGCAGCAGGCGGACTGGCGGGAGTGCTTCATACGCGCCGTGGTGGAGATGCCGGCTGACTGGGCCATGACAATCATAAAGGCCATGCCCCAGGAAATGGTCAACGAGCTGTTACAAAGCCGAAACGACCCCTATTACAAATTCGCACTACTGTTGTTGCAGAGGGCACAGAAATAAACCCCTCCCCCTCTTTTTCCCCCGTGTCTGTTGTGAAGGGAGCCGCCGCCTTTGAGCTTTACAGAGCTGTGCGGTACAGGGCTGGCCTTGGGGAGCTCTCCCCCAGGGCGAGGCCGGCGGGGGAGGTGGACTACTGGGAGGCCGCAGTCTGGGCGCCCTGCGGCTGCCTGAGAGTGAGGCTGGCCAGGCGCGTATTCACCCACGCCATAGTCGGCGATCTCTACTACGGCGTGGAGGCCGAGTTGGAGAAGTGCTGGGCGGAGCCGTGGGCCGTCTACTGCAGAATCCGCCTTTTCTACGCCTACCCCGAGGAGCCTAGGCTGAAGGCGTATTACCTAGTCCCCAGGTGGGAGAGGCTCTCCCAGTGGCTGTGCTCTCCCTACGACCACTACCACTTGTACGTCCTCGTGTACGACCCCGATAAGAAGAGAGACGTGGTGGTGCCCAGGCCGGGGGGCCCGCCGTATTTAGTATTCGACGAGCCAGAATTCACCCAGCGCCTCCGCAATTACTACCTCTTCGAGGCGGGGGTGAGGGCTAGGGACGTGGAGCCTGGCAAGTACGAGCTGTTGCTGAAAGGCCCCCTTGAGCCGATAGCCGCAGTGGTGCTGAGAGACGGCCCAGCCCTGCTCCCCCTCGGCTTCCCCTTCTTCCCAGCCGCCTACTTCCTCGCCGCGGCGGCCCCGGAGAAAATCCCCCTAAGCTGGAAGGTTTATCCGGCGTTGCGCAGAAAGGGCCATGAAGACAGTGGCAGTGGTCGGGCCAAGGGGAGCGGGGAAGACCCTAATAGCCACTTCGCTGGCCATATACCTCCACCTGGCCACCGCTAGGGCGGTTTTAATTGACCACTCGCCAGACAGAAAAGGCGCTTGGCTTGTGAGGGGGTACGCCAAGACGGCGCAGAGCGCAGAGGAGGCCAAGGCCGCTGGCGCTGAATATGCCATAATCGACTCCCTCCCCTACGAAGTGCCAGACGCCGACAAGTACGTCTTGGTGATAGAGCCTAGGCACAAGCCGCCTCAGCTCAAGAACATCTTCGTAATAGTCAACAAGGCCGGGAGGGGCCTCTTCGCCAAAAACGCAATTCCCTTTGACGACTCGGTACACTGGGCCATGTCGGCCGGGTACCCTCCCATCGCGGTTAGAAATGTGAAGAGCTGGAAGAGGCTGAGGGACGTTGTCAAGTGGGTGGCGGAGTCGCTATGAGCGAGCCACTCAAGAGCTATCTGGGCGGGATTAGCGCCGCGGAGGAGTCCAGGCGGCCAAGGCATCCTCCTGCCAAGTGGAAGCCTGCCGCCATGCCTCCTGCCGTGCTTGCCGAGGCGCTTGGCGTAAGGCACAGGAGGCCGGAGCTGTGGGACCTCTGCCGCAGCGCGAAAGACCCAGTGGACTGCTACGGCAAGCTGGTGGCTGTTGCCGAGAGGGGAGGCGAGGGGGTGAAGCTATTGCGCCACGCCGTTATGTACGGCGTGCCGGTAGAGGCCGTGGTGGACTACTTGGCAGAGGGCGACTACCGAAAAGCCGCCGAGGTTATTGAGAGGAGGCGCTCCCCGGAGACGTTAGTGCTATGAGGCGGTATCTGAGGTCTCTGTTGACGGCCGGGGCCCTCCTCTTGGTAGCGATGCTTCTGGCGAGGGCGTGGCCCCCGGCCGCCTTGCTTGCCGTACTGGCCGTTATAGCATGGGGCGAAGACCTCCTCCTCTGGATGTACACTAGGTTGCGGCCAGTGGAGCCTAGGCGCGTCGCAGTGGGAGAGGAGAGCGGCTTCCCCGCCGCTTTTGATCCCAGGAACAAGCTGTATCACTGGCTCTGGCTGGCGGAGCCGACTCGCTCTGTGCTCGGCATGGAGTCCGAGGTGGTGGAGCACGAGATGTACCACAAGCTTGCCCTCCGCCGCGGCGAGTTGCTGACGTTTGTAGTGTTCGGCTCGGACAAGTACGTCCGATTCACCTCCGCCGCGTACGACTTGGCCAGAGTGAGAGAGGTAGAGAGGGTGCTCTCCGAGTACTACGTCCTCACGAGGATGGGGGCTTGGGTCGGTACGGGGAGGCCGGTGTCCAAGGCGGCATATCTGACCTCTCTCTGGATTCTCTTCTACGCCGGCTTGGCGGGGCCCTTCGCGCTCTTGGCGCTGCCAGTCTGGCTGTGGAGGGTGAGGCAGCTCGCCAGGCACTACGTAGAGCCCGTGGAGCTGACCTCCTTCGCCTACAAGATCACTACAGACGCCCTCACTGCCAGCCGGCACACGCTGGAAATGATCGCCCCGGCGGACGCGGCGGCCTTCGCCACCATGGACAAGTGGGCAGTGGCCTTTACAGACAGGGCGCCTACGGAAGTGGCCAAGAGGTTTTCCAAGACGTACGAGGGGAGGGACACGGCCAAGCGCCTTATCAACCTGACCAGGTGGGGAGAGCACGTCACTAGGATGTACGCCTACAACGAGAGGCCCATTGCGCTGTACGCCTTCGGCTCAGCCCCGGTCTACTCCCTATCCCTAACCAGAGACAACCTCGCCGCGGCCGAGTTCTGGCTGTTGCGCGAGGAGGCCAAGGCGCTGACCGGCGACCTCTGCCGCTTCCCCCTCATGTACGGCGGGAAGCTCCT
>FWWM01004168.1_pt1 | contig 21248 bp, 17 predicted proteins | sample 2228351 | NCBI WGS metagenome assembly FWWM01 (sample SAMEA103939774, study PRJEB20133) | metagenome
CGGCCAAAGCGGAGTGAGGTTCGAGTTGGCGCAAGACGCGGGCGGGGTTGCCGGCCACGACGGCATAGGGAGGCACGTCGCGGGTCACTACGCTGCCGGCGCCCACCAGCGCGTACTCGCCGATGGTGATGCCGCACAGCAACGTGGCGCCCGAGCCGATCGAGGCGCCGCGTTTGACGAGGGTGGGCACGCACTGCCAGTCGGCTTCGGTTTGCAGCCGGCCGTCGGCGTTGGTGGCGCGCGGGAAGAGGTCGTTGGTGAACGTCACCCCGTGGCCGACGAACACCTCGTCTTCGAGGGTGACTCCCTCGCAAATGAAGGTATGGCTGGAGATTTTGCAACGGCGTCCGATGCGGGCGCCCTTCTGGATTTCCACAAAGGTCCCGATCTTGGTCTCGTCGCCGATTTCACAGCCGTAAAGGTTGGTGAAGCTGTAAATGCGGACGTCCCGTCCGAGTTTCACGTCGGGCGCGATCAGACAGAACGGGCGCTCGGCCCGGGGGCTGGTCATGCGGGTTTGCATGAAAAGCAAGCAGGGTTCATCCGACCGTGGCCAGTTCCGCGGCTTTCGGCTGGGGGTGCTTCGCCCCGTGGCTACCGTTGCCGTGGGCGCCGCCCGATTTGCCGGGAGCGGAGCGGCCGGCAGCGGTCTTTCGGGTCCGGCCATTGAGCGGGACCAGCGCCGCCTGAGGGACCGGCTCCTCCGACGGGGCCAAAACGACCGGGGCGCCCTGGTTTTTGAGCGACAGGGAGGCAGCCTCGAGAATGCGCACCATTTCCAGGGCCTGTTTGCCGTCCGAGAGCGGCCGGCTTCCGGTGCGGATGCAGTCGAGGAAATGCTGGCATTCGATTTTCAGCGGTTCCTCCTGTTTGATGTAGGGCGCGTACACGTCGCCGTAGTGGTAGGAATAGTGGAACTCAGCGAAGGTGTCGTAATGGGGCGGGGTTTCCACGCGGGTGTCAAAGATGCGCAGTTTTTCCAGCGGCGCGACGTCGTCGTACACGATCATGCGGCGGCTGCCCACGATGGTCATTTCCCGGACCTTGCGGGGGTCGAGCCAACTGCTGTGAATCTGCGCCGAGCGCTGGCGGCGGAATTCCAGGCTCAGAGAGGTCACGTCTTCGATGCCCGGAGTGATGTGGGCGCTGCCGCGGCAGTTCACGCTCAGCGGCGTTTCCTCCAGGATGTAGAGGATGATCGAGATGTCGTGGGGCGCCAGGTCCCAAGTGACGTTGATGTCCTTCTGGTACAGCCCCAGGTTCAGGCGCCGGGAGGCGATGTAGCGGATGTCGCCGATGTCGCCGCGGTCCACGATCTCCTTGATGCGCCGCACCACCGGCGAATACAGGAAGGTGTGGCCGACCATGAGGATCAAACCGCGCCGGCTGCTTTCGGCGATCAGGTCCTCGCATTCGGCCACGGAACGGGCGAGGGGCTTTTCGACAAAGGTGTGTTTGCCCGCCTTCAGGCTGGCCAGGGCCAGCGGATGATGGGTTGCCACGGGCGTGGCCACCGCAATGGCATCCAGGCTCTTGCACTCCAGCAGGTCCTCAAACCGGGTGGTGGCGGTCGCTTCCGGGTAGAGGTTTTTCATGTGGCGCAGGCGCGCCTCGTTCTGGTCGCAGATGTACCGCAGGCGGCAGCCCGGCAACGCGCGAAAGTTGCGGATCAGGTTGGGGCCCCAGTAGCCGCATCCCACGACTCCCACATTGATGTCTGCACGCATGATCGGTTTGGGTTGAAGGGTTCCCAGGTTCGGGAAATTCATGAAGGCGTTGAAACCGTCGCCACCCGGGCAAGCCGGGCCGCCCGCCTGCGTTCGCGCCAGCGCTGCCAGAGGTCCTCCCCGACAGCCCAGGGAGTTCGCGCGAGGATGAGGAGATCGAGGCCGGGTGACTGCCGCCGCGCGTAGCGGATGTCCCAGGTTACCATCTCGTTAAAACTGAGCTGGGTTTTGCCGTTGACCTGCCACAGCCCGGTCACGCCCGGCAGGCATTCAAACCGGTAGTAATGCCAGGGGCGGTACGTGGCCAACTCGTACGGGATGCAGGGACGCGGTCCCACCACGCTCATGTCCCCGCGCAGAATGTTGCAGAGTTGGGGAAGCTCATCCAGTCCCAGAACGCGGAGGACGCGTCCCACCGGGGTGACGCGGTCGTCCCGCCCGGCATCCAGCTTTTGCAGGGGGCGTCCCTGGGCTTGGAGCGTGAGGACATAGTCGCGATGAGTCGCCTCGGACGCCGTGCGGTACATGGTGCGAAATTTGAGCATCTCGAACGTCCGCAGCCCCAGGCCCACCCGGCGTTGGCGGTACAGGACCGGCCCGCGGGAGCTGGCTTTGATGGCGAGCGCAATCAGGGCGATGAGCGGCAGCGCCAGGATTCCGACGGTCAAAGCCAGCGCAATGTCCAGCGGTCGTTTCCAAGCGGGCACCCGCCGCGTCAAAGGCACGGGGGAGGCCAAGGGTTCCTCCCGGTCTGGTTGTTTGGGGTCCTTCTCTCGCGATGCCCCCGACGCCACCGCCGCGTGATCCGGGCTGTCCTTGCCCCATACTTCTTTCCCATTCACGAGTTGGTCCTCCTTGTTCCAACGGGCGAGGGTCACCGGCAGCGCCTCCTTTTCGCGCCCGGCGTCTTCGAGCTGGCTGCCCGCACCGGGTTGTCGGTGCGCCGGGCTGTGGGTAATCCTCCGCTGCGGCGCGGCCGTCATCACACTCGACGCGCGTCGCACAGCCGGAGCGACCGCCTCGCCTTGTTGGCTCCTTGTTGTTGTCATCGTCCTACGCACTGTATTCCCACGACGCGGGCAGTGTTTTCCGAATGCCCCGATTTGTTAAGTCGGGGAAATTCTGACAATTGTGTCAGGGAAATCCATGACAGCGGAGACCGCGTTGCGGGTGCCCGGGACCTCCGCGCAGGGGTAGCGGAGGGTTGGATGAGGGGGCTATATCACGGGCAAGGTCCAGGGCCTCAGCGCGCCGTCCATCTCCGGGCGGCTTGCGTCGCCTAGCGGTTTTGGTTGAATCCTCGCATGTCGCCACTGCGGGTCCAACGGCTGACGAAAAGCTTTGGTGACCTCCGCGCCGTGGACGGGGTGAGCTTCGAGGTGCGCGCCGGAGAGTTGTACGGGTTGCTCGGTCCCAACGGCGCCGGCAAAACCACCACGCTCTCCCTCATTGCGGGTTTGCTGAGACCCGACGCCGGCGAGGTGTGGGTGGACGGGGCGGACTTCCGTACCGACCCGCAGCGCGCGCGGCGCATCCTGGGGGTGGTGCCGCAGGAGCTGGCGCTGTACGAGGAGCTGACCGCGCGCGAGAACCTTGAGTTTTGGGGCCGGATTGCCGGTCTGGCGCCCCGCGACGCCCGCTCCCGTGCCGACGAACTGCTGGCCGCGCTGGCGTTGACCGACCGGGCCCGCGACCCGGTGAAGACCTATTCCGGCGGCATGAAACGGCGGGTTAACCTCGGCTGCGCCCTGGTGCATCGGCCCCGCTTGTTGTTGCTGGACGAACCCACGGTGGGCATTGATCCGCAGGCCCGACAGGGCATCTTGGAGTTCATCCGCGGCCTGCAGCGCGACGGCACGGCTGTGCTGTACACCACGCATTACCTCGAGGAAGCGGAGATGCTCTGCCAGCGCATCGGCATCATTGACCACGGCCGCCTGCTAGCCGAGGGCACGCTGGGTCAGTTGCAGGAGCGCCTGGGCGGCGACCGTCTGTTTGTGCTCGAGGGCGATGTTCCCGACCAGTGGCCCGGATTTCGCGAACGGTTCCGGGTGATCCAGCACACCGCCCGACAACTGGTGGTGGCGGCGAACGACGCCTCGGACCCGGCTGGGTGCCTGCGGCAGTTGCTCAACCTGCCGGTGCGGGTGGAAAACGTCACCCTCAAGCGCCCAAGTCTGAGCGACGTGTTTCTCCAGCTTACCGGGCGAGAGTTGCGCGAATGAACCTGCTGCGCATGCTGTTGGCCAAAGACCTGCGTCGTCTCCGGCGCAATCCGCAGCCCTGGCTGACGCACCTGGCTGTGCCGTTTGTCATCACGGCCCTGCTGGGTCTGGCTTTCGGGGCCGGGAGAGGCGAACGCGGCAGCCCGGGCCGTATCCGCTTCGCGCTGGTGGACGAGGATCGGTCCCCCCTGACGCAACTGCTCCGGGGAGTGATGAATCAGGGTGAAGCGGGCCGGCGTCTGGAACCGGTCTTTCTGGCCCGCGCGGAGGCACTGCGGCAGATCGCTGACAACCAGCTCAGCGCCGTGGTGATCATCCCGGCTCACTTCACCCGGGACTATCTCGAGGGGCGGGCGCCGGCGGCGCTGGAATTGATCAAGAACCCGGCCCGCTCCATCCACCCCGCCGTGCTGGAGGAACTGCTGGGCGTGGTGGTCACCGGCCTCAACGCCCTGGCGCGAAACCTGGCTCCCGAGTTCCCGGCCTGGCGGGAGGTTTTCGCCGACCCCCCGGACTACCGGCAGGTGGCGGATTTGATTCTCCGCGCGGGCGAGAAAATCGAAGCCCTCGGCCGGTACCTGGACCCGCCGCTGATCACCTACAACAAGGACGTGCGCGCCGGGGAAGCTCGGACCGGGGCCGGCGTGAACCTCTTCGGATTTGTTCTGATCGGCATGGCCACAATGTTCCTGCTGTTTCAGGCGAACGTGGGCATTGAGGACCTGCATCGGGAATTTGCCGGGCGCACCTTCGAGCGCTACCACACCTTGCAAGAAGGGCTGATGCGGTTTCTGGCGGCCAAGGGGGTGTTTGTGGGGGTCGTCCTGTTGCTCTCCGCCGGCTTCATGCTGGGCGGCGGCGGGCTGGCCTTCGGGATTCGCTGGCGACACCCGCTGGAGATGAGTCTGCTGGTTCTGGGCTTTGCGGTATTTGGCGCCGGCTACGCGGCGGTGTTTGCCGCGTTGCTGGCCGACGTCCGCCGCGCGGACGCCCTGAGCAACCTGATCGCCATGGGGCTGGGTCTGGCCGGCGGCTGCGCGTTTCCCGCGCAGGCGCTGCCGGCATTTATGCGGGAGCACATCACCCCGTACCTGCCCAGCGCGTGGCTGGTCGAAGGGCTCCGCGGACTCGAATTCGGCAACGCACCAGTGGACTGGCCGCTCATTCTGTTGCGGCTGGTGGCAGTGGGCGCCGCCTTGTTGGGCCTGGCCGCCGAGTTGTTCCGTCGCCGCCTGGCGCGGGGTCTGCGCGCATGAACCGCCTGCTGGACATTGGCCACAATGACCTGCGGCTGTTCCTCAAAAGCCGCATGGCCTACATCTGGCTGTTTGTGGTGCCGCTGGCGTTTGTGTACTTCCTGGGCTTTGCCAACCGCGGCCCGGGCGACCCGGCGAACCCGCGTCCGCGGGTCCTGGTGGAAAACGCCGACACCGGTTTCCTGGGCCGGTTGCTGCTGGAGGAACTCGGCGTGCAAGGGCTGACCGTGGTGGATGCCGCCCACCGTGCCGGAGCGCCGCGCGGAATACGGTTGCCAGCGGACCTGACCGCACGCGTGCTCGCCCGGGAGCCGGCGAAGGTGGAGTTTTTCGAGGTGCAGGGGGCGGACGCCGGAGAAGCGGCGCTGGTGGAGTTGCGTCTGGTCCGGGCGTTGATCGCCCTGAATGCCCATCTCATCGAGCTGGCTACCACGCACGGAGAATCCGCCCTGACCAACGAAGCCGCCTGGCGGGAGGTTCGGCAGCGGGACAACCCGGTGCGACTGGACGCGCGTTTTGCCGGACGCAAGCCGGTACCCACGGGCTTTGCCTTTTCCCTGCCGGGGAACCTGGTGATGTACGTGATGATGAATCTCATGATTTTCGGCGGCGCGGGGCTGGCGGCGGAACGGCGCGGCGGGGTGCTGCGCCGGCTGTGCCTGCAGGGGGCCAGCCAGCGCGAATTGGTGGGCGGCAAACTCTACGGGCTGCTGCTGTTGGGCGGAGTGCAGACCGGGTTCTTGTTGGCCGTGGGCCGGTGGGGATTTGGCGTGCCGCTGGGCGCCAACCTGCCGGCGGTGCTGGTGACGTTGCTGGTGTACACCTGGGTGGCGGCGGCGCTGGGGGTGCTGGCGGGCAGCGTCGTCCGGCAGGAGGACCGGATCGTGCCGCTGTGCGTGGTGGCGAGTCTGCTGATGGCGGCTCTGGGCGGGTGCTGGTGGCCGCTGGAATTGACCCCTGGGTCCCTGCAAACCTTGGCCCGCTTCCTGCCCACCGGCCAGGCTCTGGAGGCGCTACATCAACTGATCAGCTTCGGTGCGGGATGGACGGCGGTGGCGCGACCACTGGCGGCACTGGCGGGCTTTGGTCTGGCTGCCACCGTGCTGGCAGCGCGTTGGTTTCGCGTCTGAAGGGCGCCCGGGTGGAGCGCGGCGCCGGCAAGCACCGGCAGAAGTGTCCGAAGAGTTGACCCAGGTCAAGGTTGCCGGTCGGGCGCTGTTACACAGTGGGAGCATGCTTCCACTTCGCCCGCAACCCTGGCCCGGAGTGACGTTGGGTTTGACGTCCCTGGCCGGCGTGTGCCTGAGCGTGACCGCTGTCGAGCCGCCCCCCGAGGGCAAGCGGGTGTACGAGCAGCACTGCGCTGCCTGCCACGGGGACAACGGCGATGGCAACGGACCGGCGGCGGTTTGGGTGTATCCCAAGCCGCGCAACTTCAGCGCCGGGCTCTACAAAATCCAGTCCACTCCCGCCGGTTCCCTGCCCACGGACGAGGACCTCTACCGCACGGTGACCTGGGGGTTGGGCGGCAGTTCGATGCCGGCCTTCAACTATTTGCCGGCAGCCGAGCGCCGGGCGGTGGTCCAGTACGTGAAATACCTGACCGCCACAGTGGGGCCGGACGGCCGGCGGGTGAATCTTTTTGAGCAGGCCCGGGCCAACGGCGCGACGGCTCACCCCATCTCCGTGCCGCCGGAACCGCCATTGACCTTCGATTCGATCGTACGCGGCAAGGAACGGTACGTCAGCCTCCAGTGCAACTCCTGCCACGGCGAGACCGGCGCGGGGGACGGTCCCTCGGCGCCGACGCTCCAGGACAACTTCGGCATCCCGATCCGTCCGCGCGATTTCAGCTCGGGGGTGTTCCGCGGCGGCTCAACCGGCGCCGACCTGTACACCCGCATCGCGGTGGGATTGGCCGGCACGCCCATGGTGGCCTACCCGGACGAGGTGCTCAAGCCGGCGGACCGCTGGGCGCTGGTGCATTACATCCTGTCGCTTCGCCAAAAAGACGCCGAGATCAACGACATCCTCCGCCCCGAGGACGGCGTAATCGCCGTGCCGCGCGTCCGCGGGGCGCTGCCCGCCGAGCCCCTGGACCCGACCTGGGACCGGATCGAGAGCGCGCGCGTGCCGTTGAACCCGCTCTGGCCCGAGCCCTATCCCATCCCGGCGGTGGCGGTACGCGCCCTGCACAACGGCCGCGCAATCGCCCTGCTGCTCCAATGGCGGGATGAGATCTTCGACGGCGCGCCCGTGCGGGTGGAGGACTTTCAGGACGCCGCGGCGATCCAGTTTTCGCTGACCGGAGGGTTCCCCTTCATCGGCATGGGCGATGGGCAAAACCCGGTCAACATCTGGCACTGGAAAGCGGGCTGGCAACAGACCGTGGATGGCGCGCGCCCGGACGTCGAGACCGTGCACCCGGCCCTGCACGTGGACGTGTACCCCGACCCGGTGATGCAGGCCACTTACCGGACCGCCGAGGCCGCGGGCAATCTCCTGGCCGCCCGCTCCCTGAAGTCGCCGGTGGAGGACGCCAATGCCGTCGGCTTCGGCACCATCACCAGCCAGCCGACCGCCTCGCAAAATGTGCGCGGACGCGGCGTCTGGGCCGGCGGCTTTTGGAACGTGGTCTTTGTGCGCGAGCTCCGGTCGCGGGACCGGCAGGACGTGCAGTTTGCGCCCGGCGAGACCGTGCCGGTGGCCTTTGCCATCTGGAACGGCGCCCAGGGCGACCGCGACGGCCGCAAGGTTTTCAGCCATTGGTTTCAACTCTCCCTGCAACCCTGATCCCGACCGGTTGTGTCGCAACGCGTCAGTCCCTCGTATCGAACCATGAGCTCCACGCCTCTTTCCCGACGTGATTTTATCCAGCGCAGCGGCCTGATCGGCGCCGGCCTGGCCGCCCTGCACCTGGGGCCGCTGCGTTTCCTCCAGGCGCAGGAGAGCATCCCCAATCCGTTGGCGCATTATCCCGACCGGGACTGGGAGAAAATTTATCGCAACCAGTACGCGTACGACTCGAGTTTCTCGTGGGTCTGCGCGCCGAACGACACCCACAACTGCCGCGTCACCGCCCACGTGCGCAACGGCGTGATCATCCGCATGGGCGAGCAGTACGACGTGGGGACCTACGCCGACCTGTACGGGAACAGGGCCTCCTGGAACTGGGGCAACCGGCACTGCGCCAAGGGCTACACCTTTCACCGCGTCATTTACGGCCCCTATCGCCTCAAGCACCCCATCGTGCGGCTGGGCTGGAAGCGCTGGGCCGACGACGGGTTTCCCGCGCTCACCCGCGAGCTGCGCGCGAAGTACAAGTTCGACTCCCGGGGCACCGATCGGTTTGTGCGGGTGAGCTGGGACGAGGCCTTCACCTACATCGCCCGCGCGCTCCAGGCCATTGCCGCGCGCTACAGCGGACCGGAGGGGGCGCGGCGGCTGGCCGAAGAGGGATACCCGCCGGAGATGATCGAGGAAATGGGCGGCGCGGGCACCCGCACCATCAAGTGCCGGGGCGGCATGGGCCTGCTGGGGGTGCTGGGCAAGTACGGCATGTACCGGTTGTGCAACTCCCTGGCCCTGCTCGACGTTCACGTGCGCGGGGTGCCGCCGGACCAGGCGCGTGCCGGCCGGAACTGGTCTAACTACACCTGGCACGGCGACCAGGCGCCGGGGCATCCGTGGGTGCACGGGCTGCAGAACTCGGATTGCGACTTCAACGACCTGCGTTCTTCCAAGCTCATCATTATGAACGGGAAGAACCTGGTCGAAAACAAGATCACCGACTCGCACTGGTTCATCGAATGCATGGAACGGGGCGCCAAGATCGTGGTCATTGCCCCCGAGTACGGCGCCCCCGCTACCAAGGCCGACTACTGGATTCCCCTCCGCCCGGCCACCGACGCTGCGCTGTGGCTGGGCGTGGCGCGTCTGTTGATCGAGCGGGGGTGGTACGACGCGGCGTTCGTCAAGCAGTTTACCGATTTCCCGCTTCTGGTGCGGGCAGACACCCTCCGGCGGGTGCGCGCGCACGAGGTCTTTCCCAACTACCGGTCTGCGCTGCCCGCCGACGGCCCCAGCAAGACGGTGCAGGGCCTGACCGACGAGCAGCACGCCCGGTTGGGCGACTTTGTGGTCTGGGACGCGCGCACCAACGCCCCGAAGGCCATTCACCGCGACCTGGTGGGCCGCCGCCTGGTCGAGGCCGGGATTGACCCGGCGCTGGACTGGTCCGGCACCCTCAAGCTGACCGACGGCGCCGAGGTGGAGGTCAAGACCGTCTGGACTCAGTACCAAGTGCACCTGCGCGACTACGACCTGGACACCGTGGCCGAGATCACCGGGGCACCTCGGGACCTGATCGAGCAACTGGCGCGGGACATCGCCACGATCAAGCCCTGCGCGATTCACCAGGGCGAGGGGATCAACCACTGGTTCCACGCCACCGAGGCCAACCGGGCGGCGTATCTGCCGGCGATGCTGACCGGCAACCTCGGAAAACCCGGCGCGGGCGTGCACGGGTGGGCGGGCAACTACAAGGCCGCCGTGTTCCAGGGCTCCGAGCTCACCGGGCCGGGCTTCAAAGGGTGGGTGGCGGAGGACCCGTTCCATCCCAACCTCAACGAAAAGGCGCACGGCCGGGACATCCCCACCCACGCCTACACCAAGGATGAGGAACCGGCCTACTGGAACCATGGCGACCTGCCGTTGATCGTCCACACCCCGAAGGAGGGGCGCAAGGTGTTCACGGGCAAAACCCACATGCCCACGCCCACCAAGGCGATGCTCTTCACCAACGTCAACCTCATCAACAACGCCAAGTGGGCCTACGGCGTCATCAAAAACGTCAACCCCCGGGTGGAACTCATCGTCAGCATCGACACCCAGGCCACCGCCACGGTCGAATATTCGGATGTGGCCCTGCCGGCCAACACCTGGTGCGAATTCCAGGACCTCGAGATCACCGCCAGTTGCTCGAATCCCTTCCTCCAAATCTGGAAGGGCGGCATCAAGCCGCTGTACGACTCGAAGGACGACCTGAGCATCCTGGCCGGCATCGCCAACGCCCTGGCGCAGGTCACCGGCGATCGGCGCTTCCGCGACTACTTCAAGTTCGAGCTGGAGGGCAAACGGCGCGTGTACCTCCAGCGCCTGTTGGACTCCTGCACCACCACCGCCGGCTACAAGCTGGAGGACATCCTCGCCGGCAAGTACGGCCCGCCCGGCGGCGCGCTCATGAACTTCCGCACCTACCCGCGGATACCCTTCCACGAGCAGATTCACGAAAGCTGGCCCTTCTACACCGACACCGGCCGGCTGCACGCCTACACCGACGATTCCACGGCCATCCAGTGCGGCGAGAACTTCATCGTCCACCGGGAGGGTCCCGAGGCCACGCCCTATCTGCCCAACGTCATCGTCAGCTCCAATCCCTGGGTGCGCCCCAACGACTATGGCATCCCCCTCGACGCGGAGCACTGGGATGAGCGCACCGTACGCAACGTCAAACTCCCCTGGCCGAAGGTCAAACGCACCCGGAATTTCCTCTGGGAACGCGGCTACCGGTTTTACTGCCTGACTCCCAAATCCCGGCACAGCGTCCACTCCTCCTGGGCCAACGTGGACTGGCACCTGATCTGGAACTCCAACTTTGGCGACCCCTACCGGCCGGACAAACGCATGCCCAACGTCAGCGAACATCAGCTCCACATCAATCCCCAGGCCGCGCGCGACCTCGGCCTCCGGGACGGCGACTACGTCTATGTGGATGCCAACCCCGCCGACCGGCCCTATCTGGGCGCCACCCCCAGCGATCCCTTCTACAAGGTCAGCCGCCTGCTGCTCCGGGTGACCTACAACGGCGCCTACCCCTACCACATCGTCATGATGAAGCACGGCACCTTCATCGCCACCGAAAAAACGGTCAAGGCCCAGCAAACCCGGCCCGACGGGCTGTCGCTGACCGAAACCGGCTACATCGCCAACTTCCGCTTCGGCTCCCAGCAGTCCATCAACCGCAACTGGCACATGCCCATGCACCAGACCGACACCCTCTTTCACAAGGCGAAGGTCTTCATGGGCTTCATCTTCGGCGGCGAGGCGGACAACCACGCCGTCAACACCGTGCCCAAGGAATGCCTGGTGCGCATTACCAAGGCCGAGGACGGCGGCCCGGGCGGCAAGGGCCCGTGGAAAGGCAGCGCCGACGGGCTCTCGCCCGGCGCGGAAAACGACCTGATGCGCGCCTACCTGGCCGGCGATTTTGCCACCGGACAGGCCGCCAGCCAGACGCCGGGATACGAGTAACCCTCCTCAACCCTTCCCATGCCCAAACACGAAACCGACCCTGACGACCCGATGGAACTGTGCGGCGTGGACCTGCTCACCGCCGAGGACACCAGCGAGACCATGACCGAGTGCTTCATCGAGGAATTTCTCCGCTTGGGCTACGACGCCCAACGGGTGTTGGCGCTGTTCCGCAACCCCTTTTACACCGGCGTGAACATGGTCCTGCAAAACCGCGGCGAGGCGTTTGTCCGCCGCAAAATCGCCGAGGTCTTTGGTTGGTGGGGCCGGCCCGTGCCGTGGGCCGACGCCCCGGCGTCCGCCTCCGTGTCGAACTCCAACGCCGCCGCGTGAACCGGAACCCGTCCGTTCTCCCCTCTCCATGAGCACCGTCTTCAACTGGCAACTGGGCCGCGACATGGCATACCCCTACGAAGCGGCCTACCCGGACCGGCAATTCGCCTTTGTCTTCAACCTTAACCGCTGCATCGGCTGCCAGAGCTGCACCATGGCCTGCAAGTCCACCTGGACCTTCGGCAAGGGCCAGGAGGCCATGTGGTGGAACAATGTCGAAACCAAACCCTACGGCGGTTATCCCCATCATTGGGACGTCAAAATCCTCGACCTGCTCAATCAGGCCAACCCCGGAGGCCAAACCTGGAACGGCGAGCCCCGGCCACTCCGGGCCCCTTACGGCCGCTTCAACGGCAAAACCATCTTCGAAGCCGCCCAAACCCATGTCAGCCCGGAAGGCGCCCAGCGCGCCCTGGGCTACCTGCCCACCGACGAGGAATGGGCTGCGCCCAACCGCTTCGAGGACAACCCCGCCGCCGCCGAAGCGGGACGGCCGGGACAGATGGCTTTCACCGGAGGACAACTCCTGCCCCAGCACAAAACCTGGTTCTTTTACCTGGCCCGCCTGTGCAACCATTGCACCTACCCCGCCTGCCTGGCCGCCTGTCCTCGCAATGCCATCTACAAGCGTCCCGAGGACGGCATCGTGCTCATTGACCAGTCCCGCTGCCGTGGCTATCGCAAGTGCCTGGAAGCCTGCCCGTACAAGAAAACCCACTACCGCGGCCCCACGCGCACGACCGAGAAAAGCATCGGCTGCTTTCCGCGCGTCGAAGGCCGCGACCCCGATGGCCGCGGTCTGCCCATGCAAACCCGTTGCATGGCCGCTTGTGTGGGCCACATCCGCCTCCACGGCCTGGTGCAAATGAACCCGGACGGCACCTGGAAGGAAGACCGTCACCACCCCCTCTACTACCTGGTCCACGTCGCCAAGGTCGCCCTGCCGCTGTACCCGCAGTTTGGCACCGAACCCAACGGCTACTACATCCCGCCCCGCTGGGTCCCCCGCCCCTACCTGCGCCAAATGTTCGGCCCCGGCGTGGACGAGGCCATCGAGAAATACCTCGCCCCCGACCGCGAACTGCTGGCCGTGCTCCAGCTCTTCGGCAAGGACGCCCGCATGTGTTTCCGGTACGAAATCAAGCCCGGCCCCAAGGTCTTCGAAACCACCCTCCACGGCCGCAAGTTCGAGCTCTACAACGACACCATTATCGGCTACGGCGCCGACGGGTCAAAAATCATCGAAACCACCGTCGAGGAACCGCTGCACCAGCGACCCAACCGCCATGCCAACTCCGTCTGAAAGCGCGGCTCGTACGGACAGCAAACGGGAACTCCGTCTCCCTCCCGGCGGATACCCAGCGCCCGCCGGCACGAATTGGGCCGCGCCGTCCCCCACCCCGCCCCGCTCGGTCTTCGGCAACTACCAGTCCGCCCCCGACCCGGAACTCCCCGCTCCCGCTGACGCGCCGGCCGTCCCGCTTCCCGGTCCAGACGCGACACCGTCCGGGCAAGCCGCCGGCGCCCTGGCCCGCGCCTTTCTTTACAAGTACCTGGCGCGAGCGTTTGAAGACCCCGTGCCGGAAACCTGGGAATGGCTGGGCTCGGCGGCCACCCGCCAGGGACTGGCCACGGCCTGGGAACTGGCCGGTGGTGACGGCCCCCTGCCCGCGCTGGACCCCGCGGCTTTCGAAGCCTTCCGTGATGCCTGGCTGGCGGCTTTCGGCCATGCCGCCCGCGGCCCCTGCCCGCTCAACGAAATCGAGTACGGCGACCTCAAGGCCGACCCGCTGTTTCAACCGCATCGGCTGGCCGATCTGGCGGCCTTTTATCGCGCCTTCGGACTGGAGGTGGCCGACAACGCCGGGGAGCGCCACGACCATATCGGCCTCGAACTGGAGTTCATGTGCGTGCTGGCAGCCAAGGAAGCCTGGGCGCTGGAACAGCGACTCGAGGCGGCGCGCCTCGTCTTGTGCCGCGACGCGCAGCGGAAATTCCTGCGCGAACACCTGGGACGCTGGACCCCGGCCTTCACCCGCCGCTTGGAGCGGCACGCCGCCGGCACACCCCTCGCCGAGGTGGCCCGGTTCGCCCGGGCGTTCATCCTGTCTGATTGCGCCCGGCTGGGGGTGCCCCCCGGCAGCGAAGACCTGCTCCTGCGCCCCGCCGACACTGCCGCGGCCCTGTGCGAAAGCTGCGGCCTGGCACAGGCCCTGCCCGGCGCCGCGCCGGTCGCCTCGCCGTGAGGGGCGGTTCGACCCGCACCAGTCTCCCGCCTCCGCATGAACCTGTTGTTCGACGATGACCTGGTGGAAGCAGCGGTTCTGCGCGTGACCGCCGAGGCCGCGTCGGCCATACCCGCGCCGCAGCGCACCCGCTTCCTCGCCGAACGCGAACGCTGTTACCGCGTGCTCGATCCGGACGAGCGCAATGCCGCCTTTGCCCGCGTCCACCTCGACTGGTTTCGCGAATGGGGGCTGGCCGCCCGGCTCGAGGCCGGCGTGAGTCCCTTCCCCCAACTGACATCGGCCCTGACCGCGCTGGCCTTCCGCAAGGCCCGTCACCGCGGCGAGGAGGGCGCCGAACTCCACAGCGATGCCGACGGCCGGCGCCGCGGCGTGGTGGCCCTGCGCCCGGAGCGCGTCACCGATCCGAACGCGCTCACGCCCTTTCTGCATCACGAGCTGGCCCACCTGGCGGACCTGGTGGACCCGGACTTCGGTTATACGCCCGACCCGGGCGAGGCCGGGATTTCGCCCGCCCTGCAGCGGCTGGTGACCGAGCGCTACCGGTTGTTGTGGAACATCCGCATTGACGGCGGCCTGCACCGGCGCGGGCTCGCCACCGTGGCGGACGCGTCCTGCCGGCGGGAGGAGTTTGAGCGGGCGTTTGGTTTCCTGCCCGCGGCACAGCGGGCCGAGTTGTTTGCCGACCTGTGGAACGGGCGACGGGGGCGACACGCCGAGCTGCTTGCCCTGGCGGCCGACCCGCGCGGCGTCCAGGCCGGTCGAGAGCCGGTTCCCGGCGCGCCCTGCCCGTTGTGCGGTTTTCCCGCCTTTGACTGGGTCGAGCCCGCCGCGCTGTCGGCAGCCGCTCGGGCCCGCGTGCGCGCGGACTTCCCGGACTGGCAGGAGACCGGAGCGATTTGCGCGCGCTGCGCAGAGGTTTACCAGGCCCTGGCCGAAACCGAATACCCGAAAAGCGTCTGCCTGTGACCTGCCGCGCGGGCTGGTTTTTCGGGCCGGCCGCCGGCAAATTCCGCGCCATGCGCGTTCGCCATCTGTTCATCTCTCCCGGCCACAACTACCGCGGCCATCACGGCGGTCCGCCGGGCGAACATCCCATCCTCGCTCAGGAGGCGATTGAATGCGTGGCCGGACGCGGCATCCGCGGCGACCGTTATTTCGATTACCGGCCGGACTTCAAGGGGCAAATCACCTTCTTTGCCTGGGAGGTTCTGTGCGCCCTCTGGGACGCGCTGGGCACACCGCCTGCCCAACGCGACCCGGCTGCCACCCGCCGCAACGTGATTACCGAGGGCGCCGACCTCAACGCCCTGATCGGTGTCGAGTTTGAAGTCCAGGGCGTCCGCTTCCTCGGCACCGAGGAATGCCGCCCCTGTTACTGGATGAACAACGCCTTCCGCGATCCCCGGGCCGAGGAGTGGCTGCGCGGACGCGGCGGCCTGCGCGCCAAAATCCTCACCGATGGCTGGCTGCGCTGCGACTGCCCCCACTGACTACCCCGCTGTGCGTTCCTGCCCCGTGGCTCTTCCGCTGACCGTCGTCATCCTCGCCGGGGGCCGTTCCCGCCGCTGGGGCTGCGACAAGGCCCGACTCGACGTGGAAGGACAACCGCTGTTGGCCCGGCAAATCGCCCTGGCCCGCACCCTGAACCCGATCGAGGTCCTCCTCTCCGCCCGACGCGAATCCGATTACCAAGAGTTTGGCTGCCCCGTGGTGGCGGATCGCGTGTCCGACGCCGGGCCGCTGGCCGGCCTGGCGGCCGCGCTCGATGCCGCCCGCGCCCCGCTGGTCCTGGTGTTGGCGGTGGATTTGCCCCGGCTGACCGGCGAAGTGCTCGAATGCCTCCTGACCGCCTGCTCGCCCGACCGGGGCGTCGTGCCCCGGCTGGAGACCGGTCCGGAGCCGTTGGTGGCCATTTATCCGCGGGCCGCCGCGCCGCTGGCGCGCGAAGCCCTGGCCGCGGGCCGCCGGGCTGTGCGCGACTTTGCCAAGACCTGTGCCCGCGTCGGCTTGGTGCGATGGCTGGACCTGCCGGCCCGCCTGGCCGGCCAGTTCGCCAATTGGAACCGGCCCGGCGATTATTCTCCCGGGCCCTCAAGTTGAAGCCGGGAACCGCGGAAGCTCAGTCCCGGCCCGCCGGCCGAAGACCGGTTCTCGCCTGCCACCAGCCCAGAGCCACTGACGCCCCGCGTTGCCGCCCGCGCCCCAGGCGCGTCCCGCGGGCCAGTTCAACCCGTCGCTCGCCAACCGCAGCAGTAGCGAGGCGTGCAACACCCCCAGCGGCAGGTAGGCGGTCGGCAAAAAGCGCACCGGCAACCCGAGCACGCCGGGAAAAATCACCGGCGCGTGGCCGAAGATCATTGCGAGGACAAACCCGACAAAAAACGCGTGCAACGCCGCGTCATACCAGATGCCGGTGGTTTGCGGCCAGCGCGCGCCGATTAGCAGTCCGGCGGCCAGCAACCAGACATACCCGCTCAGCAAGCACACCGCCATGAACCGCGGCAACCCCGGCTGGCGCACGGTCTGCCAGGCCAGATCAAACCGCCCCAGCCAGATCGCCAGCGCGACCACGGCCGCGCCCGTCAAAACGCCGCCCGCCTTCGCATCCACAGGACTCACGATCAACCCCGCGCCCAGTATCCCCAGCGCCGCCCCGAGCCACGGACGCGACGCCGAATGCGGTCTCAGGAAACGGGTCAACTCGATCCGTTCCCCGACGATGGTCTGCAGCAAAAAGCTCAGCCACCACAACACCACCTGCGGCACGGCCTGATCCAGCGCCCAGCGCACATTGCCCGTCAGCCAGGCGACCGCTCCCAGCGTCATCACGCCCTGGGCCCCTCCGGGCTGCATCGTCGTCAGCCGGAGCATCCCCCCGGTAAATCGCGCTGGCCGCCGCCAGGAGCCAACGCGGCGCGCCGCCCAGCGCGCCCGCCGCCACCGCCAACCCGCCCGCCGCCGCCAAAGCCGGCGCCAGAAACAACCACCCCCGCCGCAAGGCCGCCGCTCGTTCCAGGCTGATGAGCGTGCCCAGAAACCCGCTCACCATCAGCGGGCCGTGATGGGTGACCCAGTTGGCGTGTTCCACCGGCAGCGGCATCCCGCTCACCGGCACCCGCAGCAGCCCGCCCCAAATGCCCGTGACCAGGCAGGCCATGCCGCCCAACAGCAGGGTGACCCGCACCCCCGGTGGATTAATCTCGTGGTGAACGGCCACGCCGCCAGCCTACCGGACGACCTGAGGCGCTCAAGCCGCGCGCTTGCTCGCGGCCGGCGCCGGGTCCACTTTGAAGCCGGTAGCTCGCGCGGTCAGAACCCGTCCCGCGCCGCTAGATTCGTCTGATGAGTCCGTATTGCCCCCCCTCCGGCGAAACCGTTCCGCCCGGCGACCTCGCCTGCGAACTCTGCGGCCGCCCGGACGCGCGGCTCGTGGGCGGGCGCAGCCTCTGCCCGGCGTGTTACCAGCTTGGCGGCGCCTGCTGCCCCGAATTTGGCGCCTGGGATGCCTGGACCGAGGTTTTGAACACCGCGCCTCCCGAGCGGAAACCGTTGGACGACGCCGCATAAGCCGTTCGGACCTCCCGGAACCCAACTGTCCGGTGATCCGGGTCCCGCAGCCACGCCGGCGGCGGGAATTTCGAGCCGCGCGCCGCCGTCCGGCACGCCGGTCACGGCGCGGCTCGCCGACACGGACCGCGCCTTCTCCCATGCTGACCCGGCCGAGGACCTACCGGTCGGGGCTTTCCCTCATTTCTTGATCCAGGTCAACGCGCCTCCGGAGCGCGCGGATAAGCTGGGGACATGCTGATGCAGGACGATCGCAACGTAAGCGCTTCTTCCGGAAGAACGCTGGCGCGGCAGCGGCGTCCGGCCTTTTTCCCGGTTGGATACGCGGTCGTCCTCGGTTTGGGGCTGGCCGGTGTGGGAATTTCCGCGTGGCGCGTGGCGGCGGCAGCGAGGCAATCCGCGGCCTCGACGCCCGCGCTCGAGACGCCCACGGCCGGCCGGCATCCGGTAATCATCCGTCGTCCCGCCGGGCCGCCCATGGTGCCGACAGGACAGACCAACTTTCAGGGCCAGCCCGTCTTTGTGTCGTGCAGCGCCTGCCACACCACCACCTCACCCAATCTGCAAACCCAGCGCGCGGAGGACCTCACCCGGTTCCACCAGGGCCTGACCTACAACCACGGCGCCCTCACCTGCCTGAGCTGCCACAACGCGGCCGATTACGACACGCTGCGGCTGGCCGACGGGCGTCCGCTGGAGTTTGCCAACAGCCTCACGCTCTGCTCCCAGTGCCACGGCCCGCAGCGGCGCGATTTTGACCGCGGCCTCCACGGCGGCATGACCGGCTACTGGGACCTCACCCGCGGCGGGCGGGAACGCAACACCTGCCTCAACTGTCACGACCCGCACGCGCCGGCGTTTCCGCCGGTCCTGCCCGTGCTGCCGCCCCGGGACCGCGTCTCCGTGCCGAAGCCGCCGCCCACGGTTTACCATCCATGAACATGTCCCCTCCATCTCCCCCAGCCGACGGTCTTTCCCGGCGCGCGGTCCTCAAGGGCGCGGGCGCGCTGCTGGGCGCGGCGGCGTTTGCGCGGGCGATTGCGCCGCTCACCGAATGGGCGCGCAGCACCTCCGTGGAGGAATTCCTTCAGCGCCACTACAAGGAGCTGTCGCCGGTGGACCTCGAAATCATCCTGGCCCGGCTGGAGAGGGAAACCAAGGAACACTACGGCGCCGAGGTGAGCATCAAAGATTACAAGCCGCAGCCGGGGGTGAAGTTCGGTTACGCGCTCAACCTGAGCATCTGCATCGGCTGCCGCAAATGCGCCGAGGCCTGCCACATCGAAAACAACCACGACCGCCCGTCGCACCAGTCCTACATCCGCGTGTTCGAGATGACGAAAGGCTCGTTCGACCTGGCGAAGGGCACCGCGCACTACGACCATCCGGTGCCGCAGCCGGACAAGTTCTACCTCCCGGTGCAGTGCCACCAGTGCGACCACCCGCCGTGCGTGGAGGTCTGTCCCGTCGAGGCGACCTGGAAGGAGCCGGACGGCATCGTGGTGGTGGATTACAACTGGTGCATCGGCTGCCGCTACTGCGAGGCCGCCTGCCCCTATCACGCCCGGCGCTTCAACTGGGCGAAGCCGCAGATTCCGGCCAACGAGATCAACCCCGACCAGGCCTACCTGGGCAACCGCATCCGGCCGCAGGGCGTGATGGAAAAATGCACCTTCTGCCTGCACCGCACGCGCAACGGCCGGCTGCCCGCGTGCCTCGAAGCCTGCCCGACCGGCGCCCGCGTGTTCGGCAACCTGCTCGATCCCGATTCCGAAATCCGCCAGGTGCTCGCCCACAAGCGCGTGTTCGTCCTCAAGGAAGAGCTCGGGCTCAAACCCAATTTCTTTTACTTCTTCGACGTGTGACCATGACCGCGCTGCCTCCCGTCTCCGTCGCGTCCCGGCCCGCCACCGGACACTGGCGCCACTACCCGCGCTTCCTCTGGAACGCCGTGCTGGAGTCCGTCGAGGGCAACTGGGTGTTCTACTCCTGGATGACCGCGCTCACGGCGGTCTTCCTCGTCGGCGCGAACGCCTGGGCGGTGCAGGTGCGCGACGGCATGCAGGTCACCAACATGAGCGACCATGTCTCCTGGGGACTGTACATTGCGAACTTCACCTTCCTTGTCGGCCTGGCGGCGGGCGGCGTGATGATGGTCATCCCCGCCTATCTGTATCACGACGAGGAGATGCACGACCTGACCCTCATCGGCGAACTGCTGGCGATTGCGGCCCTCGTCATGGCGCTGCTGTTCGTGGTGTGCGACCTCGGCCGGCCCGACCGCTTCTGGCATCTGCTGCCGGGGCTGGGGCGGTTCAACTTCCCGGTGTCCATGCTGACGTGGGACGTGATCGTGCTCAACGGCTACCTGCTGCTGAACCTGCACATCTGCGGCTACCTGCTTTACATGCGGTTCCTGGGGCGGAAGCCGGACCCGCGCTGGTATGTGCCGTTCGTGTTCGTCTCCATCGTGTGGGCGATCTCGATTCACACCGTCACGGCCTTTCTTTACTGCGGGCTGGGCAGCCGGCCGTTCTGGAACACCGCGCTGCTGGCGCCGCGCTTTCTGACCTCGGCGTTCGTGTCCGGGCCGGCCTTCCTCATCCTGGCGATTCTGGTGATCCGGCGCGTGCTGGGCGCGACGTTCGGCGCGGGGCCGGTCCGCACGCTGGTGAACATCATGCGGGTCACCATCCTCATCAACCTGCTGATGCTCATCTCGGAGGTGTTCGTCGAGTTTTACACCGGCGGCGCGCACACCGCCTCGGCGCGCTACCTGTATTTCGGCCTGCATGGCCACCACGCGCTCGTGCCGTGGATCTGGACCTCGGTGGCCATGACCGTGGCAGCGGCGGCGGTGTTGCTGTACCCGAAGGTGTTTGAGCATCCGAAAAGACTCATCGCGGGCTGCGTCCTGGCTTTCGTCGGCATCTGGATCGAAAAGGGCATGGGCCTGGTGATCCCCGGCTTTGTGCCCTCGACGCTGCACGAAATCGTGGAATACACGCCCAGCCGCGTGGAATGGAAAATCACGGCCGGCATCTGGGCGCTCGGCCTGATGCTCTACACGCTGGCGCTGAAAATCACCCTGAACACTTTCCGCCGCTCGCCGTTGACGGCGACGCCGTCCCCGGTGGAACCCGCCCTGTCTTGACATGATCATCAGCGGCCTGCTCCTCACGCTCCGCGACGACGCCCGGCTGGCCGAAAGCGTCGAGGCGGCACTGCGTGCGCGGCCCGAGTTCACCGTGGCCCCGCGCGCGCGGCGCTGGCTGCCGGTGGTGGCCGAGGCGCCCACCGCGCAGGCCAGCCGCGACCTGCACGACTGGCTGTGTGCCCTGCCGGGCGTGGCCTTCGTGGACGTGGTGCAGGTGAATTTTGAAGAGGAGGAGCCGGCGGCTCCGGCCGCTCCTGCAGCGCGCCAGCCCTCCGGCGCCCGCTTCGCCCCCGGACGACGTGCGCCCCGCCGGCGGAAGCGGTCTGCGGCCGCCAGGGCGCGCCCACCCACGACCGGCCCGGCACCGGCTGCGCGGCGATCGGCGGCTTTTCCCGACAGCTTGCCGTCATCGGTTCGTCGGA
>FWWM01007745.1_pt1 | contig 21246 bp, 16 predicted proteins | sample 2228351 | NCBI WGS metagenome assembly FWWM01 (sample SAMEA103939774, study PRJEB20133) | metagenome
CACGGTGCGCGTCCGGGCCACCACCTCCCCGGCTCGGTTCACGGCCTGCAAGCGGGTCGGCCCCGGGGCAAGGCCTCGGAACTCTGCCGCCCCCTTTGCCTCGCAGGACCCGAGCGGGCGTCCATCTGCAAGCAAGGTGACCGCCTCGTCTAGGTCGGAGACGACCGCGAGCACCCCGGGTGGGGCCGGGACCTCCACGACACGCTGTTCCCCTGGGACGAGCGTGACCGTGGTCTCGAACAGCGGACGGAACTGCTCGTCGCGCGCTGAGACAGGGATGGGGCCCGCCGGGAGCCCACCCACAGCCCGCGTCGCCCCTGGGTCCACGTGCAGCACGGTGGCCTCGCCGACCGTCACCACCACCCGCCTGGCGGCCCGGTTGCGGACCTCCAGGGCGCAAGCCGGGTGGCGAACGACGAGGACGGGGGACACGCCCTCCGACACGACCATCATCTCCTCGACCGCCAGGCCGCTTTTGACGCCCACCGCGCGGACGTGGTGTCTCCCATGCCGGACCCCTCCGTACTCGGCCTCTGCCCCTGGCCAGATCATTTCCCGGGGCGAGCCATTCACGAAGACCCGCACGGGTTCGGGTGCGTGATTGCGGACCTTGAGCGACCCCCGTGGTAGCGAGGCCAGGGCCTGGCGCTGAGCCTCGGTCTCGTCCATGCGCCACGAGAGCACCCGGTCCGGCTCCAGCACGAGCCCGGTTCGTAGGCGAGTCCCTGTATCGAGCCCCACCGCCTCGACATGGGTGGGTCCCAAGCGCAGGCGGTCCACGCGGACCTCTTGGCCGGGACGGACCAGGGCCACCCGGTCCCCATTGACGAAGACCTCCATGTCTTCGCCCGTCGCATTGATGAGCAGGACCTGGCCGCCAGGGGCCACGAGGGGCCCCGGCCGGCCGTGGACGCAGGCGCACGCCAGCACGAGGGCTAGCGTCGCGACCCGCGAGGAGCTGCGATCTAGGCCCGGCAAATCCATCATCTCGGCCTCGTCCTCTCTACGTCCGGCCTCGTTCCCACGCCTCGGCGACCTCGGCGGCTCGGCACACGGCCCGTACCGGCACCCCCGCCTCGCTCAACGCCGTGATGCCTCCCTCCTCCCGGTCCACGAGGACCAGTGCGCAAACTGGGACAAGCCCCACGTCCCGCACGGCCTCCGCGGCCTGGAGCAGCGAGCCGCCCGTGGTGAGCACGTCCTCCAGTAAAAGCACCGGCGCCCCTGTGGGGACGCCCCAAAGTCCCTCGATGCGAGCCCGCGTCCCGTGCTCCTTGGCGGCCTTGCGGACCAAGAACCCTTGGATGCGCTGGCCGCGGTCCAAGGCGGTGAGCATGAAGGAGACCACAAGAGGGTCCGCGCCGAGGGTAGGCCCGCCCACAGCGGCCACGGCCTGGCCGAGCGACTCGTACAGGGCGTACAAAAGCCGCCCGCACAATCTGGCCCCCTCCGGGTCGAGCGTCACACGACGACAGTCGAGATAGTAGTCGCTCGTCCTACCAGAGGACAGGACGACCGGCCTGCGCTCGTACGCCTTCCGGGACAGCATCAAAACCAGGTCCCTGCGGTCGTCCTCGGGCACGCCGACCGGACCGACACTGTCTTCGAGGGGCGCTCGATTCAACGGGGTCTCATTCGTCGAAAAACTCGGGCTCGCGGCGCTTCTCGATGAACTCGTTGATCGCGCGAATCGCCTCGCTCGGGAGCACGTCGAGGAACTGGACACCCATCCCCGGCACCGAGTCCGGGGCGTGCGACCCATACGACCTGACCCAGCGAACCACGGCCCGCGCTGTGACCGGCTCACGGATCGTCGGGACGGTGAACCTGACGTTGATCTCGCGTCCAATCGGAAGCGGGTCATGGGTGTGGATGAAAAGCCCGCCCGAACTGATGTTCCGAATGAATCCCGTGAAGAAGTTGTCCTCGGAGGTGACGTCCACCTCGACCTCGTAGTCCACCCGAGGGCTCTTCCGCTGATCGATGTTGTCGCCACTGCTCATGACTCTTCGATCCCTCCCACCATTCTCCGTCGTGAACAATCCCTCCGGCGAGAGACGCCCTCGTTCATAGGCCGGTGTCCCGCTGGAAACGGAACACATGGTGCCCCAGCAGGATCTGGTCCCCGTCGTGGATGGCCACCCGGCCTTTCGCCCTCAGGTAGCAGCCGTTCGTGCTGCCGAGGTCCTTGAGGGTACAGGTATCACCAGTGCGGACGAAGGCGGCATGACGAGACGACACGAACGGGTCGTCCGCCATGACGATGTCTCCCGTGATCCGACCCAAAGTGACCTCGGGCTTTGTCAGAAGGTGTGCCTCCAGCACCACGTCGTCCGGCCCAAGACGCAGCACTCTACCATAGTAATCCGGCAGAATCCCAAGCGAACCGAGCCATGCCGACCCGTCCGGGCTAGGCTGCGGACGAGCCCGCTTGAGCTCGAGGGCGAACAGGGCGTGCCCGATGCGGACCTGGTCTCCATCGGCAAGGACGCGTTCGCCACGGACCTTGACGAAGGTGCCGTGACGGGTCCCTAGGTCCTTCAGGAACGCGACGTCATCGCCGATCTCGACCACCGCGTGCTGGTCCGCGACCCTGGGGTCGTCGGCCACCACGACCTCGGGGCCCTTGGCACCGATGGTGTTGATGCCCTGACGCAGGGGGTGCTCGGCCCCGAGACTCCCGTCAGCGCGGATTGCAACGAGCCTCCACCTGGTCCCCTTTCCGGTCGGGGCCGCGCGGGGCTTGAAAGACGAAAGCGACTGTTCCAGCGGCTTACCGCAACTCAAGCAGTAGGTGAAGATCGGCTCGTTCTCCTCGCCGCAATGCACGCACTTGATCATCCCTGTGTCTCCTTGACGACCCGGGCTTCTATCCCTTCCAGGGCAGCGCGGCACGCCCTGCCGCCGAGGTCCTAGGCTCCGTGAAAGCCCACGCCCATGCTGGGGAGTCTCCCCGACAAAAACCTTGCCGATAGTAGCACGCCGGATTACACTCGTAAAGCCTGTCAGAGGGGAAGTTCCTTGAGCCGTTGCCCCATCTGCAACAAGGACGCGCCAGAGGGCAGCCGCTTCTGCCCGTTTTGCGGCGCAAAACTGCTGACACAGGCGGTCCGGAAGACCGACCCGCTTCTCGGAAAGGTCCTGGCCGGGAAATACAAGGTCCTCGAACGGATTGGCAGCGGGGCCATGGGCTCGATCTACCGTGCGGAACACACGGCCCTGTCCAAGCCCGTCGTGATCAAGGTCCTGCATCGGCACTTGGTCGCGGACGAGAGCCACATCAGGCGGTTTCATCGGGAGGCAAAGGCCGCGTCCCGACTGAACCAGCCCAACTGCATCAACGTCCTCGACTTCGGGCAGAGCGAGGACGGATGGCTGTACATCTGCATGGAATATGTGGCGGGCAAGGACCTCTGCCGCATCCTGTTCGAGGAGAAGCGCCTGGATGCGGAGCGCACGGTCCGCATCGCGAGCCAGGTGCTCGACGCCCTAGACGAGGCGCACAACCAGGGGGTCATTCACCGCGACCTCAAGCCCGAGAACATCATGATCGAGAGGCTGCGGATGAACCCCGATTTCGTCAAGGTCCTCGACTTCGGGATCGCCAAGATCCGTGACACGGATGGCCAAGGGGATTCCTCGGGCTTCAAGACCGCGACGGGCATGGTCTTCGGGACCCCAGAGTACATGTCTCCGGAGCAGGTCCGAGGGGAGGAACTCGACGGTCGGTCCGACCTGTACTCGCTCGGGATCGTCATGTATCAGATGCTGTCCGGCGAGTTACCGTTCACGGGCGAATCGGTCCTGGAGATCGCAACCAAGCACCTGACAGAGCCGCCCGTTCCGCTTCATGAGCGGTGTCCAGACGTGCCCAAGGCGCTTTGCGATTTCGTCCATCGGCTTCTCGAGAAGAGACGAGAGCGCCGCTACGCGACCGCGGCGGAGGCGAAGGCCGCCCTTCTCGCGTCGTTGTCCGGTGTCGGTGCGAGTCGCGTTCGGCCCGGGGAGTCAAGGGAAAAGGGGGCGGCAGACGGGGCGTCGGGGCTGGAGCCCCGTGCGGGTGGTCGGCCAGTCTCGAGAGGGGAGGCGGTGAGGTCGTCCGCGCCCCACGCACCGGTGGACGCTTCGGCCTATCCTCCCATTTCGGCCAGCCCACGGAGTGAGGAGGCTGATAGAAAGGAATCGAGCCACGAGATCACCACTCCGGGCAGGTCCAAGACCATGCGGAACCTCGCCCTCGTCGTTCTGGTCCTGCTGGGGGCGGCCGCTGTCACACTCCTCGGCGTCACCCTCTTGCACTATTGAGATGCCGCTCCCCGTCGAGATCGAGGTGAAGTACTCCGTGCCCGGAGAGGCGGAGTTCCGGAGGCTTTTGGCCGCTGCGGGCACGCCGGCCTCTGTCCGGACGCTGCTGAACTGCTACCTCGATGGTCCGCGAGGGGAACTGGATTCGCTGGGTTGGATGGCGAGAATCCGCCTGACAGAGGGCGAGGCCGCGCTCACCTTGAAGGCGGCGGTGGCCAAAGCCACGGACACCCCGGATGGCCTCTTCCGCGCAGTCGAGATCGAGCGACGGATTTCCCCGAGGGCTGTGCGCGCGTGGATCGAAGGGGCCGGGGAGGCCCGCGCTGACCTCCTCGATCCAGGCCCACAAGCCCCCGACGCGGTCCGAGGCGTCCTGGTCTCCGGGCAGGCCCAAGTCACAACCTGGGCCATGACCACGCGATGGACGTTCCGGGAGAAAGGTCGTCCAGACCTGCTTGCGGACGAGACCTGGTTTCCCGACGGGTTTCGTGACTTCGAGCTCGAGGTCGAGTGCGACGATGTCACGGTGGCACGCACCCGCGCGGAGAGCCTTGCGCGGGTCGCCTCGGTGTCGCTGACCCCTCAGACGGCGACCAAGCACGTCAGGGCCCTCCAGCACGCCCGGATTGGTGTCCCTGTCCCCGTTGCATGGGTGACTCGCCGGGGGCCGCAGCGATGAGCGCATGGGAGGCCCGGTGTCGGGCGCTCGAGCGCTTCGCGCCCTTGTGGACTGGAGTTGCGGTCCTCACCGGCGTGCTCCTCTTCCTTCCGCCCGTCCCGTACTGGCTCGATGCGCCGGAGTTCGTGGCCGCGGCCTGGAACCTCGGCCACGCCCACCCGCCGGGCCATCCCGCCATGCTCATGGTTCTCAAGGCGTTTTTGTTGCTGCCGGTCGGGGAGGCCGGCTTTCGCGCAAACCTGTTCGCAGCGGTCTTCGGGGGCGTGTCGGCGGGCATCGTGTGCCGCCTCGCGACAGTCCTGGCCCTCGAGTTGTTGCCAGGTCCCCACAGGGGCGTGTCACGGGTCATCCCGCCCGTGGCCGGAATCGTCGCAGGTCTAGGCTTCGGGTGGAGTCCGTCCTCGGTCATGCAGTCCTTGTCCGTCGAGGTGTACTCGCTGAACGCGGCACTTACGCTGGCCGCCCTGGCTGTCGCCCTGGGCGACGATCCTGCCGGACGACTCGGGGCCTCCAGACGGGACTGGCGGACCGTGGGGCCGCTCGCGCTGTTCGTGGGCCTCGGGCTCGGGAACCACCACCTTCTGACCACCCTGGCCTTCCCGGCTATCGCCCTGGCCTTGTGTGGCCGGGGCCGCCTTCGTCTGGAGGCGGTCGGCGCTGGGGTTCTGGTCGCGCTCGCGGTGACCATTCTGATTTACGGTTACCTTTGGGCGCGGGGGCTTGCTGGGGCCTGGCCCGCATGGGCGGACACCTCCTCGCTGGACGGGGTCTTCTGGGTCGCCTCCGCCCGCATGTTCTCGGCCTCGCTCGGGGGCTTCGATGACCCCATCCTGGGTGTCTGGAAGAATGCGGTCAAGGCCCTCATGGTGCTGGCGGGCGATTTCTCGCCGGTGGGACCGGTCCTGGCCCTCGGGGGACTGTACCTGTGTTTGCGCGCCGGCTCGATTCGGTCCGCGGTGGTCCTGTTCCTGCTCGTGGCCGGGAGCCTCGCGTCCAAGGTCTCGATGGGGATCCTGGACCCGAACAACCCCGATGACCACGGATACTTCCTCGGGGCCGTCGCGGGGGTCGCGGTCCTCCAGGCCCTGTTCGGGGCTGGACTCGTCGCTTCAACCCAGACCGGCCCACGGGTTGTCCGCTTGGTGGTCCTGGCCTGTGGAACTTGCGTGTTCGTGGCTACGGCTTTGGTGCCCCCGGTGCACTCCGGCCCGATTGCGTCCGAGCGTCTGCGTCTCCGAGACCCCGTGGTCCTGCTCCGCTCGATCTGGGACGAGCAGCCTGCCCGCACGGTCCTGCTCCTGTCGCACTACCCTGTGTACTTTCAGGCCCTGTACGCGAGGACAGTGGAGGGCGAGAGGCCGGACGTCACCCTGGTGCAGTCCTCGCTGTACCGGAAGGCGAGAGGAGGGCAGTTCTACGCGGAGCGCCTGCGGAAAGAGGACCCGGACCTCTCTGGTGTGGTGCACGGGTTCTTGCGAGCCGGCGCGGTCGGATCAGAGGACCTCCGCGCGCTGGCCGCGCACCGGCCCGTCCGCATGGACGCGGAGGACGAGCCCCCGATCGCGGGCCTCGCCTTTGCAGGGTGGACCCTCGCGCTCGCACACGAAGATGAGGCCTCGCTTGTCGAGCGTGTGACCGCCCACATCGGGCGTCTGCGCGGCCTGTTCCAGTGGGAGGCGAGCAAGTGCGAGGACATGGACATCGAGACGCGGCGCGTCCTCTTGAGGCACCTCGCCTCGATGGCGCGCAGCCTCGCGGGACTCGGGCATCCAGAGGCGGCCGTGCGTCTGGTGCACGCGGCCCTCGAACTGAACCCGCTGGACAGGCAGTTGCGGGCTTTGGCTGCGGACCTCACTGGCCAGGCCGGGGGACGGGTCTTACCGGGCCATGAACTTGGCACTCCTGGCGGACCGACCTTACACTGATGACCAGGTGTGCGGCGCCTCGACGCCGTCTGGTCGTGCGCCGACGAGCCCGGCGAGGGTGGGTGGGCTAGACCCGTGAAGGGGAACGATGGACCGGTGGATTGACTCGTTTCTCCACGACCTCCGCGTTCAGCGGGGACTGTCTCCTCACACGGTGGCGGCATACGCCCGCGCGGTCGGGCGCCTCGCCGCTTTTTTGGAGAAACGGGGTCGCGTCCAGGACATCTCGCGCGAGGACGTGGAGGCGTTCATCGCCTTTCTCGCGAACCAGGGCGGGCTGTCGGCGCGCAGCCTGGCCGCGACGGTGGTCGCCCTGCGACAGTTCTTCCGCCATGCGACCGCCTCGGGGGTCCTAGCGCGTGACCCAATGGAGGACATCGAGATCCCACGTTTCCGACGGCGCCTTCCGGTGGTCCTCTCCGAGTCGGAGGTCGAGGCCCTGCTCGAGACGCCCCCCGACGACTCGCCGGTGGGCCTTCGGGACCGGGCGATCCTAGAACTCCTCTACGGTTCGGGCCTTCGGATCTCGGAGACGCTCGCGCTGGAGGTCCACCAGGTCAACCTGGTGCGGGGCAAGGGCGATAAGGAGCGGGTGGTGCCGATCTCGGACCCGGCCCGCGAGGCGGTCCTCGCGTACCTGAGGGACGGGAGACCCGCGCTGATGCGCGGCCGCCGCGGCCTGGGCCGCAGCGACCCCCTGTTCGTCACGGGGAGGGGTCGTCCCCTGACGCGCCAGGGCTTCTACAAGAACCTTCGCAAGTACGGCATTCAGGCCCACCTGGCCAGGCGGGTCTCGCCGCACAAACTGCGGCACTCATTTGCCACGCACCTCGTGAACCGGGGCGCCGACCTCCGAGCCATCCAGGAGATGCTCGGCCACGCGGACATCTCGACGACAGAGGTCTATACGCACGTGAGCCGGCGGCACTTGCGGGATGTCCACCGCAAGGCCCACCCGCGGGCATGAATCTCGGAAGCCGCGCTGGCCTGGGGCATGGTAGGCTCGAGAGGTTTGCTCCTTGACGGGAACGGGAGTCTCGCCCTATCATCGCATCAGTAGGGCCATGGGATGCGGGATGGAGAACGTGACTGCACGGGATGTCGCAACCACGGCGGACATGGACCGACTGCGCCATGCACTGATGAATCCGCTGACCGTCGTGGTGGGATACGCGCAGCTCATCGCAAGCAATCCCGATTTGGACCCAGAGACCCGCTCGCGCGCGAACCTGATCCTCGCGCAGGCCACTGAGTGTGTCCGGATTCTCGAGACCTGGAAGCGGGGCGAGGCAGGGTCGGACGTGCCAGGCGAGCGGGGTTCGCGGCCCCCTTCGCAGCCCCGGAGGGGCCGGGTCCTCGTGGTGGACGACGAGCCGATCATCCGCACGCTCGCGCGTCAGGTGCTGGGTAGCGCCCACGACGTGGCGGTCTGCGAGAGCGGCGAGGAGGCCTTGCGTCGGGTCATGGTGGAGGACTTCGATGCCATCCTGATTGACCTCAACCTGTCAGGTCCAATGACAGGACGGGCCCTGTACGAGACCCTGCAGGAGCGGCATCCGGAACTCGCGCATCGTGTCGTTCTGATGAGCGGAGGGGTCGTGACGGAGCGCGACGCCCGGTTCCTCGAGCAGGTCGGGCGTCCCTACATCCAGAAGCCTTTCAATATCGCAGAGATACGAGCCCTCGTCGAGAGGGTGGTCTCCTCGTGAGGACAGCCGCCGGCTCGCGCTACCCCTTCCGCGACTTCAAGAAGAAGTCCACGATCTCGAGCGGCAGCGGGAAGACGACCGTGGTGTTCTTCTCGGTCCCGATCTCGGTCAGCGTCTGGAGATAGCGCAACTGGACGGCCACCGGCTGCTCCGCGAGGATCTTCGATGCCTCTTGCAGTTTCTGCGCTGCCTGGAACTCGCCGTCCGCATGAATGATCTTGGCCCGCCGCTCCCGCTCCGCTTCGGCCTGCCTGGCCATGGCCCTCTGCATCTCGACGGGTAGGTCCACCTGCTTCATCTCGACCAGGGAGACCTTGATGCCCCACGGGTCGGTGTGCTTGTCCAGTTGTTCCTGCAAGCGTAAGTTGAGTTTTTCACGGTGCGAGAGCAGCTCGTCCAGTTCGACCTCGCCGAGCACCGACCTCAAGGTGGTCTGGGCCAGCTGGCTCGTCGCGTAAAGGTAGTTCTCGACCTCGACCACGGCGCGGGTCGCGTCCATCACCCGGAAGTACGCAACCGCGTTGACCTTACAGGTGACGTTGTCCCTCGTGATGATGTCCTGCGGGGGCACGTCCATCGTGACGGTCCTCAAATCCACCTTCACCATCTTGTCAATCGGCCAAAAGACGAAAATTAGGCCCGGCCCCTTGGCCCCTGGAAGGACGCGACCCAGGCGGAAGATGACCCCGCGCTCGTACTCCCGCAGGATGTGGATGACGTTGAAGAGGTAGAGCACGAGAATCACGATGACCACATGGTACCACTCGATTCCTTGGAGAAATCCCATTGAGCACCTCCTTTCGCTCGAACCCCGTCTCGAGTCTATGGTGACTCGCGAGACTCGTCTCGTGGCGTGGACTCGACCGGTTCCACGCGCAGGACAAGCCCGTCAACCCCCACGCAGCGCACCCTGGTCCTCGCCGGCAACGGTGCCGATGTCTTCGCGTTCCAATATTCGCCGCGGAGCAGGACCTTGCCGGAGGGTTGAAGGGGGGTCACGCTCTCCCCCTCCAAGCCGAGCAGCCCCTCGACCCCGGTGACCGCCCGCCTCCTCAGCACCCGCACCGCAAGCCCCATCAAGAAGACCGAGATCAGACCCAGCGCAACCGCAGCACCTACCGCGAGAAACGGGTCCACCCCCAACTCCCTTTCCGGCAAGTCCACGAGCATGATGGCCCCAAGCGCGAGGCAGACCGCACCCGCCACGCCCAAAAGCCCAAACCCCTGCACGAAGACCTCGGCCACGAACAGCCCGAGCCCGGTGAGGATCAGAAGGACCCCGGTCGCGTTGATGGGCAAGAAGGAAAACCCCATCACGGCCAGGAGCAAAAGGATCCCGCCGATCACACCCGGCAGCACCATCCCCGCGTGCGTGATCTCGACGTATAGGAGCAGGGCCCCGACCACGGCAAGCAGGAAGGCCACGTTCGGGTTCGTCAGGGCCTCGAGGGCCTTCTCGCGGAAGGTCTTCTCGATGGTGACAACCGGTACCCCGGCCGTGGACAGCACGCGGACCTCGCCGTTCAGCATCTGGACCTCCCGGCCGTGCAGCCGCGCGAGGAGGTCCGCTTCGTTCGCCGCGACCAAGTCAATCAGTTTCTGGTCCAGCGCCTCCTGGTCGGAGTAGGACCGGCTCTCGGTCACCGCGAGTTCCGCGGCCTTCTGGTTGCGACCGCGGCGCTCCGCAATAGCCCGCAAGAAGGCCAGCGCGTCCTGGCGGACCTTCTCCAAGAGCACGCTCGCCTGGTTCGCTTGGGTCTTGCGCTCCTCGGGTTTCCCCCCCTCGGCCTTGTTTGGCTCGTCGGAAGACGGCTCGCCCACGGGGATCACCCCGCCGATGGACAGGATGGGGTGGGCGGCCCCGGCCCGAGTACCGGGTGCCATGGCCGCGATGTCCGCGGACATCAGAATAAAGAAGCCCGCGGAAGCCGCCCTGCCCCCCGGTGGGAAGACATAGACGCAGACAGGCACGCGCGACACGAGAATGCGAGTAACGATCTGCTCCATCGAGTCCGCGAGGCCCCCGGGGGTGTTGATCTCGAGCAAAAAGAGGTCGCTGCCCTCTCGCTCGGCCTGGTCCATGGCCCTGGCCACGTACTCGACCTGGATCGCGGCGATGGGGGCGTCCACGACCGCCTTGTGGATCACGGCCTCGGCGGTGTTTGAGGCGAGCAAGACCGACAACCACGACACCGCGAAACCAAGTTTCCTCGCAGGCCCCACCTTGCGTTTCCCTCTCAAGTCGGCGCCCTCACCTCGTGACCAGGACGTGGCAGGGGGCGTGCCTGGCCACGGATTCTGCCACGCTGCCCAGGACCATGCGCGCGATCCCGGACAGGCCCCGGCTCGCCACCACCACGAGGTCCACGCCGAGTTCCTCCGCCAGGCGCACCACCTCCGCAGCAGGGGAGCCCGACGCCACCACGACCCGCGCCCCATGGAGCCCGGACACCCCGGCTTCCCGGCCCGTCACATTCCGGACGAACTCCACAAGGCCCGCCCGCGCGGCGTCTTCCTGACCCCGGATCGCCTCGGGGTCGGGCATCGCGACATAGTGCGGAAAGAGCGGGCTCACCGCCACCGGCCTCGGGATCACGTGGCACACGGTCAGTTCAGCCCCGGCCCGGCGCGCAAGGCCATGGGCCAGGCGCAACGCCCTGGCAGAGGCCTCGGAGAAGTCCACCGCGACTAGGATGCTTTGGTAGTCCTCTGCCGCCTCTGGTTCCCGGGAGGGCGGGGGTGTGAACTCCCCCCGCTCGATCAGGGTCTCGGTGCGGCCGTCCTCGAATGTCACCACGAGCGTGGGCGCCTGGATCAAGAAGTCCCGGTGCGTTTGCGAGCGGTTCCGACCACCCGGCATGTCCTCGTTGTTCCCAAAGGCGATATGAATCGTGTGCCGCGCCTTCTCGTCCTCCAGGAGGTTGCCCGTCAGGCGTGCGCCGGGGTTCAGGCCGATCCCGAGTTCCCCGATGACCCTCGCCTCCTCGTCGCGAGCGAGCACCTCTTCCAAGCGCGCGCGGAAGGCCTCGTCCGCGCACTCCACCTGTCTGATCCGGCCCTGCTCTAGGGTCAGGCGCACAGGTGCGGGAACCTGCCCGAGGTCTCCGATGGACCCGTCGCACACCAACACCCCGTCCGCCGAGTCCTCGACCGGGGCGCACCAGACCTCGCCCGCCGGGAGATTGCCCCAGCGCCCGTCCTCGAGGTACGTGTCCGTCGAGAAAGCCCGTCCGGTGATGTCCAGGGTCAGGTCGGTCCCGGCCGGCGCTGTAATCCGGACCGTCCGAGCCCCCTCGAAGCGCTCCATCAGGCGCAGGGCTTCCTCGCGCATGGTGTCGTAATCCACGGCCATGGGCCCCTCGCGCAGCATGGCCTCGGTGATCCCAGGGGCGTGTCCGAGCCTCCTCGCCACGCGCATCAGGGCGTGGATCAGTTCGATCCGGAACGGGGTCTCCTCGGCGCGCCCCTTGAAGCAGGTGACGCCCACGTCCGTGTCCGGGATCAGCGCGGCCAGTCCCTCCGGGACCTCGCGCAGCGGCCTTTCGTCTTCAGGCAGGACGTACACCTGGGGGCTCGCGCTCGCTCGTCGGGCCGCCTCCTCGAAGGCATCCGCCACCCGGCGTGTCGCCTCGTCCGTCACGATCAGGACATTCTCTCCCGGGCGCACATCGAGCAGTTGGGACAGCGCCTTCGATGCGTTCTCGACCAGAATCTCGTCCGTGGGCATGTCACCTCCCATGGCGCGCCTCGATGCTCTCGGCGGGCGAGTCTATCACCTTTTTCACCGCAGGCCCCCCAAAAATGCCCATGCACCTGCGGAAGCAGGCGGGCGCGAGCATGGGGACGCCAGGTGGCTGACGATTCCGTGCGATGTGACACTCACACGGCTGGTCTCGGGGGCTGGTCCTCGACCTTGTCCCGGCGTCGTGGGGCCTCCTCGGGCTCCTCCAAGCCGTCGTCGTCCGGCCGTGCCGTTGGGGCTTCTCTCCGGAGCTCCACTGGGCGCGCGACGGGGAATGGCTTCGCTCCTTCCGGCAGGTCCAGCACGTGCCCGAGGACCTCGTCCATCTTCTTCACGAAGATGAACTCCATCTCTCGCCTGACCTGCTCCGGGATCTCGACGAGGTCCTTGCGGTTGCGCTCGGGCATCACGATCCGGCGGATCCCGCCTCGCTGGGCCGCGAGGACCTTGTTTTTGATCCCGCCCACCGGCAGGACCAGACCCCGCAGCGTGATCTCGCCGGTCATCGCCGTGTCCCCGCGCGTGCGTACCCCGCTGAATAGCGAAAACAGGGCCGCAAACATCGTCACCCCTGCGGACGGTCCGTCCTTCGGGATGGCACCGGCGGGCACATGGATGTGGATGTCCGTCTGGTCGAAGACCTTCCCGTCCAGACCGTAGGCCTCGGCGTTCGACTGGAGGTAGGACAGGGCGATCTGAGCGGACTCCTTCATGACATCACCGAGGTGTCCGGTCAGTTTCAGGCGGCCTTTCCCGCCCATCCTGGTCGCCTCGACGAAGAGGATCTCGCCCCCGGTGGTGGTCCAGGCAAGGCCCGTGGCGATCCCGGCCGACTCTGTACGCTCCGCGGTCTCCGGCTGATACATCTCCGGGCCCAGGAACTCGGCGACCATCTCCTCGTCCACCGGCCTCTGTTTCCAAGTCCCCTCGACCACCTTCACCGCGATCCCTCTGCACACCGAGGCGATCATCCGCTCGAGGTTCCGGACTCCCGCCTCGCGCGTGTAGTGATCAATCACGTAAAGAATCATCTTGTCGGAAATGTCAACAATGCTTTCATCGAGTCCGTGTTCCTTCACCTGTTTGGGGATGAGGTGATTTCGCGCGATGGCGATCTTCTCCTCCGGGGTGTAGCCAGGCAATTCCAGCAACTCCATGCGGTCGAGCAGGGGAGGGGGGATGGTATCCGTGACATTCGCGGTCGTGATGAACAGGACCTGCGACAGATCGAAGGGAACGTCGAGGTAGTGGTCCATGAACGAGTGGTTCTGTTCCGGGTCCAGGACCTCCAAAAGCGCGCTTGTCGGGTCCCCGCGCCAGTCTCGGCCCAGTTTGTCCACCTCGTCCATCATGAAGACGGGGTTCTTGGACTCGGCCCGCTTCAGGCTCTGAATGATCTTGCCAGGCAGGGCCCCGATGTAGGTCCTGCGGTGACCGCGGATCTCGGCCTCGTCCCGCACGCCTCCCAGCGAGACGTGCACGAACTTGCGGCCCAGGGCCCGTGCCACGCTCTGCCCGAGGGAGGTCTTGCCCACACCGGGCGGCCCGACAAGACACAGGATGGGCCCCTTCAGGTTGTTCCGCAGTTTCGAGACCGCGATGTACTCGAGAATTCTCTTCTTGACCTTATCGAGGTCGTAGTGGTCCTCGTCCAGCACCTTGCGTGCATGGGGCACGTCGAGGTTGTCCTCGGTCGTCTTGTCCCACGGCAGGTCACAGATCCACTCGAGGTAGGTGCGGGCCACCGTGTACTCGGGCGAGGAGGGCTGGATGGAGCGCAGGCGCCGCAGTTCCTTCTCGGCCACCTTGCGGACCTCGTCTGGTAGGGCGATCTTGTTCAGTTTCTCCTGGAGTTCATCCAGGACATCGCCTTCTTCCTCGAGCTCTCCGAGTTCCTTCTGGATGGTCTTGAGTTGCTGGCGAAGCACGTACTCGCGTTGGCTCTTGTTCAGTTCGCCCTTGACCTCGCTGTTGATCTTCTGCGTGACCCGGAGGATCTCAAGGTGGTGGTACAGGACCTTCAGGGTCGTCCTAAGGGCGTCCAGGACGCTGGTCATCTCGAGAATCTGGATCTTTTCCTCGATGGAGATGGGGAGATTCGAGGCGATCAGGTACACGAGACGGCTCGGCTGGTCCACCTGCTCGACCATCTCGGCCGCGGTCGAGGGGATCTCCGGGATGAGCTGGAGGACCTCGGTCGTCACGGACTTGAGGCTCCGCATCAGGGCCTCGACCTCGATATTCCGCGTCTCGTCCTCGGGGACGATGGTGACGTTCGCGGCCAAAAACGGGGTCGTCTGCACGAAATGGTTGACCCGGAATCGTTCCAGTCCCTGGACCACGATGTCCACGCCCTGCTCGCGCTCTCGCACGACCCGCAGGATGCGCGCGGTCGTGCCGACCTGATACAAATCATCGGGGGACGGGTCTTGCGTGTCCTTGTCCTTCTGGGTGAGGACCCCGATCGGCTCGTCCTTCCCTGCGACCGCGTCCAGCAGTCGCAAGGTCTTCTCGCGACCGATGACCAGAGGCATCACCAGACCCGGGAACAGGACAGAGTTCCTCAAGGGCAAGATCGGCAGCACCGGGATGGTCCGTGGCTCTGTCGATGGGTTCTTTCTCGTCTTGTCCGACATCCGTCATCCCTTCCAAAGCGTCTCAATGTGGCGTGCCCGTCCTGCGGACCGCCGTGCGAAAACCTTTGTCACGGTCCCGTCGAAATCAAGGCTCCAAGAACTCTTGCCCCAGGTAAGACTTCAAGAAATCCTCCGCGCCCTCCAGGGTGGCCCTGACCCGCTCGATGCGGGCCTCCTTGACGGACCGGCCCGCAGCCACGAGGGCATCCACGGCGGCCAGTTCCTGCTGAACCGTCTGGCGGACCGACTCGTACGAGGCCCATCCCACCTGCATCCTCCCGTTGACGAAGAACGAGGGCGTCCCACGGGCCCCGAGGCGCATCGCCGCCTCTCCCTCGGCCAGCGCCCGCGCCCGAAGTGCCGGGTCCCGGTAGTCCTTCTGGAAACGTTCCATGTCGAGCCCGAGTTCCGAGGCGTACCGCATGAGGTCCCCTTCGGAGAGGGAGGACTGGTTCTGGAAGAGGCGGTCCGCGTACTCCCAGAATCGCCCCTGCCGGGCTGCCGCCATGGAGGCCGCGGCTGCGTTGAGGGCATTTTTGTGCATCTTCAAGGGGTTCTGCTTGAACACCAGGCGCACCCTTCCTGGAAAGTCCGAGGCGAGCTGCTTGAGAGGGTCGTACGCGCGGCGGCAGACCGGGCACTGAAAGTCCGAGACCTCGAGCACGATCACGCGGGCGTCGGAGGGACCTAACCCGGGACTGGGGTCGTTTGCGGGTCGGGTGCCTGGCGGAATCGGGGGATCCGCCGTCTGAGCGGCCCTGGCCTCCACAGGCCTCGGGGCTGCTGGTCTGACCTCCAGGGAATCGAGCCTCAAGGGGCCGGAGGGCCGAGGGTGGTCCTGCGGGGCCTGGGCTGGCGGCCCTTGGCCCAGGCGGGTCTCGCCTCCCGTCGTCCTCTCGCTTGCGGGCTGTTGCGCTGTCAGGCGACCCAGCACGAAGAAAACCGCCGCCACGACAAAATACCCTGCGATGAGAGCACCCTCCCGCGCCACCATCTCTCCTCGCCTCCCGTGGAGCCTCGCGCCACGGACACGCTTGCAGACCTCCCTTACCACACGCGTAAGGTGGGATCAAGGACTGCGCCGCGACCCTGGACTCGAAATCGAGGCTTGTGGCCGCGGAAAGACGACGTTCGTCCCTCCCCCGTGCACGTGAACCTCAATATTTACCAACAAAATCGAGATGTTATGCGTCATGCGTGCCCCCGTTAGCGCGCTGGCGTCCGCGAAGCCAGCCCCAGCGACGCCTGGATGGCCGCAAGGCGACCGGTCGTGCGCGCGCCACTGGACCGCGGAGGCTATAATGCCTGCGATGGCGTTGCTCCACAAAAAGACCCTCGTCATCGAGCTGGGCATCGGGTGCAACAACCGCTGTCTGTTCTGCTACCAGCGCGGCTATCGCGAGGTGTGGGGGTACCCGAAGTGGATGACCGCGTCCGAGGTCCGCTCGCGACTGCGCTGGGGCGTGGAGCATGGGTATGACGAGGTCTCGTTCACCGGAGGCGAGCCCACGATCCGACCGGATTTCCTGGACCTGGTCCGGTTCGCCCGCGAGGTGGGGTTTCGACGGGTCGCCGTGACCACGAACGGGTGGAAACTTGGGGACGAAGGATTCTTCCGCGACGCGGTCCAGGCAGGGCTGACCTCCATGGGTGTCTCGATCCACGGCCCAGACGCCCGGACCCACGAGGGCCTGACGGGTCGTCCGGGTTCGTTCGCCCGCGCGGTCCAGGCCATCCGGAACGCGGTCCGGACGCATGGCAGCGACCGCGTCGTGCGGCTCAATACCTTTACCTTGGTCAATCGCCAAAACGTGGACCGCCTGGTGGACCTGGCGGTCCTCTTGCACCAGCTCGGGGTCAGGCTGCTCGTGTTCCAGCCGATCATCCTGTCCAAGGCAAACTTCGAGACCGCCGCGGATTTGATGGTCGGTCTTGCGGACACGGTGCGCGCGGTGCGGGACGTGGTCCGCGAGGGCATCCGGCTGGGGTTCCGGACAAAACTGTTCAATCTGCCTCCATGCCTGTTCCGCGAGGTGTTGCCTGGGATCGACCTGGACCACTACGAGCGGGCGACCTTTCGCGAGCACGATGACGCGCGCCCTTCGGACCGGAGCCTCGGGGACGAGGTAGGCCTGGTGCGGCTGGCCGCGTGCCGAGAATGCGTCCTCCAGGCGGGGTGTCCTGGTGTCCACGTGACGTTGCTGCCACAGGAGGATCTCGTCGCCCGATTCGAGGAGGCCGTAGAGGCATGGAGTCCGTCTGGGCCATGGGGGGATGGGCGGGCAAGGCCTTTGTGGATCGCGGGGCTCGACCTGGTCAGGCCCTCCGGCGTCTATCGTGTGGTCCGCAAGGCGCGCCTGGCCGGGTTCGAGGATATCCGGGTCACCCATGGGGGGGCCTCGCTCGGGGGGCGGGCCTTCGTCACCGCCGCTGTCGAGGCCGGGGCCTCGGAGGTCGTCTTCGTACACCACGGAGCCGACCCACGGTCTGCGGACCGGATCGTCTCGCTCGCGGGCAACGACCGTTTCCTGGTGCGGGCGCTTCACTCTGCCATTGATGAGGTTCGCCGCGGACCTGCCCGGATCGGGCTCGTCGTGTCCGCGGACCGCCGCGGACTGGCCTTCCTGTGCTCTGCGGACCTGTCGTTTCTCGCGGCCTGTCCGCCGGTTCTGCATGTACGCCACCCATTCCTCCAGGACAGTCATGGGCAGCCCTTGGACGAGTTTCGTCTCTTCGTGAAAGGGCTCTCTGGCGCGGCCTTTCCTGTCTCGTCGGTGGTCCTGGAGGTCGCCTGGCCATGGACCCTCCCCGACCTGGCCTTGCTGCCCATGCTCGCGGCGATGGCGCGGGGCAAGGTCCGATTCGATTTGTCGGCCAGGGTCTTGGCCACGCCGTTCCTCGACCCGCGGGTGGCGGTGTTGAACTGGTCGGACCCACGCCTTGGGAGGAGCCCAGCCGCCCCAGGGGACGGGGCCCCGATCGTGTCACGGGTCCTGCGCGTCAAGCCTCTGGACGCCCAGAGCCTTGCGGCACGGTCGGTGATGCCTGAGCGCTCGGCCCCGACTCCAGGCGGAATGCCTCGTGATCCAGAGACAGGGCCTCAATAGCAGTAATTTCAATGCCTTTGCGCTCTTGATTCCATCCGAGAACATCGCCCATGAGGTCGGCCGCCTCCCGCGCGGCCTCCAACCTGTGCTGTCTGGTCAGGAAGAAGATGGGGGTTCGTCGGCACAAAAAGTCCGCCACGGTCAGGGCCATTTCGTTGCGAGCCGCGTGGACCGCCTCGAGCCTCAAAACCGGGAGACCCGGCACCAGGGGTTCCAGAAGTCCGCGGCTGTCATCAGAATATTCTGCGATGATTTTCGGAGTGTTAGACCCATAGTTGAATACCAGATGCGCCGCGGATTCGGGCGTCACCTGGAAGCGGCGCGTCACTTCGGTCACCAGACCATCCAGGTCCTTGTCGTTCCGCAGGTTCCGGGAGGAGGGTAGGGGGGTTCGTCCGGTTCGGGCACGGCCGCGGGCCGCGTCGGGCAAGAAGGCGCGCGCGTGCGCGAGGGTCTCTGCCGCCATCAGGCGATAGGTCGTCAGTTTCCCACCCGCGACCGTGACAATGCCGCGGGGGTCCACGGTGATCTCGTGCTCCCGCGAGACCTGCGAGGGCCCGAGGGGTCTTTGGCGCCGGTCCGACCTCGGGTCAATGAGGGGGCGCAGGCCCGCCCAGGTTCCGATCACGTCGTCAATTCCAACTGCAACCTCCGGGAAGTAATGATGAATCGAGGCCAGAAGGTACTCGACGTCCGCCCGGTCCGCGAAGACACGGTCCATGCGGCTAGGGTCTGCGGGGAAGTCGGTATCCGTCGTGCCAACCACCGTAGCCCCACGCCACGGGATCGCGAACATCACTCGGCCATCCACAGGGGAGGACATGACCACGGCGTGGGCCAGAGGGAGCCTCTCGCGCGGAAGCACGATGTGGGCGCCCTTGGTCGGGCGCAGCCGGGGGCCTGTCTCGGCCGCCCCGAGTCGAGCCAGGACCGACTCTGTCCACGGCCCGGCCGCGCACACGACGCACCCGGTCGCCACTTCCGCGGTCCGACCCGCGGTCCGGTCGAGCACCTCTATGCTCTTCACGCGGCCGTCCCTGAGGTGGAGTCCGGTCACCTCGACACGGTTGAGCGCCACCCCGCCGGCCCCCAGCCCGTCAAGAATCGTGTCCAGCGTCAGCCGGGCATCGTCGGTCATGGCGTCGTAATAGAGGACTCCGCCGCGCAGACCGTCCCGGCGGAGGGACGGCTCCCTGGCGAGCAGGGAACGCTGGCCCATCACGCGATGCATCCGGTAGTTCCTGAAGGAGGCGAGGAGGTCGTACAACCACATGCCAGCCGTGATCTTGACCAGGCCGTTTCTCGATGACCGGAAGACGGGCAGGAGGAAGGGCAGGGGGCGGACGAGGTTGCGAGCGAGCCTCATCAGGCGCGCGCGCTCGTGCGTGCTCTCGAAGACCAGCCCAAACTGGAACATCTCGAGGTATCGCAGCCCCCCGTGGACGAGTTTCGACGACCTCGATGAGGTCCCAGAGGCGAAGTCGTCCCGCTCAAACAGGGCGACCTTGAGGCCCCGCAAGGCCGCGTCTCGAAAGATGCCGGCCCCGGTGATGCCCCCTCCGACCACGACGAGGTCGAATGGTTCGCTCTGAATCTGTTTCCACGTCCGCTCTCGAACCTCGCTCGGATGTTCCATCACGTTTGCGATTGCCTCCGCCTCCGGGTCACGCGCGCCCGGAACCGGCGGCATTGTAGTAAGATGGTTCGGATGGTTCCAACGAGGATTCGCCACGATATTGACCAGTGATCGACACGGGAGAGGTACAAGATGCTCGTCCGAAACTGGACACGGTTCGCGCTCCTCGTGGCCGTGGCGTGGGGTGGGTGTCGCAAGGCGGAGGTGGCTCGCCCTTCGCCGCCTGACGCGTATCGCTCGCCCTACCTGCCCATTGACCCGGGGACGCGGACCGGCGACGCCGGGTTGGCAGTGGATTTTGGAGAGGAGGCCCGGCCGCGGCCTCGTGTCCATCCGGCGTCGCGCGAGCGAGCGTATCCCCTTGAGGAGGCGGACAGGCTCGCGCAGGACGACTTCGAACGGGAGCTCCTCGGGCTGATGAAGGACCCCAAACAGGGGCCTGATGTGCTTGAACGTGTGGCCCGGGCCGGGGCCAGAGGGCTTCGGGCCATGAGGAAGGCCCTTCGGTGCCAGGATCGGACCGTTCGGGTTCAGGCGTGCCTTGTTTTGGGGAACCTGACCGGCCGCTCTGCAGGGTCTGCGAGGGCCGGTCGGGAGGAGGTCGCGGCGCTCTCTGACGCGGTCCTTCTGGACCCGGACCCGGACGTCCGAGCCACGGCGGCGAAGGCCTTTGTCGCCTTGAAGTCGCGAGAGGCAGTCCCCGCGCTCATCCGTTCCGTGTCAGAGGACCCTTACGCGCCGGCACGGGCCAACGCGGCCTGGGCCCTCGGCCAGGTCGGGGGGCGAGGGGTGGTGGATGCGCTTCGCAGGGCACTGAAAGACGAAGACACCTGGGTGCGCTTGCGGGCCGTCACCGCCCTCGGGCGTCTGCGGGCGCGCGAGGCAATCCCGGACCTCCGGGCAATGCGCGAGGACCCAAACTCCATGGTCCGCGAGCGGGTCCGCGAGGTCCTGCGAGCGCTCGGCCAGCCGTGATCAACGGCCGCCGCCCGTGACGTTCAGCACGAGCCAAAGCAGTGCAAACGAGCAAAGGATTCCGAGTGACGAGGAGAGGAATATCGAACCGAAGGCGACGAGCGATTCCATCGGGCACCTCCCCGCAATGACAAGGACCGAGGGCAAGGGTCAGGATCGGGCCCCCGTCTTGCGAGCGCAAGAAAACGCCGTCCAGGGCGCCTGGATTGAATGTCGTGGGAATGGGCCCCCGCAACCCCCCTGTCGTCCATCCGCCCAGCCGTCCCGCTGCCCCGCGTCCAACGCCCTCGACCCCCCAACCCATTGAATCTCGCGTGAATGGGCCTCCCAACCCCCCCGTCGTCCATCCGCCCAGCCGTCCCGCTCCCCCGCGTCCAACGCCCTCAACCCCCCAAACCCATTGAATCTCGCGTGAATGGGCCTCCCAACCCCCCCGTCGTCCATCCGCCCAGCCGTCCCGCTCCGCCGCGTCCAACGCCCTCAAACCCTCAAACCCATTGAATCTCGCGTGAATGGGCCTCCCAACCCCCCC